>UMBF01061219.1_pt1 | contig 12396 bp, 7 predicted proteins | sample 1963901 | NCBI WGS metagenome assembly UMBF01 (sample SAMEA4835935, study PRJEB28245) | human gut metagenome | biome: gut microbiome; material: fecal sample | place: Denmark | collected 2008 | reverse complement strand
GTATGATGGACCTTTACATCGATGAGACAAACCTGTACAACAGAATGTTCCTGTACACAAAACAGTTTGACTGGGAAAAAATGTGGGCTATCGCTGATGATATTACAGATGAAGAAGCAATCCGCGCAAAAGCTCAGGATATTCTTGATACATTCGATATCGAAGATGGCGGCACAATCGAAAAAGTATGGGATATGGCAAAATACGTTGTAGCATTTGAAAAATGGGTTAAAGATGAACACCTCAGCATGGTTGCTTCTCATTACGACGGATTTGCTCAGGGTAAAGCTGGTGTCCTTGACAGTATGCTGATTCCGGCATTTTCCATGCTGATCAAACAGGGTACAGCATGCGCTGTAGAAGGTGATATGAAAGTTGCCATGGCAATGAGTATCCTGAAGACAATTTCAGGTACAGGTCAGCTGTCAGAAATGTATTCCATCGACTTTAATGAGGACATCTGCATTATCGGACATTCCGGAAGTGGAGATGCTGATATTTCCGATAAGAAACCTACCATGAAGATCGTGCCGGTATTCCACGGTAAAACAGGCGGCGGATACCTGACACAGTTCTATCCATACACAGGTCCGGTTACCTATCTTGCAATCACACAGGATAAAGACGGACACTTCAAATTTGTTGTAGCAGAAGGTGTAAACGAAGAAGGACCTATCCTTTCCTTCGGTGATACAAACATGAGAACACGCTTTACATGTGGAGCAAGAGAGTTTGTTAACCGCTGGAGCGAAGCTGGCCCGACACATCATATGGCAGCAGCTACAGGAAGACATATCGATACAATCCTGAAGGTAGCAAAAATCTTCAATATTCCGGTTGATATCGTTACAAGATAATTTTACCATCTACTTTATACACATATTCATATTCAAAAAAAGAGATCGCATAAAGCGGTCTCTTTTTTTATTTTCTGTATAATGGAGGAATAGAATCAAGGGTTGCAGAATGCTTTCGGGCAGGTATACGAATTTCAACTTCTGTTCCCTGGCCAGGATTGCTGGTGTAACTGAGTCCATAATCAGAACCATACAGGATCTGAAGACGGCGGTGTGTATTGTACACTGCTATATTTGTGCCACTTGCAGCATTTGTTGTTTCTGTAATAGTTTTTTCAACAAGAAGCGTATCAAGTTTTTCAGGAGGAATTCCCACACCATTATCTGAGATGAGAAGAACAATGTCAGAATCTTCCAGCCATCCGGTAAGGACGATAGTCCCGGTTTTGTCGGAAGTTTCAAGAATGCCGTGAAGAACAGAATTTTCTATGATAGGCTGCAGGGTCAGCTTTGGAATCTGATATTCCATCAGTTCATCCGGAATATCACAGATAAATGTAATACTGTCACGAAAACGCATATTTTGTATCTGCAGGTAAATAGAAACATGTTCCGTTTCGCTTGCTATCGTACTGATACTCTGTTTTCTGCTGAGAGTCAGCTTATAAAATCGAGAAAGCTTTTGTACTGCATAAGAAACCTCATCCGTCCTTCCTTGCTGAGCAAGCCAGTTGATCATATCCATCGTATTATAGAGAAAATGTGGATTGATCTGTGCCTGCAGAGTACGAAATTCTGCAATTCGAAGCTCTTCAGCAGCTTTTGCCTGATCAGTCATCAACTGATCCATCTTTCGTGTCATATAGTTGTAAGTATCGATCAGATCACCAATCTCATCATGATACTGCGGGCTGTTCATAGGACTTAAAGAGCCCTTACGAACCTTACTCATCTGATGAATGACTGACGAGATCCGATTGGTGATCGAATGCGACATATAGTGAGACAGTAATAACGCAAATATAAGAAAGGCCAGATACATCAGAATATACTGAACCATGATCATATTACTCTGTTTGATCAGAGGTCCGGAGGGAAGCACAGTAACCATAAACCACCCAGGCTGTTTGATATTGTAAAAGCCGGCATAGACCGTAGTATCTAGTATCTCTCTTTCGATAAAATTGTTAGATGACATAAATGAATTCTCAATTGTATCGTAATCGAGCAGGTAGATACCTGAAAGAGAAGTATCTGATGTCGCAACAACAGCATCTCGGTCATTGATGATATAAGAAACACTTCCGTCAAGTTTTAGATTGTCTTTGAGCATTTCGTTCAGATGATCCGAAGAGCTGTAAACAGCAATATAAGCCTGACGGGCGTTACCCTGGTAATAAAAAGTAGTAGAAGTGATATAGGCAAGATCACCATATTTCTTTTTCTCACGACCACCAAGATAAAATTCCGGACAGTACAGAGAAGACTGCTGAGTACCCTGAAAGATACCGTACCAGTAAGTTCCTCTGGCTAGACTCAAAGGAGAAAAATAATCCTTGGTCAGTTCATCGTTAAACAATCGAACAGACTGCGGCGGAAAATCCATATAGATCTGAATTCCGGTGATCATATCAGAATCAATCAGTTCTTCTGCGTAATCATGAAAATCCTGTGCACTGCCAGAATCTAAAAACATCTGAAACGGAGAATTTACAGGCTGATGAAATAAAGTCTGAAAGAATTCCTGGTCTGTGATCCCGGTATGAGCATCTATGATCTGTTGAACCAGATCTTCAATGTAAGGGGATGTCTGTGCAGAGGCATCCTGTTCCTGGCGGATCGTGTAGGAAACAACCATGTCATAAAGTTTTCCATAGAAGAAGCAGGCCATCATTACAACAGGTACAGTTGCAGTGAGCAGCAGTACAAGTGTAAATTTGTAACTCAACTTCATGTCACCATAAGACTGCCGGCATTTTTTTATAATATTATTCATTTCAAATTCTGCTCCCTGTATTCAGATGGAGAAAGTCCACTGTATTTTTTGAAGCTTTTTCCAAAATAATTTCCGTCACTGTAACCGACTCTGGAAGAAACATCTGTAATCTTGAAACGTGCATCTTTCAGAAGCTGTTTGGCTTTTTCCATACGATATTCTGTTATATACTGATTCAGCGTCTGCCCGGTCTCGCTTTTAAAGAATGTGCATACATACGAAGTAGAAAGAAACACATGGGAACTGATATCCTTTACAGAAAGAGTTTCGTTCATATAATTCTTACTGATGTAGTCTTTGATCAGAAAAATAGTCGGATTTTCCTGAGAAGTTGTTTCGGCTTTCGTGAAATATTCTTTTGTTTTGGTGATCAGGGTCTGATGAAGCTCCGGAAATGTGAAACAGTCATCAATTGTTTCGGCGATACTTTCAACATTTCCGGAACCGGCAATCTTCTGTTGGTGGCGGGCATCTTCCAGGCATAAAAAAAGTTTGTAATAAAGATCTTTGACCGGATTCTGCAGAAAACGATGATTTTTATAAAAAGTAGTATACAGTTTCTGAAGAATAGTTTCAGCGGAGATCTGATCCAGCCTGGATAATGCATCTGCAAAAGCCGCCGCCGGCGAGTCTGAAAAAATATTACTCTGTACATCCGGACTTTCGTCTGGCTGGGCAGAAGTCAGTAGCGTATTTTCTGGAAAAAAATAACTGCTCTGTAACAGAATAACAGCAGAAGTATAGGTCTGATAGGCTTTTGAAAGGCCGTATACTGTATCACCACATGCCATAGAATAATGTCCGATCTCTGCAAAATGACTGCAAAGGTAAGTATTCACTGACTGCAGCTGTCTGCTGGTTGGCTCATTCTGTGAAAACAGGAAATAAACAAGATACTGCATTTTCTTTTCAAGATAAATGCATTTCATGTGAAATGATTCCAGAAAATCCAGGAATTCCTGATAAAAATCAGTCATGGATGGAATGGATGCATCCAGAAACAGATCTGTTTTTACGATAAAAGAAGTAAAGTAAGTGGATGCATTCATAGTAAGCCCAAGTTCAGATGAGAGCTGCTCTATGATCTGGCTGTTGCCTCCGTAGGGAAGAGTCAGCTGCAGTGCCAGACGGGAAGCAGTTTCCATTGAATGCAGTGTCTCGCCTCTGCGGGAATGGACTTTTTGGGTGTAAAGTTCACGGGCTTCGCGAATGGCAGTTTCAATTTCTGAAATAGAAAAAGGTTTTTCAATATAGTTGACTGCTTTTAATTTGATAGCCGCCTTCAGATATTCTTTATCTGAGTATCCGCTCATGAAGATCGGAACAGTATCAGGAAGAAACTTTTCCAGACGTTCCAGCATGGAAATACCATCCATGCGGGGCATACGCACATCACAAAGAATGATTTCCGGTTTGTAGAGACGTGCCGTTTCAAGACCGTGCACGCCATCATCTGCCTGCAGTACTTCATCTATGCCAAGAGAAGCCCAGTCCAGCGAAGTGATCACACCAGTGCGGGTAAGCTCTTCATCATCTACGATCAGTAATTTCATATGATTCTCCTTAGTATTGGTGCAGTAAAGATTAAAGTTACCGAATCATTTTCAGAACCTTGTTACAGATATCAGCAGCACAGGGATGCTGAATTTCATTAAAAAGACGGTTTACCCGTGTCCGTTCAGATTTCCAGAAATCCTCTTTTGGAGAGAGGGCATCCAGAAAGTCATTGAATATCTCAGGCTTCGGACCAGGGGTTACGTCATCATAATCAAAATTCATGCCGCGTCCGTCAAGGTACTGCTGACGGTCGTACGGAAGAAATATCATTGGTTTGTCAGTGAGAAGATAATCAATGTAAATACTGGAATAATCGGTGATCAGGCAGTCAAAGATATTCAGAATACCGGTGACATCTTCAGCCTGTTCATTTCCAAGAAAACGAATTCTTTTTCCAAGATATGGAGCAGCAGAACCCTGTTCGGCAACATGAGTCCGTATAAAAAGCAACATGTTCTTTTCATCAAGAAATGCCTCCAGCTGTTTCTGATCAAAATCTTTAAACGGAAACAGCTGAACCTGTCCATAATCGCGGAAAGTTGGGGCATAAAGCACAGTCTTTGTATATTCCGGAAGATCCGGAAACAGTTGGCCTAAAATTTCACGGCAGTCATTTTTTTGGAACAGTCCATCGTTTCGCGGCTGTCCCCAGACCTTGATTTTGTCTTCAGAAACAGCAAAACTTCTGGCCATAAGGGGAATCAGTTCATGAGAGGTTGTCAGGATACAGGTATAGTTTTCAGAGAAAATCTTTTTGAAATAAATACGTGCTGCTTTTTTGAGATTAGGATCCAGAAGAGCAATTTTTTTCAGTGGAACACCATGCCAGAGATTAATGATCAGTCTCTTTTTGTGAAGACCGGTCCCATAGGCAGGAAGCCCGGCAGATGTAAACCATACACCGGCTGACAGTGCCTGACGAATACCCTGTATACTTTCTGTTTCGATAAAATACTGTTTTCCATATTTAGAGGAAAGACTATTTCGAAGCTCCGGATCATTGATCACGAAAAGAGGGGTGATCTCCGGAAGATTTTCTTTTACGTATTCAAAAAGATAACGGGAATTATAATTGTAATGACTGTTATCTGTAGAAGAAAACAGCCAGATATGAGAATCTGGACGAATCTGTCCAAAATGCTCCAGGCATGCTGTGAACAGCAGATTTTTGGCTTTTCCCATGGTTGCTATGTCCTTTCCAGTTAAAATGATACAGTATCAGCGGTATTTCCAGAATCCATGTATGGCATAGGAAATAAAATACAGAATACAGCGCATGTGGCTGTAGCCCATATAACGATATACTTTATAAGTCATAATGGCAGATTTCTTTTTGTCTCCGGATTTGCTGGTTTTGCTCATACGATATTTAAGAAGCGGGCGGTCAATACCGGCAGCGGGACCGTATTTGCGCAAAATCTTAAGCCATGTAAGGTAGTCTTCGTGGCTGTCATCGTGTTCCATCGGGAATTCAGCAGCGACATCTCTCAACAGGAGAACAGAAGAACAGTTGATACTGTTATGTTTCAGAAGATCCCTGTAAGAGACTGTTTCCTTCACCGGTATATATTTGCCGGCAGGAGTTCCATCGTAGTTCATGAGTTCTCTTCCGGTAGAACAGAGCACGCGACCTGTTTCATGAAGAGTATCCAGCTGAAGCAGCAGTTTGCCATTTTCCCACCAGTCATCTGCATCAAGGAATGCGACATACTGTCCATGAGCTTCCTGAACACCCCGGTTACGGGAGGCTGCAGCTCCAATATTATGTGGATTTTTCAGATAGTGAAAATCCGGACGATCCTGATAAACGGACAGTACTTCTGAAGTCTGGTCCGTGGAACCGTCGTCAATGACCAACAGTTCCAGAGGAATATTCTGGCAGAAAACAGATTCAACTGCCTGACGTATGGTGCTGCCGCCATTATAGACGGGCATGATGACTGAGATCAGAGGTTTGCTTGTTGTCATAGAAAATCCTTTCAATTTTGCGGTGAAATGTGTATATCACCGGCAATCAGTGCTTCTACCTGAGCAGCAGAAGTGTGGTTGATGCGTTCGGCATCGATATTTAGTGGCAGTACTTTGCCTTCAGCGAATAACTGCATGCCGTGCAGGAGTCCGGCTTCTGAATCTTCGAGCAAAAGCCCGCCGTATTTTTTCAGAAAACTGTGACATCCGCTTACGTCGCAGGCCATTACAGGGATACCGAGTGTTGCCGCTTCCATAAGAACGATTCCCTGTCCTTCATAATAGGAAGAAAGAAGGAACAGATCACAGCGTTTCAGAATGGGCATAGGATTGGTGACTGCACGGATCAGGATGATATGATCTGCTGCGCACAGAGTTCTGGTATGAGCCAGCGTTTCATCGTAGAGATTGCCAACACCACCGATGATGATCAGCCAGGTGTCCGGGTGATCCTTCCAGTATTGTTCAAAAGCATCCAGAAGTCGTTTGTGTCCCTTCTCAGGTGAAAAACGACCGATGCTGATAAATTTTGGAGCGTCAGAATCAAGTACAGATTGTAGTGACTCCAGAGAAACATTGGATAGTGTATCTTCATTGAATGCAACGGGAGCAAGGCTTCGCTCCAGTACACTCTGAAAATCGTGACAATTGTGTATGACCGTGATTCTGGAACGGTCAGCACCGAATTCACTGACAACAGGCTGGATAAGATCTTCACTCACCGGTACAATGTGATCATAGGTATGATATGCCTCTTTCAGAAGATGAGCGTTCATATTGCCTTTCAGATGAACTTCTTTTGCCATATCATTGTGAACCCAGATACTTCGCGGGCATGGTGCCTCTTCAAGAAGTGCAGTTGTATAGGCTTCGTAGCCGTTATAATGAATTACACAGGCAAATTCGGTACTTCCGAAATGTTTTTTCCATTCGCGTCTGTAAGCGGTATGCAGTCGGCATTCGGACCAGGAGCCGGCATGGCCTTTCAGTTTCAGAAGCTGGGCAGCTATTGTCAGCAGATCCATATTCATTTCACTCGCCAGTGGATAGATTCCCACGCCATCCGGAAGGCGTTCCATCCTTTCGGGATGATCTTTTACATACAGTGAACGGAAAGAAATAAAATAATTATAACGGGTAAGATCCAGTGCATGAAGCTGGGAATACAGGACAGTTGTGATACCGTTGAGATCCAGGTCTCCTGCGTAGATCAGAATATTTTTTTTACCATTGCCATGATACCGGTATTTACGGCAGCAGTCCTCATGAAGGAAGACCTGACGACAGATCTTTTCGGCACCGTGTCCGTCTTCATAGCTGGCATATTTTTGCATAAAAGCATTGTCCGGTGTGCCACCGGAGCAGTGTGCAAATGGAATGACCTCCTCTGCTTTTTCAGTATAATCAAAAGGATAGGAATCGATTGTTTCATACATACCACGGGAACTTTCATATTCCTTGCGGTCATAGGCAAAAAGTATGATTTTTTTGCCGGAGTTGGCATAATCATAAAACACGCTGGAATAATCCGTGATCAGCGTATCACAGACACTCAATCCCTCATAAGTATCCCAGGATGCCGGAAATGGCAGAATATGATGATAACCGGAAAAATCTTCCAGACCATGAAGGAACGGATGCAATTTAATAAGAAGAATCTCATCCTCATTCAGTTGGGAATCCCACAGAGAAAGATTTTGAGAGAGCGTTTGCATATATCCTTGATCGTCCAGAGCATTAAAATTACCACGGAAAGTCGGAAGGTAGGCAAGCAGTTTTTTGCCCTGCAGACCGACCTGCTCTTTTAAGTGGAGATTTGCCGGCTGACGAAAGATATCGTTACGTGGGTAACCCTCGCGAAGAACGGTTCCGCGGTACAGACTGTCCAGCATATAGGCTCCGGACATTTTTTCTTCCATAAACTGGTTTGGAAATACCAGATAGTCAGAATCCAGCAGATTCCGCTGTACATTTCCCATGGTTACCATCTCAGGACGATTGTCACGTCCCATCTTCTTAAGAGGCGTGCCATGCCAGGTATTCAGGTAAATCTGACCTTCCTTTTTTATAAAGCGTCCCGGGAACGAGGTATCATTCACAAGATAGCCGGCACGGCTGAGGGCGTGGTAATAAGCAACAGAACCGGTACGCACAAAACGAACTCCCTGAATGGAGTTCTTCTGGAGTTTCTCTTTTATTTCATTTTCAGAGTCACGATGGACGGACAGTACAAGTGTGAAACTGCGATAGGGTTCCTGACAGAGCTCTTTTAATAAGGAAAGAATATTACTCTCCAGAGCTTTGCCACTTCTGGATTCCAGCAGGATCATATGGGGATCCAGATTATTTTTTTCATAGAATGTATTGTAAAAAGGATACCAGCTGCCGTTTCGCAGTTTCTTTTTTACTTTGCCAAGAAAGCTCATTTTTGCACGAATTCCCTTCAGTAATAAATATATAGTAACTATAACAAATGCAAAAACTCATGTCAATGTCATGGAACGCTTGCTGTGAACAGTTACTAATGACAGTGCCTGTTTTGGGAAGATAACTGGAAAATATTACCCATTAACAGGAAAATATTTTACCCCGATTCGAAATATTTTCCTGTTTTGGATAGAAAGTTTTATTGTTATAATAATAACAGATTTAAGAAAAGGGAGGAAAGAGCCGTGTCTGAATATGTTCTTGAACTTAAAGGCATAACAAAGATTTTCCCGGGCGTTAAGGCACTGAACAATGTACAGTTCCAGTTAAAACCTGGCGAAGTTCACGCACTTATGGGTGAAAACGGTGCTGGTAAATCTACATTTATTAAAGTAATTACCGGTGTACATAAGGCAGAAGAAGGCGAGATGTTCTTAAATGGACAGAAGGTGGATTTCAAAGGACCGAAAGATGCACAGGCCGCAGGTATCGCAGCCGTATATCAGCATCCGACATCTTATCCGCATCTGACCGTTGCAGAAAATATTTTCATGGGACATGAGATCATCAAAAACAGAATGATCCAGTGGAAAGCCATGAACACAGAAGCAAACAAACTTCTGAAACAGCTGGATGCAGATTTTGATGCAACAGCAGAAATGGGTACCTTAAGTGTTGCTCAGCAGCAGATGGTAGAGATTGCAAAAGCAATGTCCACCAATGCAAGAATCATCATTCTTGATGAGCCTACTGCAGCACTGACAAGATCCGAATCCGAAAAACTTTACACACTGGTTGATAAATTAAAAGCTGACGGAGTTTCCATTATCTTCATTTCTCACCGTTTTGAGGATATGTATCGTCTGGCAAGCAGAGTTACTGTATTCCGTGATTCCCAGTATATTGGAACTTACGATGTAGATGGAATTACAAATGCAGATCTGATCAAAGCAATGGTTGGTCGTGAGATCAAAGACCTGTTCCCGAAACCGGAAGTGAAACTGGGAGATGAGATGCTCAAGGTTGAAAATCTTTCCAGAACAGGTTATTTCAAAGATGTATCTTTTAAAGTTCGTGCAGGTGAAATCCTTGGACTTACCGGTCTGGTAGGTGCAGGACGTACCGAAACCGTTGAAGCTGTCTGCGGTATCACACAGCCGGATTCCGGTAAGGTTTACCTCGAAGGTAAAGAAGTTCACATCAAAAAACCGTCCGATGCAATGGAAAAAGGTATCATTCTTCTTCCGGAAGACCGTCAGAAAGAAGGTCTGATCATGAGCTGGGGACTGGGAAGAAACGTAACACTTCCTACCATCAGCAAATATGCGAAGAGTGGTATCAATGATGAAAAGACAGAACGTGATCTTGCCAAAAAACTTCTTGAAGAAGTTGATACAAAGGCAGTTGATATCTTCCAGCCGGCAAGCTCTCTTTCCGGTGGTAACCAGCAGAAAGTTGTTGTTGCCAAGGCGTTAAGCCAGGAAATGAAAGTTGTTATCATGGATGAGCCTACCAAAGGTGTAGACGTAGGTGCAAAAGCTGAAATCTATGCGATCATGGGCGACCTTGCAAAGAAAGGTTATGCGATCATCCTGATTTCTTCTGAAATGCCAGAGATCCTTGGTATGGCAGACCGTATCGTTGTTATGTGCAACGGACGTAAGACCGGCGAGCTGAACCGTGGCGAAGCTACACAGGAAAGAATCCTTGAACTCGCAATGGAAAAAGGACATACAGGGGGTGCTGAATAATGGAAAAGAAATCAGTCATGAAGAAGATCACAGGCTCCCGTGAAGCACTGCTTGCAGTTGTCCTGATCGTTCTTTTTGTAATCATTACAGCAATCAACCCATCATTCCTGACTCCTAAGTCACTGATGGATATGCTGAAAAACAATGCAGTAACAATGGTAATGTCACTTGGTATGCTGTGTGTAATGCTTGTTGGCGGAATTGATATTTCTATCATGTCAACACTTGCACTTTCCGGTATGAGCATCGGTATGCTTCTGAAATATGAACATATCTCCAGCACATTCCTCGCATTCGTGATCGCAATTGCAATCGGTATCGTATGTGGAGCTGTTGTTGGTCTGATCATTTCCAGAGCAGATGTTCCTCCGATCATTGCAACCATGGGCTTTATGTATATCTACCGTGCACTTGGTTATCAGGTATCCCACGGTGGTGAATGGGCAAGTGCAGCAGCACTTGGCAACTTCAAGAATTTTGCAACAACAAAATTCCTCGGACTGAATGCAGTCATCTGGGTAATCATTGTATGTTATGTATTTTTCTTCTGGTTTATGAAATGGACCAGAACAGGACGTATGATCTATGCAGTAGGTAGTAACCCGAGTGCAGCAGAAGTATCTGGTATCAATGTAAAGAATATCAAACTTCTTGTTTATACGATCATGGGCCTTCTGGCAGGTCTTGGCGGAGCTCTTCAGGTTTCTGTATATGCATCTGCAATGCCTGACATGCAGTACGGCGGTGAAATGGATGTTATCGCAGCCTGCGTTATCGGTGGTGTAAGCATGAACGGTGGACGTGGTACCGTGATCGGTGCTTTACTTGGATCCCTGATCCTTGCAACAATCGCAAAAGCACTTCCGCTGATTCCATTCTTCAACCAGTTATGGCTGAATACCATCAAGGGTATTATCATCCTTGTCGTAGTAGTAATGAACGTAATCCTGCAGCGTATCGCTGATAAGAATGCACTGAAAGGAAGGGAGATGTAATCATGGCTGGAAAATCTGGAAGAAGTATTAATAATGTGCCGGAGAGCCCAGTGAAGAAAATGATCTTCTCCTGGGAGGGAATATTGGTCCTGCTGTTTATTGCAGTCAATATTTTCTGCGCAATGTTTTCTGAATATTATAACCTGAGCAGTCTGCTTCGTCAGATGCCGGTTTATCTGGCAGAGGTATTTATGATGCTGCCGATGGCATACATCCTGGTACTTGGCGAGATCGATATCTCCGTAGGTGCGATCGTTTGCCTTTCTGCAACAATGAGCTGTATCGTGTGCAACGCAAATGCACCATTTATCATAGTTGTGATCACAGCGCTTGGTGTTGGTACCATCTGCGGAGCAGTTAACGGATTTATCCTTACAAAATTCCAGGAACTGCCTCCAATGATCGTAACACTGGCAACACAGATCATCTTCCGTGGTATCTCCGAGATTGTTCTTGGAAGCGGCGGTAGTATTTCTGCAAGCAACACCGATGGTTTCCGTGCAATCGGCGGAAAGATCGGAAATGTTCCATACATTCTGTTTCTCGTAGTAATCCTTTCTGTGATCTTTGCTGTTATCTTAGGCAAGAGCACATTCGGACGTCGTGTATATGCAATCGGTACAAACCGTCTGACAGCATATTACTCAGGTGTTCATGTACAGAAGATCCGTTTCATCATTTACACCATCATGGGTACAGTTTCCGGACTGTGTGCACTGTTCTTAGTTTCTTCTTCATACGGTGCAAATACAACAACCGGTAACGGATTTGAAATGGATGCCATCGCAATGGCAGTATTCGGAGGTATTTCCTCTACAGGTGGTAAAGGTAATATCGCAGGTGGATTTATTTCCGCATTTATCATTGTATGCCTTCGTGTAGGTCTTGGTCAGAGAAACGTCAAT
>UMBF01053900.1_pt1 | contig 12415 bp, 9 predicted proteins | sample 1963901 | NCBI WGS metagenome assembly UMBF01 (sample SAMEA4835935, study PRJEB28245) | human gut metagenome | biome: gut microbiome; material: fecal sample | place: Denmark | collected 2008 | reverse complement strand
TGCTGACCAGCCCGGAAATGGCCGGCCGCACCGAGCGGGAGGTCTATCAGCGCATCACGGCGCTGGGCAGCATGTGCATGTCGGTGTGCTACTCCAGCATTCTGGAGGGCAAGCCGGACAACATCGACAGCATGAAACCGGTGCTGTACGACATCATCCGCAAGGCGCTGTAAGAAATTTTCAGAGAAAATTGCAAAAAGCCTTGCAATTCGTGCAAAGCTGTGGTAAACTATCCAAGTCGATATGACGTATGGACGGTTAGCTCAGCTGGTAGAGCATCTGCTTGACGTGCAGGAGGTCACAGGTTCGAGTCCTGTACCGTCCACCACGATCCCCAGACCATTTGGTCTGGGGATTTTTTTTTGTGGTGGACGGTACAGGACGAGAACAGCACGTGCCGAGCGCAGCGAAGGCAATCAAAGCCCCAGTGGGGCTTTGATTAGTGCGCGGTTCCCAACGGCTAGGAATGTCTACCGGGATGCGGGAACGGTCTGGGGATTTTTTTGTGGTGGACGGTACAGGACTCGAACAGCACGGCCGAGCGCAGCGAAGGTAACCAAAACCCCGGCGGGCACTGGACATCCTCTGCCGGGTGGTTTATACTGGGAGCAGCAAAAAAACAGAGGAACAGGGGAGTGCGGAATGGTACAGGAAAACGGGATGATGCTGGAGGTTCTGCCGCTGGAAGCAGGCGGTGCGCGGCTGGTGCGGGTGTACGGCCAGGACCCCTGCGTCGTACTGCCGGGCAGCGTTCCGGCCCCGGCGGGAGGCAGCTGGCCCATCACCGAGTTGGGGGACTACTGCTTCTCCGAAAAGCCCCGCAGTCTGCCTGCATCGGATGCCGTCTGCCGCTATCAGGTGGATGATACCGGTGCAGTCCGGCTGACCCGGGCCTTCGGGCAGGTGGTGGGCGGCAGTGCCCGCCGGTACGATTTTGACTTTGACGCCCCGGCGGCGGACCCCGACGACCTGCACCCCGTGTGCGGCAGCTTTGTGGAAGAGGTGACCCTGCCGGACCGCCTGCAGGTCATTGGCAGCTGTGCCTTTTACAACTGCCGGAAGCTGCGCCTGCTTACGGTGGGAGCCGAGGGCCTGACGCTGGGCAGTGATGTGTTCCTGAACTGCTTTGCACTGGAGACCATCCGGGTGCAGGCAGAGGCGGACGCGGCCACCGGCCTGTTTGCGCTGGTCAACAACATCACCGAGGCGGTGCGGGCGGAGTTCCGGCCCGCTGGTGCGGCGGCCCCGTTGGCGGCCCTGTGGTACCCCGCCTACTGGGAGGACATTGAGGAGACCCCGGCCCACATCCTGCTGCACACCTTTTCCGGGCAGGGATATCATTACCGGCAGTGTTTTTTGAACAATAAATTCCTCCCGGCAGAATACGACGCCATTTTCCCGCAGGGGCACGACGCCGACGATGCCAACATCATGGCCATGCTCTGCTTCGACCGTCTGCGCTGGCCATGGCAGCTGAGTGAAACGGCGGCCGGGCATTACCGGGCCTTTCTTTCCGCCAACACCGGTCGGGTGCTCGCCCGTCTTTTAAAGGCGCAGGACACCGACAGCATCCGCGCTCTGCTGGCACTGGACGTGCTGGACAAAGCTGCCTTTGCCGAGGGCGCAGCCCTTGCCGCAAAGGCGGAAAATGCCGCTGCCGCTGCCCTGCTGGCCGACGCGGAGCACAAAAAGTTCGCCGCGGCAAAACCGAAGCGGCGGTATGATTTTGATTTTTAAGGGGGTGAATCCGGTTGCCAAAGGAAAAATTTGTGGACCCGCGCAAGGAATTCCGCTCCCAGCGGCCGGAGACCCATGAGGAGTGGCAGGCCCGCATGGGCGGCGAGGTGCTGGCCGTGGTGCGCAGCGGGCTGTATTTGGACTTCCGCTTTTTGGATATGGCCCTCTCGGCCCTCACGCCTGCCCCGGATGAGCGCTGCCGGGTGCTGGCCACCGACGGTCAGATGCTGTACTACCAGCCCGCCCGGCTGCTGCAGCTTTACCAGCAGAACCCGAAGTATCTCAACCGGTTGTATTTGCATGTGGTATTCCACTGTGTATTCCGCCATCTGTGGCTCAAAGGCCGCAGGGAGCCGCAGCTGTGGAGCCTGGCCTGTGACATCGCGGTGGAAAACGTGATCGACAGCCTGAACCGTGCCAGTGTCAAGCGGCCCCTGACCTATGTGCGGCAGAATGCGTATCAGCAGATCACCGCCGAAGAAAAGGTAGTGGCGGCGGCCCCAGTGTACCGCTGGCTCACCCGCCAGACGCCCGGCGTGCTGCGCCAGCTGGAACGGGAATTCGTGGCCGATGACCACCGCCTGTGGCCGAAGGATGCCCCGGAGCAGCCCCAGCAGATGCCCACCCCGCTGCCCCAAAAGACCTGGCAGAAGATCGGGGAACGGATGCAGACCGAGCTGGACCTGCGGGACAAAGAAGCCGGGGAAGGGGCCGACGCCCTGAAACAGCAGGTGAAGGCCGCCAACCGCAGCCGCCGCAGCTACAAGGATTTTCTGCGCCGGTTCTGTGTCATGCGGGAGGAAGTCAAGCTGGACCCGGACGAGTTCGACCTGAACTTCTACACCTACGGCCTGTCGGTGTACGGCAACCTGCCCCTCATCGAGCCGCTGGAAACGCGGGAAAGCAAAAAGATCGAGGAACTGGCCCTGGTCATCGACACCAGCTATTCCACCTCCGGTGCGCTGGTGCGGGCCTTTCTGGCCGAGACCTACACCCTGCTGAAGGGGCAGGAGAACTTTTTCCACCGCATGAACCTGCACCTGATCCAGGCTGACAATGCCATCCGGCAGGACCTGCTCATCCGAAACGAGGACGAGCTGATCCACGCCATGAACCACTTTGAGCTGCGGGGCGGCGGCGGCACCGACTTCCGGCCCGCCTTTGCCTATGTGGACCGGCTCTGCGCCGAGAAAAAGTTCTCGAACCTGCGGGGACTGCTCTACTTTACCGACGGCATGGGCACCTACCCGGCAAAGCGCCCGGCCTACGACACGGCCTTCCTGTTTTTAGGAGAGCGGTTCGACGACGCCAATGTGCCGCCCTGGGCTATGAAAGTGGTGCTGGACGAAGAAGAATTTACCGGTGCGGCGGCCCGCCCGGCCAGCGCTCTTGCCGACGCGCTGGCCGAAGAGGACGACCTGTACCGTGACCTGAACAACTCCTGAAACGAGGGGGAAGCTGTTATGAACATCAAACGCGCCAAAGAAGAGATCGAACACACCGTCAAGGCCTACCTTGCCAAGGATACGCTGGGCGAATACGCCATTCCGGCCATCCGGCAGCGCCCTATCCTGCTGATGGGGCCTCCGGGCATCGGTAAGACCCAGGTGATGGAGCAGGTGGCCCGGGAGTGCGGGGTGGCACTGGTGGCCTATACCATCACCCACCACACCCGCCAGAGCGCCGTGGGTCTGCCCTTTATCCGGCAGCGCCACTACGGCGATAAGGACGTATCGGTGACCGAATACACCATGAGCGAGATCATCGCCAGCATCTACGCCAAAATGGAGGCCACCGGCCTTTCGGAGGGCATCCTGTTCATCGACGAAATCAACTGTGTGTCCGAGACGCTGGCTCCCACCATGCTGCAGTTTTTGCAGTGCAAGACCTTCGGCAACCAGGCGGTGCCTGCGGGCTGGGTCATCGTGGCGGCAGGCAACCCGCCGGAGTACAACAAATCCGTCCGGGACTTTGACATCGTCACCCTCGACCGTGTGCGCCGCATGGACATTGAGCCCGACCTGCCGGTGTGGAAGGACTACGCCCGGGCGGCCCACATCCACAGCGCCATCCTGAGCTATCTGGAATTGCACCCTCAGAACTTCTACCAGATCAACGCCGACGTGGACGGCACCCAGTTCGTCACCGCCCGCGGCTGGGAGGACCTGTCTAATCTGCTGGATACCTACGAGCAGTTGGGCCTGCAGGCCGATGAGGACCTCATCAAGGAATACATCCAGCACCCGAAGATCGCTGAGGACTTCTCGGCCTATCTGGACCTTTACTATAAGTACCGCGATGACTACGGCGTGGAGGAGATCCTGGCCGGGCAGGCAAAGCCCGCCGTGTTCGCCCGGCTGCTGCAGGCCCCGTTTGACGAGCGACTGTCGCTGGTCAGCCTGCTTCTGGCGGGCCTGAACACCCGGTTTGCTGCGTCCCGGCAGGCAGATGCGGTGGCCGATGCCTGCTATGCCTTCCTGCGGGAGACGAAAAAGGCCCTTGCCACCCTGCCGGACGATCTGCCGGACGGCTCTGCAGAGCTGTTCAGTCAGCAGATCGCAGACTACGATGCCGAGACCCAGCATCAGCGGGACGCGGGCCTGCTGAGCCACGACGCCCTGACCACTCGCCTGCAGGTGCAGGCCGTGCTGCGCCGGTGGGAAGGCGAACTGCGCCGCGCCAACGCCGCCGGGACCCAGGAGGCCTTTGAGCTGCTGCGTGGGCAGTTCCAGACGCTGGCCGATGACCGCGAAAAAGCTCAGCAGACCGCCAGCGCGGCGCTGGAAGCAGCCTTTGACTTTATGGAGCAGGCCTTTGCCGAGAGCCAGGAAATGGTGGTGTTCGTCACCGAGCTCACCGTGAACCCGGTGTCCCATGCTTTCCTCACCGAGAACGGCTGCGAGCGCTATTTCCAGTACAACAAGGATCTGCTGCTGGACCACCGCAAAGCTGCCCTGCAGCAGGAGCTGGCCGCTGAGCAGCGCCGCCACGGGGGCGTGTGAGCCATGTGGGAAAATGTCCGGTTCAGCATGAACAGCACCATGCCGTTGTTTTTCGTCATGCTGCTGGGCTATGTGCTGTACCAGAAAAAGTTCCTCAGCGATGCATTCGTGGCCGGGGCCAACAAGTTTGTGTTCTATGTGGCGCTGCCGGTGCAGCTGTTCCGGGACCTGGCCGCCACCGATGTGCGCGCGGCCTTTGACGGGGCCTATGTGCTGTTCTGCTTCGTGGTCACACTGGTCAGCATCCTGGGCATCTGGGCGCTGGCGAAGCTGTTTTTGCCGGACAAGCGCCTTGTGGGCGAGTTCGTGCAGGTGTGCTACCGCTCGTCGGCAGCCATTCTGGGAACAGCCTTTCTGCAGAGCATCTACGGCACGGCGGAGATGTCCAGTATGATGATCCTGGGCAGCGTGCCGCTGTACAACGTGATGGCGGTGGTCATCCTGATGCTGGAAGGCCCGGAGGCGGCCCAGGCGGGCAGCATGGCGGCAAAGCTGAAAAAGAGCGTGAAAGGCATCCTGACCAATCCCACATTGCTGGGCATTGCCGCCGGGTTTGCCTGGAGCCTGCTGGGCCTGCCCATGCCCACCATGGCCGGCAAGACCCTCTCCAGCATTGCCAGCCTGACAAGCCCGCTGGCGCTGCTGGCCATCGGGGCCGGGTTCAAGGGCCGCAAGGCGCTGGGCTACCTGCGCCCCACGGTCGTGGCAACTGCCGTCAAGTTGATGGCCCTGCCGGCGCTGTTCCTGCCAGTGGCGGTGCATCTGGGCTTTACGGACGAAAAACTGGTGGCCCTGCTGGTGATGCTGGGCAGCATTGCCACGCCAAGCTGCTATGTTATGGCAAAGCAGATGGGCCACGAGGGCGTGCTTACCGGCAGTGTGTGCGTCACCACCACCCTGTTCAGCGCATTCAGCCTGACTTTCTGGCTGTTTTTGCTGCGGAGCATGGGCTGCATCGCCTGAACGAAACCTGAAAAAGCTGAGCACCTGCCAGACGGCGGATGCTCAGCTTTTTGTTTTTGCGGTATTTTGAGGTCGGCTCAGTCCAGCCACAGCTTCCCTTCGCAGGCCAGCACCTGGTCCAGGATCATGCGAGACACCCGTGCTCCGTACACGATGGCGGGGTGGTCGTTGTACTCAATGATGTCGTGGAAGTCCTTGTTCATCAGCACGATGACATACTCCCCATAGGGCGTGTGCACGATGCCGCCGTCGTTGCGGCAGGCGTTCATGCTGCCGCTTTTGCTGGCCACCCAGAGCAGCTCCGGGGCCCCGGTCTCCTCGCAGTCCAGATAATACTGCGGGAAGTCCTTGGTCAGCATGGTGTTGTAGTGTTGCTGACGCAGGATGGCCAGCATCTTGACGCTGGCGGCTTTGCTCACCAGGGTGCCCCGAGCCATCTGGGCCAGCAGGGAAGCGTAGTCCCGGGGCGTGGTGGTGCCCAGCTGCCGGTACCGGTCAAAGTGCAGGGCGTTGTGCAGTACTGTGTGGGCAAAGCCCAGCTCCCGGATGCAGGCGTTGATGATGTCCAGCCCCAGGTAGTCGATGAGCATGTTCGTGGCGATGTTGTCTGAGCAGATGATCATCATGGTGGCGGTGTCCTTCACCTTGAGGCGGGCTCCCACGCCCAGGGCACGCAGCATGCCGCTGCCGTCCACGAACTGGCTGGCCTCGTATTCGATCTCGGCGGAAAGATCTGCCATGCCGCGCTCGGCCTGCAGGTAGAGCGCCGCCAGCAGAAAGGCCTTGATGACCGAGGCCGTCTCAAATTCCTCGTCAGCCCCGCGCTCCACGGTGTGGCCCTGCAGGTCGTCCACAAAAACGCTCATCCTGCCCTGATAGGAATACAGTTCGGCGTCGATGCGCTTTTCCAGTGTCATGTTCTTGTCCATTGCGGTACGCTCCCGTCTGTTTTACAGGTTGTGCTCAAAGAAATCCCGGGCATTGCGCCAGAAGATGCGCTCCACCTCGTCCTCGGTAAAGCCAGCCCTGCGCAGGGCGTCGGCCAGCAGCGGCATGTCCGCCGCTGTTTCCAGCTGGTGGTGGCCGTCGATGCCGTCAAAGTCGCTGCCCAGGGCCAGCACCCCGATGCCGCCCACCTGCTTGTAGTGGGCCGCGTGCTCTGCGATGCGCTCCACCGTGCTGCGGCAGGCTTCCGGGTGAGCGGGGTCGGTGTCCAGGAAAGCAGCATAGTAGTTCAGCCCCGCGATGCCGCCTTTTTCGGCCAGGGCGCGGATCATCGAATCCGTCAGGTTGCGGGTGTGGGGGCACAGGGCGCGGCAATTGGAGTGGCTGGCCGCAAAGGGGCGGGTGCCGTGTTCCACGATGTCCCAGAAGCCCCGGTCAGAAAGATGGCTCACGTCCACGATCATGTGCAGGCGCTCCATCTCGGCCAGAAAAGCAAAGCCCGTCTCGGTCAGGCCGCGCTGGGTCTGAGCCGCCAGCGGCCCGCCGGGGTTTGCCTGCGGGGCGGCCAGCTCGTTGTCGTGGTTCCAGGTCAGGGTCATCATGCGCACGCCCAGCTCATACATCTGGCGCAGCACGCCCAGGCTGCCCTTGCAGCAGCCGCCCTCCTCCACGGTGAGCAGGCCGCTGATCTTTCCGGCTTCGGCGTTTTTGCGGATGTCGGCCGCCGTGTACACCGGGGCAATGCGGTCCGGGTATTTTGCCATGATCCGCTTGAACACGTCGATCTCTTCCAGCGCCGTCACCAGCGGGTCGGCACCGGGGGTGGGGTCGGCCAGGTTCACAAACGCGGCCAGACATTGCAGCATATAGTCTCCGGCCTGCAATTTTTCCAGGTCGATGTGCAGATCATTGTGGGCAAAGCTGGCCGGGGTGCCATTCTTTTCGGCACGGCGCAGCTCGCTGAGGGTATCACAGTGCAGATCCCAAACCTTCATAATGCTTTCTCCTTATGCTTCTTCGCCCAGCAGCTGCAGCAGCTCCTCAGGCTTCATGGACAGGATCGCGCCGTCGGCCGAGCCGGTGACAGTGTCCGCCAGCGATTGCTTAGCCTGCTGCAGCTCCACGATCTTTTCTTCAATGGTGTCCTGTGCAATGAGCTTATACACCTGCACAGGGTTCTTCTGACCGATGCGGTAGGCGCGGTCGGTGGCCTGATTCTGGGCCGCCACGTTCCACCACGGGTCGTAGTGGATGACGATGTCGGCCGCGGTCAGGTTCAGGCCGGTGCCGCCGGCCCGCAGCGAGATCAGGAATACGCTGGCTTCCCCGGCATTGAAGCGGCGCACCAGCTCGGCACGCACCGGCTTGGGGGTGGAGCCCTGCAGGGTGAAGTGGCTCACCCCGGCCTCGTCCAGCCGCTGGGCCAGCAGGTCCAGCATGGAGGTGAACTGGCTGAACAGCAGGATGCGGTGGCCGCCCTCCACGGCGGCGGTGACCAGCTCCATGCAGGCGTCCAGCTTGGCGCTGCCGCCGGACCAGTTGTCAGCCACAAGGCGGGGGTCGCAGCAGATCTGCCGCAGCCGCATGAGCACCGCAAACACCGCCATTTTGTCCTCGGGCTTGGCGGCGCGCAGCTTCTCGCGGGCGTCCACCACGGCGGCAAGGTACAGCTTGCGCTGTTCGGTGTCCAGCTCGATGCGGTGGACATTTTCGGTCTTGGGCGGCAGCTCCCGCAGCACATCCGCCTTCATGCGGCGCAGGATGAACGGCCCGGTGAGCTGATTCAGCCGCCGCACGGCGTTGGCATCTTCCTCCTGCACGATGGGCTTTTCAAACCGGGCACAGAAGTTCTTGTACGGCGGCAGATAGCCCGGCATGAGGAAGGAGAAGATGCTCCACAGCTCGCCCAGCCGGTTCTCCACCGGGGTGCCGGTCAGGGCAAAGCGTACCTGACTGCGGACCTGGCACACGGCCTTGTATTTCTGGGTGGTATGGTTCTTGATGGCCTGCGCTTCGTCCAGGATGCAGGCATAGAAGGGCTGTTCGGCGTAGCGGTCCTCATCGCGGCGCAGCAGGTCGTAGCTGGTCACCACAAGATCGGCCTCTGCCCACCGGCGGGCCAGCACAGCGCGGTGGGCGGCGTCGCCGTCCATCGCCACACAGGTGAGCTGCGGGGTGAACTTTTTGCACTCTTCCTCCCAGTTCAGCACCAGTGACGCCGGGCACACGATGAGGCTGGGCAGGGGCTGCCCGCCCTCCTTGAGGGCCAGCAGGTAGCTCAGCACCTGCAGGGTCTTGCCCAGGCCCATATCGTCGGCCAGGATGCCGCCCATGCCGTAGCCGTCCAGCGTGCGCAGCCAGCGGTAACCGTCCCGCTGATACTTGCGCAGCACGCTGTGCAGGGACTGGGGCGGGGTATACTCGCTGTCCTTCACGGCATGGAAGCTGCGGCTGATGCGGCGGAATGCGTCGTCGCGGCTGAAGCGCAGGCCATTCTGGCCCGAAAGTGCCCAGTCCAGCGTGGGAGCACGGTAAAGCGGCAGTTCCGCATGTCCATCTTTGAGCTTTGCGCCGGACAGCTCCAGCGTTTCGTTCAGCTCGTCCAGCCCTTCCAGATTGTCGTCCAGCCGCAGCAGGCGGCCGTCGCGCAGGCGGTGGTAGCGTTTTTTCTGGTGCAGGGACTGCAGCAGCTCCCGCAGCTCTGCGGTCGGGAACTCGCCGGTGTCCACCTCCAGGTCCAGTACGCTGCCGTGCACCGACACGCCCACCGAAATTTTGGGCGGGGCGGCCTGCAGATTGCGGAAGGCGTCGCTCAGGTACACTTCACCTTCGTCCATCAGGGCGGGCACGCCCTCTTCCAGCAGGCGGTACAGCGGCTCTTCGTCGGTGACCATGTACTGTCCCGGCTCGGTGGGGTCCGGCTCCAGCCAAGTGGCCAGCAGCCGGTCGGCCCGGCGCTCGGCGCGGGTGTCCCGCAGCAGGCCCGCCGGGGCCGGGCCGGAGGGGGTGATCCGGTCCTCTCCGTACAGGAATTCGGCGTGGGCGGTCACGGTCATACCACGGTCGCGGGGCGCATCCAGATAGAACTGCACCACGGGTTCCAGCGGGATCTGGTTCAGCAGCAGGCGTTCCGGGTCCACGATGGTCAGCTTGCTGCCCAGCTCCGGCAGCACATAGCTGCAGAATTCGGTGGCGTCGGCACTGGTGAAAAACAGGCTTTTGCCGCACAGCGCCTGCAAAGCCGGAAGGATGCGGGCACTGGAGGCCCGCTGCAGCCGCCACAGGGTATCGGCGCTGTAAAGATAATCATAGTCCAGCCCGTGCACGGCGTTCAGGGCCGGGAGGGTGTCGATCTGCACACCGCCCCGGCGGCGCTGCACCGTCATGGTGATGACGGGCAGGCCCTCCTGCAGGGCGTAGCCGCCCAGCGTGCCGGTGGGCGCATACAGCTGCACCAGCGCGTCAAAGATCTCACCGGTCAGCGGCAGACCGCCTGCCGGGGCATCCGACGCCGCATAGCTGTAGCTGCGCACCACGTTGGTCTCCATGCTCTGCTTGGCGTTCACCTGCCGACGCAGCAGCTGCAGCAGCTGACGGCTCTCTTCGTCAAAGGCGTCCCAGCGGTGCACAAAGGTCAGAAAGCGGCCATAGCCGGCACTGCGGCCGTGCTCCACATCGTCCAGCAGGGCAGGGATGCTCTTGACCACATACTGCCGCCCCCGCTCCCGGTTGGCGATGCGCAGTCGCAGCCACGGCTGCCCGCCGGACAGCATGGTCAGCTCCGGTTCCAGCTCCACAAAGCCGGTGTCCTGAGGGGGATCTCCGGCCTCGCCCAGGTCCTGCAGGGCACTCTGCTGGTAGGTCTCCAGCAGCTTGCGGGCCTCCTGGTCGGTGACGGGGGCGTCGCCCCGCCACTTGCGGCCGAACAGCATTTCCAGCCCGGAAGCATAGCTGTCCTTCCGGGAAGCGGCGGGGTTCAGCCCGTCGGTGCCCCGCACCACGCCCGGGATGGATTCCGGGGCGGTCGGTGCCTTGGGGGCGGGGTGCTTGGCCGCATCCTCCAGCAGCAGCGCGCCAATGTGCTTGCAGTAGGTGCCGTCACCGTTCTGGTTGTAGGGACAGTCGCAGGAGGCACTGACAAAGCTGCCGTTCTCCCGCAGCCAGACCTGTGTATAAAAACAGTCGGCTCCATTGCCCTGCACCAGCGCCGAGACATGGCGTACGCCATCCTCGTTGGTGGTGCAGCTGCTCTGCAGGATGCGGCGGCGGTATTTCTGGGCACGCTCAAATACCATTTCGCCCAGCAGTGTGCGGATCTCGTCTGCGTCCATGGTCGTTTTCCCTCCCCGGTCGATTCGTAAAACGGTTCTTATCTTATAAGAATACCGCACCCGCTGCCCGGATGCAAGGGCCAACCCCGCCCCGATGCACAAAAAATACCGCCCTCTGTACCTGTGGTACAGAGGGCGGTATCGTGCGAATTGCTGCTTATTGGGCGCTGCCGGTTTCGGCGTCAGTCTCAAGGGCGCGTTCGCGGATCTTTTCCAGCGTCTGCTCGCTGAGGATGTGCTCTGCCTTGCAGGCATCCTCAGCGGCGGTCTTTTCGTCTACGCCCAGCTGCATGAAGAAGTGGGTGAGCAGACGATGGCGGCTGTAGATGCGTTCTGCGATCTCACGGCCCGGCTCCAACAGGGTCAGGTTGCCTTCGCCGTCCACCGCGATATAGCCGTTTTCCCGCAGCTTTTTCATGGCAATGCTCACGCTCGCCTTGGTAAAGCCCAGCTCATTGACCACGTCAATGGAGCGCACCTTGCCCATGCGCTGGGTCAGCATCAGGATCGTTTCAAGATAATCTTCTGCGGATTGGTGGATCTGCATGGTTTGTTTGCCTCCTGCCTTGCCCCGCCCCACGGCGGGAAGTTCTCTGCCGGGATGCAAAGCACCACGGTTTGTATGTTACAGGATATCACACTTTTGCCGTTGATGCAAGCAATTCGCAGGAAGTTTGTGCAAACAAACCAACTTTCTTCTGCACAAAACAGCGGGTTTGCCAATTCCAGGCCGGTTTTGTTTTGTGCAAAGGGGACAAAACCCCGTTAGGTTTCGCTTTCCAGATACGCCGCCGGGCCGGACTGGTACAGGTCGCCGCCGTGGGCGTCCAGGATCACGGTCAGGGGCATATCCCGCACGGTCAGGCGGCGCACCGCTTCACAGCCCAGGTCCGGCCAGGCGATGACCTCCAGCGTCTCGACACTTTTTGCCATCAGGGCACCGGCACCGCCGAGAGCCGCCAGATACACGGCCCCGTTGCGCACCACGGCTTCCTTTACCGCCTGGTCCCGCTTGCCTTTGCCGATCATGATCTTGTTGCCCAGATCCAGCAGGCGGGGGCTCATGGCGTCCATGCGGCCGCTGGTGGTGGGCCCGGCCGAGCCGATCACCTCACCCGGACGCTCCGGGGTGGGGCCGACGTAGTAAATGGCGCTGCCGGTCAGGTCAAAAGGCAGCGCTTCGCCCTTGTCCAGCGCCTCGATCATCCGCTTGTGGGCCTGATCGCGGGCGGTGTACACCACACCGGACAGCAGCACGGTGTCGCCCGCCTTCAGCGGGGCAAGGTCCTGCGCGGTGCAGGGAGTGGTCAGTCTGTATTCCATGCTTTTCCCTCCTTACAGTTCCGCGCTGGCGCGGCGGGTGACGTGGCAGGAAACGTTCACGGCCACCGGCAGGCCCGCCACATGGGTGGGCATCTGCTCAATGGCAAGGCCCAG
>UMBF01055426.1_pt1 | contig 12580 bp, 10 predicted proteins | sample 1963901 | NCBI WGS metagenome assembly UMBF01 (sample SAMEA4835935, study PRJEB28245) | human gut metagenome | biome: gut microbiome; material: fecal sample | place: Denmark | collected 2008 | reverse complement strand
CTCCAGCTGGATTTCATCAATCAAGAACATTTCTATCCACGCTCTCCTTGCGGAGAGCGACAAACGGAGAAGCGAAAACTGAAAACATCACATTAATTTCTATCCACGCTCTCCTTGCGGAGAGCGACGGAAAGTTGGTGGGCGACGGAATCAACGATGAAATATTTCTATCCACGCTCTCCTTGCGGAGAGCGACAAGGATTTGACACAGTGGTTTCGCAATTACGGCATTTCTATCCACGCTCTCCTTGCGGAGAGCGACCCCAAATACTGCGTGAACGAGAAGCGGCTGGCAAATTTCTATCCACGCTCTCCTTGCGGAGAGCGACTAAGAATTTTAAATCTGAAGTTCGAGACTGGTTTATTTCTATCCACGCTCTCCTTGCGGAGAGCGACATGGGGCGCTTGATGGGGCATCTGAAATTACATTGCATTTCTATCCACGCTCTCCTTGCGGAGAGCGACCATCAATCGCGGGTCGTATCACGTCAAACGGCACAATTTCTATCCACGCTCTCCTTGCGGAGAGCGACGCTTTTTTTTTATGCCTTTGATTTTGAGCTATGAAATTTCTATCCACGCTCTCCTTGCGGAGAGCGACCAGAACTATTAGCCGCTTGTACAGCAATAGCGTCTATTTCTATCCACGCTCTCCTTGCGGAGAGCGACAGCAGACCCAGAGCCTTAAAATCCCGGCGCATAGTATTTCTATCCACGCTCTCCTTGCGGAGAGCGACGACTTGGCCTTTACTCATCGGACCATTAATATTCATTTCTATCCACGCTCTCCTTGCGGAGAGCGACACTGTTTAGTTCTGTTCTATTAGCTTTTTCCACATAAATTTCTATCCACGCTCTCCTTGCGGAGAGCGACCGGCAACAATAGCATTAGATATACCAGCCAAAAAATATTTCTATCCACGCTCTCCTTGCGGAGAGCGACATCTCCGTGTTGTGGATGGTTCGAAGTCATCCATCATTTCTATCCACGCTCTCCTTGCGGAGAGCGACGTCCAGCTTTCAGCGGGCCGTTAATGTTAAGACTATTTCTATCCACGCTCTCCTTGCGGAGAGCGACCCAAAAGTACCGAGAAACTTAAAATCCGAAGCAAATTTCTATCCACGCTCTCCTTGCGGAGAGCGACCCAACACCCACCGGGAACGACAAGAACAACGTGATTTCTATCCACGCTCTCCTTGCGGAGAGCGACGGTTATATCTGTTTTTATGTAGGTGATTGCAATATTTCTATCCACGCTCTCCTTGCGGAGAGCGACTAGTACTGGCCCTTCCTTGGCTTCTTTTGATTCTATTTCTATCCACGCTCTCCTTGCGGAGAGCGACGCTGTTTCATTATTTTTCTTCATTTTGCTACTCTATTTCCATCCACGCTCTCCTTGCGGAGAGCGACTGTTATCCCGGAGGTATTCCACGACGGTATGCTCATTTCTATCCACGCTCTCCTTGCGGAGAGCGACTGAGAGAGCCAACCGCCTTGCGAACACCCCACCACATATTTCTATCCACGCTCTCCTTGCGGAGAGCGACACACCCATCACTTTCCGGCACTGCACGACATATTTATTTCTATCCACGCTCTCCTTGCGGAGAGCGACCGGCGAGAATCACGCCAACAGCCAGCAGGAGAAATTTCTATCCACGCTCTCCTTGCGGAGAGCGACTTCGCTCCACAGGTTGTCGGGGTCGTCCTCATCAAATTTCTATCCACGCTCTCCTTGCGGAGAGCGACAGGATGATCGGCAAAAAAGAGCGCGTCAAGCTGTTATTTCTATCCACGCTCTCCTTGCGGAGAGCGACGCCCTTGCCATGGCCGGCTACACCAAGGCCGAGATTATTTCTATCCACGCTCTCCTTGCGGAGAGCGACCGTCAATGAGCTTGCCAGCTTGAGCGGCTTGATTCATTTCTATCCACGCTCTCCTTGCGGAGAGCGACTGCGTCGCACGTACCCGGTTCGCGTCAATGGCATTTCTATCCACGCTCTCCTTGCGGAGAGCGACCGGCGCTCTCGCCATCTAGTGCACTTAAGTGCACTATTTCTATCCACGCTCTCCTTGCGGAGAGCGACGCTAGCACAACAACCTTGTGTTGTCAAATCACACATTTCTATCCACGCTCTCCTTGCGGAGAGCGACGGGTTTGGATGGGAGATTTAAGTTATGAATGATGAATTTCTATCCACGCTCTCCTTGCGGAGAGCGACAGTGCATATTTGGAGGAAGGTGAACCCGAACCCGAATTTCTATCCACGCTCTCCTTGCGGAGAGCGACTTGTTGTCACGTTTCATGGTGATCTCCTATAACAATTTCTATCCACGCTCTCCTTGCGGAGAGCGACAGCAAAAGTGCACAAAACAGTGGGGCACTTTTGCGCATATGAAACAAATTTTATGGGAATTGCATCTTCATGCTGACAGGCAAGGCTGTATTTTACCCTTTCTGCCCCTGTTTTTTCCATATTTTCTGGTGCGAAGGAACCGGGAATTTTATGATTGCCTTCCCCTCGCACTAAGCAAACAAGATTCCATCCTGATCAAAATCCGGGTGCAGACCCACATGCTCGACTTTGCTTTTGTAATGGTTTCCCAGTTGATAAAAGCGCAGGCTGTCCGATTCCGAATCGATCAGTTCGGTCAATTTTGCTTTGAACATCGTGTATTGCGCGGCATCCAGCAGGCACTCAAATACGGAGTTTTGCACCCGCTGGCCGTAGTCTACACAGACTTTTGCTACTTTGCGCAGCCTGCGACGACCGGCGGCTGTTTCGGTGTTGACATCATAGGTTACAAGCACCAACATAACGGCACCTCACTTCCAGAAAAACGGTGGGTACACTTCCAGGTCGCCGCGCAGAGCACGGGCCAGCAAGAGCGCCTGAACATAGGGCACCAGCCCCCAGGGCAGTTTTTCTTTCAAAAACGGATGGGTGATCTCTTCCTTCTTTTTGTTCTGCCATGCGGTCAGGAAAGCTTTGCGGCCATCATCTGTCAGCAGTACGGCACCATTTTCCTGTTTTTGCAGGTGTTTTGCCGTGATGATCTTTTGATTGATGCAGCTGATGACCAGCCGGTCTGCATAAACCGCCCGCAGTTCTTCCATCAGGTCAAGTGCCAGACTTTTGCGGCCGGGGCGCGGGCGGTGCATAAAGCCAACATAAGGGTCCAGGCCCACAGCGGTCAAGGCGGATGCACACTCCCGCGCCAGCATGCTGTAGGCAAACGAAAGCAGCGCATTCACATTGTCCAGCGGTGGACGGCGGCTGCGGCCCTCAAACACAAAATCCTGCTTTTGCTGCAGAATCAGGTCATTCAGGCAGTCAAAGTAGCGCTGGGCTGCCTCGCCTTCCAGGCCGCGCAGCTGTTCCGGATCATCGCTGGTCTGTATCAGCGGCAGCGCGGCGGCCAGCTGGGTGGAGGTTCGTTTCAGTTTTTCGACCGGGACACGCTGGGGATGATCGCGGGTTGCGCGTTCCAACACCCAGCGTGCGTTATACACTTTACCAAGGATAAAGCTCCGGGCATAGCGACAGCTCTGGGCCGGGTCATCCGACACGCGGTACTGCGTCTGACGCAGCAGCACATTGCCGCGTTCTTCCCCCACAGTGCGGGCCTGAAATCTGCCATACGGGTCAAAAAAGCAAAGGTCAATGCCCCGCCGGGCACAAGCTCCCATCAAAGCGGGGCTGGCACCCGCGTAAGTAAAGCAGACGATGCCTTCCAGCGTATGCAGGGCATAGCGGTGGGTTTCCTGCTTATTGCGGGTAACAACAAGGTTTTCGCCATCCAATGTCAGGTAAGCGTCCTCATTGATGACAAACAGGGTGTTGAGCAGCTTTCTCATGGCGTGCCCTCCTCAATATGCTCCCGCAGATACGCCGCCGGGTCTGCCTGCTGATACAGCGCCGGCAGGCAAAGCTCTTTCAGTGAGCAGGCATTGCAATGCTTGCCGGGTTTGCTTTTTGGGGTATAGCCGCGCGCAAACAGGCGGTTCATCTCATCCGCCATGGTCTGCGCGGTGCTGCGCAGTTCCGGTGTCAGGGAAACATGTTCCCGCTGCCGGGTTTCTTCATAAAAGATTTCCCCTTCCGGCACCTCGCACACCAGCATTTCTTCCAGCGCCATAGCCTGTGCGCAGAGCTGCAAACGGTCGGCATCGTTTACCTTGCTGCGGCCATGCTTATATTCCACGGGCATGGGCTGCCACAGGCCGCGGCGGCCCTGCAATGACACGCCGTTTGGATCCTTGTGAAACTCTACCACATCGCAGTCGCCGGTCAGCTTCAATCGGTGGCTGACGACCCTCATACCGCGGGCGATCAGCAAATCGCCGCGTTTTTCCGTCAGGGTAACATCATGGCAGCGGGTATGCTGCAGACGTCCTTCGGCGGTGCGTTGGTTTTCGGACCATTGTTGTTCCAGGTACGCAAGTGCCCATTGGCGGCGGCAGAATGCAAAGTGCTGGATGCCAGACATTTGCAGATAGTCATCAGTATTCATCATACACTTCCGGTGTCAATCCGTTCAGGGTATCGCAAGTAATATTATAATCTTCCACCCGGTGTGCTTGTGCCACACTTTCTTTTAGCTCCACATGCAGACAGCGATGGACCTTTGCCGAAGAATACTGTCCGCTTTTGCAGTTATGACGCCACCAATACAGGCGAACAACCTCCATACTGCCATCCGGGCGGGCAGAGGAAATATCATTTTCAAACAGTGTGCGCAGCGTTTCTTTGATGATTTCTGCATCTTCATCTGTAAAGCCGGTCTTTTCTGCCAGCTGGCAGTTAATGCTGCCAAAGGTTGTGTACACGCCAAAAGCCACACGGTGCTTCATACCCATGGTATCGCTTGACTTCTTTTCGCCAGTCGTACCGTTCACGCTCTTTGTGATCTGGATATCATCGACATCAATCGGGTCCACGCTGAAAGCCGGATGAATAGATACCGGGCCGCGCACGCCAACGGAAACACCATCGCCCTTGGATTCTTTCCCCTTAAAGGCAAACACCTGGCCAAAGCTGCGCACATCCAGCCAGGTTTCACAGGCAGCCTTTGCATAAGCATCTTTATCTTTTTCAGCTTTTTTCACTGCTGGGCAGCCGTCTGCACGGTCTTTCAGGCTTTTGAAGCCATCATTGCAGCGGTCGTCCGACTGGACAAACACATTCTGGCCAAGGTCCATCATGCGGTTGCGGATCTTGCGTTTCAGGCACACATCCGAAATTTCACCCAGTCCCTCATACGTTTCGCGCGGGCGGTTTCCGTTCAGCGGGTCACCGTTCGGGTTCGCATGGTTTACAGCAATCACAAGTGCAAAGTCGATTTTATTCTGCAACACAGCCATCTTTTATTCCTCCTGCTTTTTTGCTTTCGCTTTATATTCTGCATTTTCGGCCTTAAAGTCCATCATCTGGTCGGCATAGCCAACCAGATACAGCTCACCAAGTCTTTTGTTCGTAAAGTTTTCTGTGCCAATCTTATGTAATAATTCTTGCATCATCGCATACCTTTGGCTATCCATTCCGTTACGGTTTTTCATTCTGTTCAGGTACGGATTTAATTTTTTATCTAAAAGAAGTGTTGTTGCTGCCGGGTGCAGAGCAAACGCGGTTCTTAAACGCTCTGCATTTGTCAAACGTTTTTCGTTCTCATTTCCTTGCTGAATCAACGCCCGTCTTTCAATCTGTTCTGCACAGGCTAAAATTCTCCCAAACAAATAGTTTCGGTCTTTAATGGTTTCATCAACATTCATCGGATAATCCACCTTCTTATTTCTATGATAGTACCCACGCACAAGGGCGCAGGCAATGTTTTGTGTTTTTTGTTGTTCCCAATAATCCAGGCCAATGCTGTTTGTTGCCCGATCTACCGCGCTGATCATCAAATCCCGCGGGAAGCGCTCCCCATTGGTAATACAGGGAATCAGTCGTTCGATTGTGGCTTGTTTCAGCTTTGCATCCACTTTTTCGCCATAGGCTGCTTTTGCAATGTCCGCCGGGGCAGGCGCACCAACAAAGACAACTTTCTTGATCTTGGGCTTTTTGCCCAGTTCCGTCGGCTCCTCTACACTGCGGTATTCCAGCTGCCATTGGAACGTATCGTGCCAATCCTTTATATTGGCAAGCAACTTAGAGCCCTGCAGTTCCTGATAGTACCGGATGGACAACCGGCCAGGTGTAGCAGAATCCAAAATCATGACCGCCGTTTGGGAATTGTCCTTCAACTGGTGCTGATACCCCAGAATGGCCCGGTTAAACTGCCGTGCAATTTCTTCTTGGGTATCCGCAGGCAACCTTTCTGTATCTTCCTCAAAATCGTCCCAATCATCGCCTGCTAGTGGATTATATTCCTGGGCAATATCGAGAGTATCCCCCAGCACATTGGGTACTGCTTCGTTCTGTGTTCCCCAAACAAGTACAGTCTGGTCCCCTGTATTTACCCCTTGCTTGCTGACCAACCATCGCAAGGCGCTGTGTGCCTTTTGGGTTGTTTCATAACCAATCGAAAGTGCCTGCGCTGCATCCGCAAAGCGGCCGCGGTAAGTATAATTCGTATTGTCATTGCTGGATATCAGCTTTGCACGGTCACCTGGGTTGCGGATCTTATACGGGCTTAATGTAGAAATCGGCATTTTGATTCCCTGAACTGTGCAATAGTCAATATCTTTTAACTGTGTTTCATAAAAGCGGATAAAGCTTTCTCGGACTGTTGTATCACGCGACAAATCAACATTGTCAACGCGGAACCGGACAAAAGATTCCGTCTGGTCACTACCGGTCAGCGTATCCAAAATAGGGGGCTTGTCTTCTTTGTTTCCCTGCCATTTTGTTGGCAGAGTTCCATTTTCATCTATAAACAAAATATTTGCCTTGACCAGGTCTGCGATCAGGCATTCTTTTTCCAGGTAGTGCAGGACTGTACACACAGCCGGGTGGGCATAAGGAGATGTACACCACGCTTGTAACTGCTTGTGGTAAAGCGGCCATCCGGATTCTTTACTACCACCAAAAGTGGGATAATCTGCCGCAATATATTGCAGTTTATCCACTAGCGGGTGCGGCACCATGCCGGATGTCCGCGCCGAAGATTCCTCTGTGCAAGGAATGATCGTTGTCCTTTGATCTTGTGCCAGCAAGCCTGCATACTGAAAGTTTCCGTCCTTGTCCAGCTCCACTTCAATGTTGACCTGCTGCGTCGTGTGAGCCACCGGCAGTAGTGGAACTTTCCCAGGCTGCTGCTTTCCAATTTCTGACACGCTATTCTGGTAAGTTTTATAGCAATAGCTAAGCCAGCTCATTTCTGTATCACCTCCCTGTACAAATCATCGCAGTCGCTGACCGTTTCACCCAGCGTAAAGGTCTTCATCTTTTGCGGGTGGATATCGCGCACAATTTCGCATTCTTCCGGGCGGCAAAAACAGATTTTTCCGTTCTGCATTACCGGGTGCCAAAAGCGTTCCTGCATCACGCCTTTCCCGTTTTCGTCCGCATAGGTAATGCCGTGCTCCATTAGGCCTAGGTTCAGGGATGAAACATCATCATAATGCCCTTTTCCCAGGCCAAAAATGCAGGGTTCAATATACCCCTGGCATTCGCGTGTTCCCAAAAAGATATCTCTTCTGCCGCCGCGTTCCAACATACGCTTTGCAATAGCGTAATGTTTGTTTTCATTGCGGTCTTTTTCCAGGTCTTGGCGATGTTCATTCCATTCAAAATGTGCCCGCACCTGGTAGCAAACATCGGAAAGGTACGTATAGATGGAAAGATCGTTTTTTCCATTGTTATACATAATGGGACGGATGCCTTTGGATTGTCTTTCAATCGGGTTCATCACGCGCAGTTCATCAATTACCCAGGTGAATGTTGGTTTCCAATAGCAGCTTTCATAAATACCCTTCAATGCCTGGTAGGTGGGCACCGGGTAGCTGAATTTTTCGCCGCCTACGCGGGTAATTGGGTCGCTGAACAATGCATAACGCCCATATACCTGCATGGATATTGAATTTTCGTATTGCAAAGTCTACCCCTCCTTGTTAAGCAAATTGTATCGGCATAAATCCGGGGCTTGTCTGAATTCCCTTTTCGTCATCGTAATATTCCTTGTTAAGAATTGTCACTGCCCCTTCTTTTACTGTGTACAGTGCGCCTTGATCTGCCAGGCGTATTTTTTCATTTGTTGTAATACCAACGGTAAAGCGTTGTGCGTCCCGCAGCATTTTGGGGGTAAGCGGTTTACTGGACGAAAGTCTTGTTGCCATATCCGCGCCATCTTCCCCATAGGGAACCACCACCGGCGTTGTAATGTCCTCCAAAGCATGGAAATTCCTTTCTGCCGTGGCAAACGCCTGCCGGAGCAAGTAATTGGGGAACTTTTGTTTTCCTGTTGTCTCTTTCCAGGCTAGCACACTTTCCTGATTATCTGACAAAAGGTCAAACAAATTCACTGTTTTTGGGGGAATGTACCCCTTTAATTCAACCGGATCACCCATCCATTCCTGTTGTTGGGACTCTGCATAATAAAGCTGGTAGTACCTCAAAATACTTTCCGGCTCTAACAGGTCCGCATCCCTTTGTAATTGCTGCAGCAGGTGCCGTGTGGCTTCCCTGCCGTTGCGCAGTTCCGGAAGTCGATCCAGATTTTCCAGATTGTAGGTTTTAACAAGATACACCGTGCGGCATTTCCTTTCCGCATTGCGGTTGCATCGGCCGGAAGCCTGGGCCACACTGGGCAGCGCAGCCATACTTCGAATGACGCAATCAAAGCTTACATCCACGCCTGCTTCTATCAGCTGACTGCTTACACAGATCAAACGTTCCTGACCGTGTAAGGTGTTTAATTTTTGCTTAACTTCTGCGATAACATCTGCACGGTGCTTTGCACACAGGTGCGTGGTCAGGCAGTAAAGTTGTGTATGTTCCGGCTGGGATTGTTTCAAAGCCTCAAACACCTTTTCGACCGCCGAACGGGTATTCAAGATGATCAAAATGCTGCCATTCTCGTCTTGCTTGCTCCGTACAAATTCTGCGAGTTCTCCTGCCTGAAATCCATTTCCTGTTTCGGGCACTTCAATCTTTGTCCTTCGGAACTGCGCAAAGCGCAGCTGGTAATCCGGGACCAGGTCCACCGGCGATGCAAACCGCAAAGGGTTTGCTACTTCGTTTAGCGCTGGCTGTGTTGCCGTACACAAAACAACAACGCACCCCAAATAGTACGCCAAGAAATTTGCCGCCTGGTTGAACAAGTATGTATGGCAAATGGGCAGGGACTGTATTTCGTCAAACACCAAGATAGAATTTGCCAGTGCTGCCATGCGGCGCACATTCTGCCGCCTGCTGCAAAACAGGGTTTGCAGCATCTGTACCATAGTTGTACATATCACCGGCGCTTCCTGCCAGCGTTCCAGCTGGCGGAGAATTTCGGGGTCCTCTGTATCCAGCACCGCATCTGTATGGTGCTCCAACAGATATTCACTGCCGCCTAATGCCTTTTTGAACTCCTGTACATTCTGTCCGATAATCGACCGGAACGGTGCAACATAGAAAATATGCCGGGCCGAAAGTTTTTTGGCCGCATGCACACAATATCGCAGCCCGGAAAATGTTTTTCCTCCGCCTGTTGGCACATACAAGCGGTAAATACCCTGCTTTGCACATTCGCCTGCTGTCTTGCATTGCTCCGAAATTTCTGCACGCAAGGTATCTATTTTATGTCGGGGCTGCAAATTGTTCAGGAATCTTTCAACATTGCTTTCTATCAGATCCCATGGCGGAAGCTGCTCCGGGGGAAGGCATCCTTCTTGATTATAATAGTTGCCTGAATCCAACCAGTCTGCATCGATCAGGGCTGCAAACAAAAATCTGTGTGCCAACCCCAACATGACCTGATAGATACAAAGCCGCGGCTTCTTTCCTTCCTGCGTTCGGATTTTCCGCACAAGACATTCTACCTCCTGCGCAGCTTTGGCAAACATTTGCCGTATCTCTGTTTCACTTATGCAATCCGCAAAAAAGGCCCGGCAGCTTTCTTCATATAGCTCTTGAGCCTGCTCTGAATACATATGTTTTATCCAGGGTTCTACTCCACCTAGGTCGAAAACATCCATACGTTCAGAGTGATGGGATCCGATTGCCAATGCTGCCATTTGCGCAGTCAAGCGAGAAGGTGGTGAAGCTGTTTCTCCGCCATAATTTTCCCATAGCCACCGCATTCCGGCGCTGGAATGATTGATTCTTTCGTTTGTCTGACCTCTCAGATGTTTTTGAACGTTGCTATGAGATTTCCCAGCGTCATGGAGCCAGCCTGTAAGACGGCCCAAGTTTTCAAGTCCCAGCGGCTGGCACGCCCGTGCGCAGTACTCGGCCACGTTTTCACTGTGTTGCTTTAGGGATTGTATTTTCCAGACGCCATTGATTTGTTTGGTATGACCGAGTAACATGGTAATCATCTCCTTGTTTCTTTTATTATAGCAGATAACTCATCCCATAATTCGGACTTTCACTCCAATTCTGCAATCTTTGTCATACTATCCAAATTTATCCATGTAGAATTGTTAGCTATTCCCATTAGCAGATATTTTTGATAAAATAAGATATTATAGGGTTTATGAATTCACTTTCTTATATTACTTCTTCTTCTTACCGAAAAATCATTTACGCAAGGAGTGAAAAGCCATGAAAAGGAAGTTATTCTCATTTTCCGCCAGTGTTATCACCGCAATAATGCTTACCGCTTGTGCTGCAGCGCCAGAAAACAAACCTGTTTCCTCCGCTGCTCTTTCCCCGACCATTGAAGCTGTTGCCACAGCTATACCATCCACTAGCAATGCCAACTGGAAGTTACCGCCGCAATATGATTTTGACGAGATGATTCCTCTCTTCTCCCGCGAAACCCACACTGCCGGTTACGCCGCTGCCCGAAATCTGTACGCTGTGCGCAAGGGCGAACGCTGGAGCCTGTTTAATGCTGCCAACTGTAATGCTTTTCTGGAAGATTTGTCAGAAAGCATCCCGTACCTGTATGGTGAGCAGGAGCTCTCCATTGGGGTAGATGATACATACGATTACCAGAAGCTGAATGCCCTGGAAGAACAGATTAACCAGGAGCTGGTTGCCCAACAAATGCCTTTTACAACCATGCTGGGCGGGCACGGCGGGTATGGCATCCAGTGGATTTTAGGTGACAGCCAGATTTACCGTTCTGCTATTGGTGTCTATACATTTAGTGGCACGCCCATCGAACAGGTGTATGCTCCTGATTTGGTTGGCATCCAGCAAGGCATTTGGGATGATGAATATGCCGGTTATCTTGTTGACAATTCTGCACCTTTTGCCGTTGCGGATAAAAGCGGTACAATTTTAACCGATTTCGACTACCAGGATGCCTGCATGGCCGGTGAATCTTTAATCGCGGTAAAGGATGCAGCCGGTAACTGGGGATATTGCGACCAAAGCGGTGCTTTAGTAATCCCCTGCATTTATCAGCCGCAGATGAGTTTGTCCATCATGAACGAAACTGTTGAATATCCTTACGCAGACTTATCCGGCATGGTAGTTGTGAAAAATCAATCCGGACAAAAGCTGGTTCTGGATGTTTACGGCAATGAGATAATTTCCGCTGGGCAATATGAAGATTTAGCCCCCGCGCGCGATGGCTGCGTATGGGCAAAACAGAATGGCCTTTGGGGCTTGCTGCAAGTACAGGATTATACCGAAAACAATGCCAACGTTATTCTGCCGGATGGATGCGTTGCACCAGATGTAACGCTTAGCCGAATTGATAGCCTTTGTACCTACACCACTGCTGATCATGGGCTGGTTATGCGTAAAGGTCCCGGTACAAATTATGAAAAAATGGATAATATCCCCTACGGTATCATCGTATGGGAATGCGGCTATAGCAGCAATGTGCCTGACTGGGTTGTTGTATATTACAATGGGATTTATGGTTGGGTCAGTGATGAATACTTGGCTACCACTATTTATTCCAGCAGTAAATAATAAATAAAAAAGCAGGTGTTCATGTAGAAACGATATCGTCCTCCACGTGAATACCTGCTTTTTATAGCTTCTTTTATTATATCTGTTCTGTGCCGCTATTTGTCTCTGTATGAAATAAATAGCCGCTATATGCATTTGAATGAAGTGTTCTGTTTGTTTGCTTTTTTACCTAAAAAAATCGCGTAGGAGGCTCTCTTAACTTAAGAGCCGACCTCTCACACCACCGTGCGTACCGACCGGTACACGGCGGTTCAACCGCATAAGTGCAAGGACTCGTAGTAGCGCCTGAGGATACTAAAATATCCTGCTTCTGAGAGTCTTTCGTTTGCAATGGAACCTTTTAATACAGGACTACCGGCGATACGCCAATAACCCAGTCTGGAATTGCCCCACTGGTACTATTCCAAAATTCTTCGTTTGAGTTTCATTACTCATCGATATAATCTTTATCGAACCACTCGCCTAGCGAGTGGTTTTAGACATACAAAAAAGCACCTTAGCTTACGCTAAGGTGCTCTTCCTGGTGACCCGTGCGGGAATCGAACCCACGTTAACGGCGTGA
>UMBF01042741.1_pt1 | contig 12627 bp, 9 predicted proteins | sample 1963901 | NCBI WGS metagenome assembly UMBF01 (sample SAMEA4835935, study PRJEB28245) | human gut metagenome | biome: gut microbiome; material: fecal sample | place: Denmark | collected 2008 | reverse complement strand
TATTATAGTAGGAACCGGCCTTATGGCGACTGCGATCACTTCCTGTTTTGATGCTGCGGGAATGGTAACAGGAGGCTTTTCGGGTATTTCGATTCTGGTAAAGGCCTGGACAAAAGGACTGTATGGAAACGGAATTCCTCTTTGGATGACAAACCTTGCATTGAATATTCCATTGTTTCTTCTCGCTACGAAAATAAGAGGGTTTGCATTTGTAAGAAAAGCACTCATGGGCGATATTTCACTTACGATTTGGCTGGCAATTCTTCCGGCCTGGAAATTATCAGGAGATTTTCTTCTGGTTGCTTTGTACGGAGGCCTTCTGCAGGGAATTGGAATCGGCTTTGTATTTCTTGGTGGAGGAACTACCGGTGGTACGGATCTTCTGGCTGCAATCATCCAGAAATATCTGCGACATTATTCTATTGCACAGATCATGCAGTTTATAGATGGTGCGATAGTTGTTGTGGGTATGTATGTGTTTGGTGTGGAACGTGCTCTTTACGCGATCATTGCAGTATTTCTTGTTACAAAAGTGTCGGATGGTATCATTGAAGGTTTGAAGTTCTCCAAATCTGTTTATATTATTACGGACAAACCGGATGAGGTTTCCAGAATGGTCATGGAAGATCTGGATCGTGGAATTACCGGTATTTCTGCAAAAGGGATGTATTCCGGTGAGGACAAGCTGATGCTGTTCTGCGTAGTCGGAAAGAAGGAACTGGTACATTTGAAAGAGAAAATTGATGAAATTGATGAGAATGCTTTTGTCATTGTTGGGGATGCACGAGAGGTACATGGGGAAGGTTTTATAGAAAAATAGGAATTTTATACAAAAAAATGCAAAAAAATTAAGTTTTGGTCTTTCATTTTTGGTAATTTTATATTAAAATAACACATAACGAAGGAAAGCTATGGGGAAAAAGGAGAAATACGCATAAAAAGTCGGGAAGGGATGTAAGCAGATGATATCAAATCAGGTACTACAGAATACACTAGAGGGATTAAAAGAAATATCCAGAACAGAATTCTGCATTATTGACACAGAGGGGAAAGTCCTTGCAACAACTTTTGCAGATTTTTCAATTCAGCCGGGGGATATACAGGCATTTGTGGAATCCCAGGCAGACAGCCAGCTTGTGAAGGGATTCCAGTATTTTAAAGTCTGTGATGACTACCAGCTGGAATATATACTTGTGGCACATGGTGACGATGAAGACACTTATATGGTTGGCAAGCTTGCAGCATTTCAGATCCAGAATCTGATCGTTGCATATAAAGAACGATTTGACAAAGACAGCTTTATCAAGAATCTCCTTCTTGATAACCTTCTTCTGGTAGATATTTATAATCGTGCGAAGAAACTTCATATTGATGCAGATGTTCGCCGTGTTGTTATGATTCTGGAATTGCAGCAGGAAAAAGATCACAGTTCCATGGAGAGTGTGAAGAGTTTCTTTGGCGGCAAGAGCAAAGACTTTATCACAGCGGTTGATGAAAAGAGCATCATCATTGTTAAGGAACTGGAAGATGGCGAGGGTTATGCCGAGATGGATAAGCTTGCCCACGCAATTTTGGATACCCTTGGACTGAACCAGAATGAAGAGACTCATATTGCATATGGAACGATCGTAAATGAACTGAAAGAAGTTTCTCGTTCCTATAAAGAGGCAAGAATGGCACTGGATGTTGGCAAGATCTTCTTTGGCGAAAAAGATGTTATTGCTTACAGTTCCCTTGGAATCGGACGTCTGATCTATCAGCTTCCAATTCCGCTGTGCAAAATGTTTATCAAAGAAATTTTTGAGAATAAATCTCCAGATGATTTTGACGAGGAAACACTGGTTACTATTGATAAATTCTTTGAGAACAGCCTGAATGTTTCAGAAACATCCAGACAGTTGTATATCCACAGAAATACACTGGTCTATCGTCTGGATAAGTTACAGAAGAGTACCGGATTGGATCTTCGTGTATTTGAAGATGCGATTACATTCAAGATCGCACTGATGGTCGTACGTTATATGAAGTACATGGAAACGCTTGAGTATTGATCGCACGTCGATATGAAAATTTTGTGAATTCAATAAAAATGCTTGCATTCCGGCATAATATATGTTACAACATTGTTACGAAATGTTAATAAACTATACCGCAGGATGCAATGAAATGCTGCCGGGATTCTGGCAGCATTTTTTATGGAGTCCAAAGAGATCTGGCTGTTTTAGGCAGTTACGGCACTTTTGGACCGGATATAGATAGAGGAGGATATTATGGAAACGATGATCGATCTGATTGATGTGACAAAATCGTATGGTAAAGGCCTTCCGGCTGTGAACCATGCTAATTTGCACGTAGATAAAGGAGAATTTGTTTTTGTAGTAGGAAGCAGTGGGTCAGGAAAATCTACACTGATCAAACTTCTTATGAAAGAACTTGATAGTACAAGTGGACAGATGATAGTCAGCGGTGAGCGTCTGGAGAAGATGAAACATCGTCGAGTTGCGAAATACCGTCGTAAGCTTGGTGTGGTATTTCAGGACTTCCGTCTTCTGAAAGACCGCAATGTATACGAAAACGTTGCATTTGCACAGCGTGTTATCGGGAGACCAACGCGAGTGATCCGCAGACGTGTCCCGGAGGTTCTTCAGGAAGTAGGACTTGCTGAAAAATACAAATCCTTCCCGGATGAGCTTTCTGGTGGTGAGCAGCAGAGAGTGGCGCTTGCCAGGGCACTTGTAAATCGTCCGGATATCCTTCTGGCTGACGAGCCGACCGGAAACCTGGATCCGAAGACTTCTGAAGAAATCATGAAGCTTCTGGAACAGATCAATGAGCGTGGTACGACTGTGCTTGTGGTAACACATAACAAAGAAATCGTTAATCAGATGAAGAAACGAGTGGTTACCATGCATGACGGTGTGATCATCAGTGATGAGAAAGAAGGAGGATATCATGAGGCCTAGTACAATCTGGTATACCCTCAAACAGGGTATCAAAAATATAAAAAGAAACTGGATGTTTTCCATTGCATCTATTCTGACCATGGCAGCCTGTATCTTTCTGGTAGGTGTATTTTATTCACTGGTAACAAATGTAGATAATATTGCACAGAAAGTAGAGCAGGAAGTTCCAGTCACTGTTTTTTTTGATGAGGGAACGACTGAAGAACAGATGCAGGAAGTCGGCAATCTGATCCAGGCACGTCCGGAAGTGGAACGAGTTGAGTTTGAATCAGCAGAGCAGGCATGGGAGAACTTTAAGGATAAATATTTCCAGGGATCTGATGCGGCAGAAGGATTTAAGGATGACAATCCGCTTGTCAATTCTTCAAACTATCATGTATACCTGAATCAGATCGAGAAACAGACAGAGTTAGTAAACTATATTCAGGGGTTGGAGCATGTGCGAGATGTTGAGCAGTCTGAACAGGCAGCAAATACGCTGGGAAGCTTTAACAAGCTGGTTTCCTATGCATCGATCGTGATCATTGCGCTCCTTCTGATCATTTCTATTTTCCTGATCAGTAATACCATTTCTGTTGGTATTTCTGTTCGTAAAGAAGAAATTGGAATTATGAAATACATTGGAGCAACGGATGCATTTGTCCGTGCACCGTTCCTTCTTGAAGGTATGGTCCTTGGGGTGATCGGTGCAGCGATTCCACTGATAGCACTGTATTTCCTGTACAATAGTGTTGTTGAGTACATCCTGAATAAATTCAGTGTGCTTACAGGTGTGGTTGCTTTTATTCCGGTATGGCAGATTTATCAGATACTTCTTCCGATTGGACTTGCTCTTGGAATTGGCATTGGTTTCATTGGAAGTATGATGACAACAAGAAAACATCTGAGAGTGTAATTGTGAAAGTGCAAGGTGTGAAATAACCATCAGGGATCATATAAGTAAATAAAAGAAAAGCGGCATGGGACTTTAAGTTCTGTGCCGCTTATGTTATATTTAGATACCAGGGTTAAAGGCACGAAAATTAACAATACAACAGGAAAGGCAGTCGTAATGAAGCATAAAGAATACGTGACAGGAGTTGTGACAGGAGTTTTGGCTGCTACACTTGCAGCAGGTGGGTTAAATTATGTACATCAGAATCAAAGTGGGAGTGTTCTGGCGGATTCAGCGCACGTAGAAAAAGTAGAATATCTGGAGAAACTGATCGATCAGGAATATCTGGGGGATGTTGATCAAGATAAACTGGCAGAGGGAATTTATGCAGGACTGATTTATGGCCTGGGAGATGTGTATTCCAGATATTATACAGCGGAGGAATATGCGCAGGAGACCGCAACAACAGATGGCTCTTATGTAGGAATAGGGGTATCTATCCAGAAAAATAAAAATGGTGGCGTACAGATTGCAGAGTGCTACGAGGGCGGTTCGGGAAAGAAAGCCGGACTGATCGTAGGAGATGTGATCACTGCGATTGACGATACCGATGTTACGGATATGGAACTCTCTGAGGTAGTCAGCCTGATCAAAGAAAATAAAGACAAAAACATTGTTCTGACCGTCCAGAGGGAAGATGAGGAGACACCTCTTCAGATCACTGTAGAAGTAACAGATGTGGAACTTCCAGCCGTATTCAGTGAAATGCTGGATGATGAGACCGGATATATCCAGATCACGCAGTTCACAGGCGTTGCACCACAGCAGTATAAAGATGCTTTTGTGGATCTAAAACAGAAAGGAATGCAGAAACTGGTAGTAGATCTTCGTGATAATCCAGGTGGACTTCTGACGTCAGTATGTGAGATATTGCGGGATATTCTTCCAGAAGGACTGATTGTTTATACTGAGGATAAGGATGGAAATCGGGAAGAAGAGACTTGTGATGGCAAAAATGAACTCCATATGCCATTGGCTGTTCTTGTCAATGAGAGCAGTGCCAGTGCTTCGGAAATTTTTGCCGGTGCGGTCCAGGATTATGGGATCGGAAAGATTGTCGGAACAACAACTTATGGAAAAGGCGTTGTGCAGGAGCTGAGACAGCTTCATGATGGAAGCGCAGTGAAACTTACTGTTTCAAACTATTATACACCAAAAGGAAATTCTATTAATAAAGTAGGAATCAAGCCGGATATCGAGGTCAAACTTGCATCAGAACTGTTGAATAAGACGGAAATCAGTCATGAGGAGGATAACCAGCTGCAGGAGGCTTTAAAAACGCTGCAATAGATCAGCACGTAAGATAAAATTAACAAATTTAAAAAAAATGTAAAAAATACTTGCTTTTTATTCAATTATTTCTTAAAATATATAAAGGCTATTTTGTATAAGGAAGGGAATGATTTCATGAATAACACAGACAAGTACAAAAGAGACTTTGCCAGAGTCCTGACACTTCTTATGCTACTGGCTGCATTATTTGTAACAGACATTCCGGTAAGTGCAGATACGACAGACAGTGCCACTGTTTCAAGCATCAGTGCAGTTACCGTGAAGGCAGAGATAAAAGCTTCCAGCAATACAGCACTTAAGATCAGCTGGGAGAAATGCCCGCTTGCACAGGGATATGTGATCTACAGAAGAGAATCTACAAGAAAAGCATTCAGAAGAATAAAGAAAGTCAGCGCCAGCAGGACAAGCTATATTGATAAAAGACTGACCTCAAGCAAACCGTATCAGTATGCAGTGCGTGCGATACGTAAGGAAAATGGGAAATATGTATACAGCAGATATCTTATGGTAACAGGTGCTACACGTCCTGCAATCGTGAAGACAAGGATTAAGGCAGCTTCCAGTTCAACGATGAAAGTGACATGGAAGAAGAGCTCGAGAGCAGATGGTTACCGTATTTACAGAAGACCTGCTGCCGGAAAATGGGTTCTGGTTGCTGATGTGGCCAAAAATCTGACTTCATATACAGATACAGGCTTGAATGCAAGTACGAAATATGTGTATACAGTACGCCCATATAAAAAAGGCGGTAATGTAAAATATATGTCAGCCGTGAAGCTGAGTAATAAAGCATCAACGCCAGCGGCACCCAAGGTTACGCCGTCAGGCGACATATCAAACAGTAGTGTTATATCAAATACCAGGTTTACTGCAGCACAGAAGGATGTCATGAAAAAAATCCTCTATGCGGTGGAAACAGGTGGACAGGTTTATGGAAATCAGAAATATGGTGATTTCACAGAGGCTTTTACAAACAGCAGTACAGAGTACGCGATCACAATTGGTGCAGGTCAGTGGTATGGTACAGAAGCACAGCGTCTTCTGAAACTGATTCATGCAACGATGGGAGCGGACGAGTGGAATAAGATCGATACAGGAAATCATTATGTATGGACAGCTGTATGTAATGAAGACTGGACAAAATATCGAATTCCCAAAAGCTCCTGGAGAGCAAGAGTTATTGTAAAACTGCTTCAGACAGATGCTGGAATCAAATGTCAGGACCAGCTGATGTATCAGCAGATCGACGGATATGAAGCAGAAGTACGGAAACTTGGTGTATCGGATCCACAGGCTGTAGGGATGTTTATCAACATCCGTCATCAAGGTGGATACGGAGCTGTTACGCGAGTCCTTGGAAAAACTGCAAAGCCGGTTAATCTGATCAATGTGTACAGAGCACTTGCCACAGATTCCGGTGGACAGGTAGGTACATATAAGACAAGGCAGGCAAAAGTATATCAGTGGCTGCTGACATACATGAAATAATAAGAGTACATCAGGGGCTGATCTCGCATGAGAGATCAGTCCTTTCTTTTTGTGAAAATCCATTGCGTATGGCAAGTGTAAAATGTTATAATGATATAGATTTTTTTGTAGAATGCAGGGAGAAAAGAAATGATTTTAACTGAAGATAAGATCTATACCATGTCACTGGAGACGGAATCTGTCAATCGTGACAGCGGATTAACAAATAATACGATAGAATTGGAATTTACAAACAAAGAGTTATTACATGCAATTGTTACCTGTGGAATGCCGATCCAGAGACTGACAGCTGCATTTCCGGAGAAGAAACGTTTTGAATTCTTATACAAACTTTTTCTTGTAGAAACAGCTCTTGATGCAGAGGGAGACCGCCTGAAAAAATCAAAGAAGATCGCATATCTGGATTCTTCTGAAAAGAGTGTGATTTCCTACTATATGGGAATGTTTTTTACAAAGATGATCAGTCGCCGACTGTATGGATCTGAGTACCTGACAAATCTGAATCTGATTGAGACACCGGATCACAAAGAATTTATTGATTTTTTTGCCAGTGAATGGCGCCCAGAGATGATAGGCTACAGACCGGATGCTAATGCCTGGAATGTCTGGGAAGCAAAAGGTGGAAGCAACTACAGAGAGCAGGCTCTGAAGAAAGGTGCTGACCAGCTGAAGGCAATTGGCACTGTAAATGGGGTGCGCCCGGATCCGGCGGCAGTCTGCATGACCTATTATGATCATGGCTATCTCTGCGGAATATTGAGAGAACCGGAAGGCAATACAGAAGGGGAACAGTTGAAGTTCACTGAGGAGGATTTTTATAAGGCATATTATGAACCAATCTGTGAACTTTTTCTGGATAAAGGCAGCAACCTCAGATTACATGATCTCTATGCGGAAGTATCACTGGAAGTGCCATATTTTACAGAAAATTACAGAGAACCGGATGAAAGAAAGATATGTATTGGAATTTCCAGAAAATTATTGAACTGTCTGATGGAAGAAGATTATTCTGCGGTAGCTGAAATAAGAAAAAATGTGCAGGAAGAAATCTGTCCGGATGGTGCTTATATGGGTGCAGATGGTATTTTTATAAGATAAAGAAGAACAGATAAATAAGGATAGCGAAAGAGAGAGTATTCAGTGCTCTCTCTTTTTTCACAGACGGGAAGGCAGAGCATTTCGCAGTGGAAAAGATAATTTTTTTTAAATACAAAGGAATCAAATATTGTAATCGAGTCATTGATATGGCATAATAAATATGTATGAGGTTAAAAATAAGAAAAAACAAAGTTAAGAAAATGTAAAAAAATACTTTACAGAAGGAGCTGTTCCGAAAGAAATACAGAGCTGACGGGACGGCCACAGAGGAGAAAAAAATGGCAGTATTTTCAATGATCTTATCTTTGCTCTCAGGAGTAGCATTATTTCTGTTTGGAATGTCTTTGATGGGAGACGGCCTGAAACTTGTAGCAGGTAATAAGCTTGAGGCATTTCTGTACCGTATGACCAATACTCCGCTGAAGGGAGTTGCACTTGGTACTTGTGTTACCAGTGTTATCCAGTCTTCTTCAGCAACTACCGTTATGGTCATCGGTTTTGTTAACTCCGGTATGATGAAACTGAAACAGGCGATCGGTATCATCATGGGAGCAAACATCGGAACCAGCATTACAGGATGGATCCTGTGCCTGTCCTACATTCAGGGCTCCGGTGGTATTGCAAGTATTCTTTCTACTGCAACCATTTCAGCAGTAGTCGCAGTCATTGGTATTATTCTTCGTATGTTCTGCAAAAGATCCGTACATAAGAATATCGGAAACATTATGCTTGGTTTCGCAATTCTGATGACGGGTATGCAGACCATGAGTGGTGCTGTTGCACCGTTGAGAGAAAGCCCGGTCTTTATTGACATGCTGACGATGTTTTCCAATCCGATCGCAGGTATTCTGGTAGGTATTGCTTTCACGGCCGTATTGCAGAGTGCATCTGCGACAGTCGGTGTACTGCAGGCACTTTCCGTAACAGGAATCCTGACATTTGCCAGTGCATTCCCGATCGTCCTTGGTATCGGTGTTGGAGCAGCCTGTCCAGTTCTGATCTCTGCAATCGGAGCTAATAAGAATGGTAAGAGAACTGCACTCATCTATCTGATGAATGACTTATTCGGTCTGATTTTGTGGTCTATTATCTTCTATACCGCAAATGCTATCGTGCATTTCGGATTTATGGATATGATCATGACCCCGGTAACGATCGCAGCACTGAATACCGTGTTCCGTGTAGCTACAGTTGTTGTTCTGTTTCCATTTATTCCGAAGCTTGAAAAACTGGTGTGCATGCTAGTGAAAAACAGTGCAGAGGAACTGGAGGATGAGGCAGACTTCGATCTTCTGGAAGAACGTCTGATCAATTACCCGGCACTTGCAATTGCTCAGTGTCACCGTGCGATGAACGGCATGTCCAAAAAACTTCGCAAGAATGTCAACAGAGCCATGAATCTTCTGAATGATTATCAGCAGGATAAGTACGATAAGGTTCAACGTAAAGAAGATCTGATCGACAAGTATGAGAGCCGTCTGGGAGAATATCTGATTCAGCTTACCAAACGTGAGATGAATACAGCACAAACAACACAGGTTTCTCTGTATCTGCATACGATCAATGACTTTGAGAGAATTGGTGACCATGCTTCCTATATTGCACATATGGCAAATGAAATGCATGATAATCATACACAGTTTTCTCAGGCAGCCTGGGATGAACTGAATATCGTTATGGAGGCAGTTCGAGAGGAGATCAATGTCACCTGTAATGCATTTATGAAAGATGACAAGGAAGCAGCTCAGAGAGTTGCACCTTTAGGGGCTGTGATCACAAACCTTTGTGACGAGTTAAAGATGCACCATGTAGAACGTCTCAGTAAGGGAGAATGCGGACTTGAGGAAGGAACCGTTTTTAACGACATCCTGAACAGCTTTGGCCGTATTGCAGCGCACAGCGCAAGCGCAATGACCGCACTCTTAAAGAGCGGTGATACAGATGCGGATCCGCATATCCATGATTCCAAGATCTATCCGACAGACAGCTGGGAGTATTACACATATTTCAATGAGTACAGACAGAAGTATGATGTGATTGCTAATGCTGAACATGTTTTAAGCATGGAACCGGAAGAGGTAGAATAATAAAAATAACAGAGTAAACAGAAATTACAGAGCAGGATTAGAAATGCTCTGTAATTTTTTTGTATGGATATATATTTATGGATATGCTATACTGAGCAAAAAACTTTTGTAGTTAGTTTATAAAAGGTGACATTGGCTTCGACAGGTGAAAAAAGCTTTTATGAAGTTGTATACAAAAGAGAAATTTGAAAGAGAGAACACAATATGTATGAGATCATGAGTGCAGATGAAGCTATTCGCCTGATCAGGGACGGGGACTGTATCTGCGTGAATTCATTTGTAGGAATCGAGAACCCGACGGAACTTCATGAGGCATTGTATCGAAGATACCAGAAAATGCAGTCGCCGACGCATCTGACGATCGTATCCAGCGCCGGTTTCGGCGTTTGGGATGACGAACACAATGCGGAAGGATATATCCGTGAAGGTGCGGTGGACAAGCTGATCTGTGGCCATTTTGGAGCGATGATGAGTACCAAGAAACTGGTACTGGAAGATAGATTTGAGGCATATGACCTGCCGCTTGGATGCATTTCTCATGCAATCCGTGCACAGGCGGGAGGACTTCCGGGAGCTTTATCGAAGGTTGGACTGGATATTTTTGTTGATCCACGAAGAGAAGGACCTGGAATCAATCGTATTTCGATTGATGATTCGCTGGTCAAGCATGTGGAAGTAGACGGAGATGAATTCCTTTATTATAAATTGCCAAAGATCACGATAGCCATGATCAAGGGAACGGCTGCAGACAGAAAGGGAAATATCACATTTGATGATATGTTTATGTCCGGTGATGCACTGTCCATCTGTCAGGCTGTCAAGGCAAACCGTGGAAAAGTCATTGTGCAGGTGGATCGTCTTGTGGCTACACCGTCTCGTCCGCGTAATGCCATTATTCCGGGATGTCTGGTCGATGCAATCGTTGTGGCAGAGCCGCAAGAGCGTAACGAAGCGTATACGGCACTTACCGGAAGTTTTGAGATTCCATATAAAGAATGGCATACCTGGAATGAGAAAATCAATGATCTTTCTCAGAAACAGCGTAAAAACAATATTCCGGCAAACATCATCGGAAAAAGAGCAGCGCAGGAACTGCGTGTGGACGATATCGTAAATATCGGAATTGGAATACCGGAGACAGTTGCCAGATTTGCCAGAAAAAGTGGAATGCTGGATATGATCACACTTACAGTAGAGTCCGGCGGAATTGGAGGTTTTCCTGTTTCGGGTGAGGCATTTGGAGCTATGATCGGTGCGGCTTCTGTTTATGATATGGCAAACCAGTTTGACCTGTATGACAATGGTGGACTGGATGTCTGTTTTATGGGTGCACTGGAAGTTGACAAATATGGAAATATCAATGCACACAGAGGCACAGGAGCATTTGCGGGTATTGGCGGTTTTGCCAATATCACCGCCAAAACTCCGACAGTTGTTTTCTGTATGACATTCAACGCCAAAGGACTTGAAGTCACCCAGGAGAAAGGCGTCGTGACGATTCACAAAGAAGGCGAGATATCCAAATTCGTAGAGAAAGTCTCCAGCGTCAGTTTCTCAGCAAAACGTGCGATTGAAAACGGTCAGAAAGTTCTATATGTGACAGAACGTTGTGTTTTCCGCCTTACTCCGAAAGGTCTGAAATTAATCGAAGTGTATCCGGGTGTGGATATGAAGAAAGATATTATAGACAGGCTGCCATTTGAGGTAGAAGTCTGAGATAATGAAAAAGTACAGAACAAACATTTGTATGAATGTGATATATATGAAAATAGCGGGAGGTAAAGTAAATGACGAAACTTGAAAATTTTGTAGGAATGATGACAGGACATTTTGATAATAAGGATCAATTTGATAAGATGCAGGAAGAAGGAAAAACATATCCATATGCTGAACATATAAATACAATCTGTAATGACAAAATAAATAATCTTCCTGAAGATTTCAAAGACATATTTGTTGTTGAAGAGAGTTACTATGAAATTAATGGGAAACGTCATGCATCCCCGCATCTTTTCCTTATCACGGAAATAGAACAGGGAATTTTACTTTCTTCTTATAAAATTCCAAAAGGAGAAGATAAAAATACATTTTCATATGATTCTATGAAGAATGTTGATTACTCTAAACTAGAAAAATCTGAAAAATTTAATCCGGCACTTTATCATGAAAAGGACGGAATCTGGGAGGGAGGCAGTACAAGCCAGTTTTCTCCGGTAATGACCTTTAAACTTTGGGAAAAGTTTTCCGATGATTTCCTGGAAGTATCTGAAAGCATGGAAGTTAATGGGAAGAGAACTTTTGGATATGATGAACCAATAATTTATAAGCGTGTATAATCAAATAGCGGTATATTGATATGACTTTCAGTTTGTTTGGCTCATAACAATTTAGACGAACTTTTTTGATATAAAAACCAGGAGGTGTTTTTGTGCAGAATTCACAACAAATCTTCAAACTTCATTCCGAATACAAACCCACCGGCGACCAGCCCCAGGCAATTGAAAAACTGGTCAAAGGCTTTAAAGAAGGCAACCAGTTCGAGACTTTGCTGGGTGTCACAGGTTCCGGTAAGACCTTCACCATGGCGAACGTCATCGCCCAGTTAAACAAGCCAACTTTGGTACTTGCGCACAATAAAACACTGGCAGCACAGCTCTACGGTGAGATGAAGGAATTCTTCCCTGAGAACGCAGTGGAATACTTTGTCTCCTATTATGATTATTACCAGCCGGAGGCATACGTTCCATCTACGGATACTTATATA
>UMBF01025507.1_pt1 | contig 12757 bp, 9 predicted proteins | sample 1963901 | NCBI WGS metagenome assembly UMBF01 (sample SAMEA4835935, study PRJEB28245) | human gut metagenome | biome: gut microbiome; material: fecal sample | place: Denmark | collected 2008 | reverse complement strand
TATAATATTCCACCAATAATTTCCGTCATTCAAATCACAATCTTGTGAAGTCTGTAGACTTTTGTTATAATGATGTTAGATGATACTAACTATACGTTAGAGAAGACTAACTTCTAGAAGCGAAAGGAACTATATATGTATTTAGAAATAAAAGATATGAAAAAAAGCTTCGGATCAGGCGAAAGCTATAATCAAGTACTAAAAGGAATCACAACCAACATCGAACAAGGGCAGATGTGTGTTATCCAAGGAAACAGTGGTTCAGGAAAATCTACAATGCTAAACTGCATCGGCGGATTAGATACTATGGATTCTGGTTCAGTCAAAGTCGATGGCAATGAAATATCAGGATTAAATGCAGATGAGCTCTCCGAATACCGCAGAGCTAATCTAGGGTTTATCTTCCAGTTTTATAATCTGGTATCAAATCTTACAGTCAAAGAAAATATAGAGATCTGTCAATTTTTAACGGAAGATCCATTGGATATGGAAGAACTGCTAGATACGCTCGGACTAACAGAACATCAAGATAAATTTCCTGCACAATTATCCGGTGGACAGCAGCAGCGATGTGCAATTGCAAGGGCGTTGATCAAGAATCCAAAGCTGCTTCTTTGCGACGAACCGACAGGAGCTCTTGATTCGAAAACATCCAAAGATATCTTGATCTTATTAGAGAAGATCAATCAGCAATATGGCACAACCATGCTGATCGTAACGCATAATAATGCAATCCGCAATATGGTACATAAGGTTATTATCATCAAAGATGGTCAGATCAGTGAAGATTACGAAAATGAAACAAGATTACCAGCAAAATCACTGGAGGATCTTTAGATGGAAAAAGTATTGAGAAAAAGAGCATGGAGAGATTTAAAAGAAAATAAATTCCGCTATTTTGCACTTGCTTTTTTGATTATTATCAGTATGTATTTGGTCATCAGTTTGGTAGGTGCAGCGGATACGATTGTTGATGGAACTACAAAGCAGGCAAAGAAACATAAGCTGGAAGATGGACAGTTTCAGGTATTTGTGCCACTAACGACAAAACAAAAAGAAAACTTTACAAAGAAAGGGCTTACAGTAGAAGAGACATTTTATCTTGATTTTAGACAAAAAGATGGAAGTAAGTTAAGAATCTTTAAGAATCGTAAAAAAGTCAATAAAATTAATCTGGATGAAGGTCGATTAGCAAAAAACAAAAGTGAAGTTGTTGTAGAAAAACGATATGCACAAGAACACAACTTAAAAACAGGATCAAAGATCACGATTGACGGCAACTTCTATAAAATAACAGGAATCGGATCAGTTCCAGACTACGATGCATGTTATGAAAAGTTATCAGACAGTACTGTAGACAGCAAACAGTTTGGACTTGCATTTGTGACAGAAGATGCTTATGAAAATCTAAAAGACAATGAAAATAGTATTCAATCTGAGGAATATATCTATGCATACCGATTAAATGGTGCAATGACTCAGAAACAGTTGAAAAATAAATTAAAGAAGATCACATTTAACCCGGATGATGTCGATGATCCATATTTTAAAGATTACTGGGAAGAAACTGCAGGAAAGAAAGATGACATCAAAGACGGAATCAAAAAACTTACAGATGCAAGTACCCAGATGTCAGACGGATTAAACAAACTAAGTGAAAACAACGAAACATTGCAAAAAGGTGCCGATCAGATTTTTCAGGCATACTTAAAAACAGCAGAAAGTCAGTTGACCTCCTTTGGTGTAACATCATTGACAGAAAATAATTATGCGAATATTCTAAAAAGTTTGATCGCAAAGTCAAGTGATGGGTTGACAAGATTATCCTTAGAATCAGCAAAAGAACAGCTGGATGCCTTAAAAACATATAGAGATGGAATCAAGGCTTATACAAATGGTGTTAAAAAAGCATCAGATGGAAGTAGTAAGTTAAAAGAAGGAACTGATCAATTGGAAGAAGGAACAAAAGAACTGATGAAAGCATTTGATATGGAAACATCGAATCTGACTCAGTTTTTAAAGGCAGATGACAACATAAGAATTGGAGCAGCGGCAGGTGATCAGGTCATTAGTAAACTTGCTGGAATGGTAGCAGGTGTCATCATTATGATCTTATTTACCTATGTAATATCTGTTTTTGTCATTCATGAAATTGAGAAAGAAAATAGTATTATTGGAACATTGTATGCGCTTGGAGTGATAAAGAAGCAGCTTCTAAAATATTATTTAACAGTTCCGGTGATCGTAACATTTCTGGCTGGATTAGCAGGAACGATCATTGGATATAGTCCGATAGGAATTCCAACACAGATGCAGGATTGTTATGATTATTTTTCTATACCAGATTTGAGTCCAGAACTTTTAATCTATCTATTGGTGTATGGAATTGTTATGCCGCCACTTGTTGCAGTGATCGTAAACTATTTTGTTATAAGAAAGAAACTGTCAAGGCCAGCACTTTCTATGATAAGAAATGAGCAAAAGAAGAGTCATATTTCAAAAGTCAAATTAGGCGATATGCCATTTCTTACAAAATTCAGGATCAGGCAGTCACTGCGTGAGGCAAGAGCCGGATTTACGGTAGTATTTGGAATGTTTATTGCACTGTTGGTTATGATGATCGGTCTGGACTGTTATGTGATGTGTGATCATATCAGCAAAGAAAATAAGAAAGACACAAAATTTGAATATATGTATACATATAAATATCCAGATAAAAAAGTACCAAAAGGCGGGGATGCATGTTTTGTAAAAGGATTGCATAAAAAAGTATGGGGATATGATCTTGAAATTTCCCTGATCGGTATAGAAAATGATAATCCATATTTCAGCCAGGATAAAGATCTTCCGAAAGCAAAGAACAAAGTTGTTATTTCATCTGCAATGGCACAGAAATATGATCTAAAAAAAGGTGACTCGATCATACTGTCTGATGAGGAAGATGAAATGGATTACGCATTTCAGGTAGCAGATATCACACAATATTCTTCTGGGTTATATGCATTTATGGATATTGACAGCATGAGAGATCTCTTTCAGACATCATCAGATTATTACAATATGGTTGTATCAAAGAAGAAACTGTCGATTGACTCTGGAAAACTATATGCAACGACAAGTAAAAAAGCAATTGAGGAGAGTTCAGATGTATTTATCAATATGATGATTCCGATGATGGGAATGATCGTTGGACTTTCTGTTATTATCTTTGCAATTGTCATGTATTTAATGATCAAGGTAATGATTGATCGTTCTGCACAAAATATTGCGTTGATGAAAGTATTTGGGTATCGGAAGAAAGAGATTAAGAAGCTTTATCTTGATGGGAATTTCTATATGATCGCAGTTGGAGCACTGATCAGTGTTCCATTATCTAAGAAATTAATGGATGCAATGTATCCAGTTATGGTTTCCAATATAGCTTGTGGTATGAATTTAAGTTTCACATGGCAGATGTATGCATTGATCTATGCAGGAATTATCATTACATACCTGGTAATTAACAAGTTATTAGTGCGAAAGATTTACAAAGTCGGACTTTCTGATGCGTTAAAGAATCGTGAGTAAGATTAAAAGAAACAATCAGTCTTTGCCATATAAAATAAACTATTGTATAATGATACAAAAAGACTAAAGAAGGAAGAAACGATGACATTACAACAGCTAAGATATGTCGTAACGATTGCGGAGATCGGAACGATCAGCAAGGCAGCAGAAGAACTCTTTGTATCACAGCCAAGTCTTACCAAAGCTCTAAAAGAACTGGAAAAAGAGATGCAGATCACGATCTTTGACCGCACGAACAAGGGAATTCATGTATCTAGAGAAGGAGAAATCTTCCTTGGATATGCAAGACAAGTACTGGAGCAGGCGGCATTGATCGAAGAGAAATATAAACATAAAAGTGGTGGGAAACAGGAATTTTGCATTTCAACACAGCATTATTCTTTTGCAGTCAATGCATTTGTAGACTTGATCAAAGAATATGGAAGCGAGAATTACGATTTCAGTCTGAGAGAAACTCAGACTTATGAGATCATCGATGATGTAGCCAGAATGAAAAGTGAGATCGGAATTTTATATCTCAATGAATTCAATGCATCGGTCCTTGAGAAGATCATGAAAGCAAATGATCTCAAATTCACGGAACTATTTGTTGCAAGACCACATATTTTTATCTGCGATAAGAATCCGCTGGCACAGAAAGATCAGGTCACGATGGAGGATCTCAAAGATTATCCATATCTGTCTTTTGAACAGGGAGAACATAATTCATTTTATTATTCCGAAGAGATGTTCAGTACCGAAGTGCGTTCAAAGAATATTCGAGTCAGAGACAGGGCAACGCTGTTTAATTTACTGATTGGATTAAATGGATACACGATCAGCAGCGGTGTGATCGACAAAGAATTAAATGGAGAGAATATTATCGCAGTTCCGCTTGCAGAAGAAGGCGAGATGCATATTGGCTATGTGACACATAAGAAGACGAAACCTAGCAGATTAGGGGCGATTTATTTGGAAGCGTTGAAGAGGCATGCACAATAATTTTATATATGTTTAAAGAAAGGTCATAACTGTATCATGGTAGAGATACAGGTTGTGACCTTTTGTGATTTTATGGTATAATTTTCACATAAAAAACGAAAATGAAGAAGAGGAAGTAAGATGATTACGGGTGAATTAAAAAACAAAGTAGATAAGATATGGGAGATTTTCTGGACAGGTGGAATTACAAATCCACTGGAAGTTATCGAACAGTTTAACTACTTACTATTTATCAAGCAGTTAGATGAAGTAGAAACGAGAAAGGAAAGAGATGCAAATATTTTAGGAATTCCATACGAAGGAATTTTTCCAGCAGATTGTCAGCAGTATCGTTGGAGTAAATTTAAGAATTTGGGAGATGCGAATGAGATTTATGATCTGATGATGAATGGAGTATTTCCGTTTATTAAAAATCTACATCCAGATGGAGAATCTGCTTATAGTAAATATATGGGAGATGCGATCTTTAAGATTCCAACGCCAGCATTACTTACCAAAGTAATTGATGGGATTGATGGATTGAATCTGCAAGGAGACAGTAAAGGAGATTTATACGAATATCTGTTATCCAAACTGGAAAGTGCAGGAAAGAATGGACAATTTCGAACCCCAAGACATATCATTCAGATGATGGTAGAATTGGTAAAACCAGTACCATCTGATATCATCTGCGACCCGGCAATGGGATCAGCAGGGTTCTTAATGGCAGCACAGCAGTATTTGCGTAAAAACCACAAAGATTTATTCTTAAATGCGGAACAAAGAGAGCATTTTAATCATGAGATGTTCTATGGGTTCGATATGGACCGAACGATGCTTCGAATCGGAGCAATGAATATGCTGCTTCATGGAGTCGATGATCCGAATATTGAATACAAAGACAGCTTGTCAGAGATGAATACAGATAAAGAAAAGTATTCATTAATTCTTGCCAATCCACCATTTAAAGGAAGTTTAGACTATGATGGAGTATCAGCAGATCTTTTAAAAGTTGCAAAAACAAAGAAAACAGAATTATTATTCCTTGTTTTATTCCTTCGTATCATGAAAATTGGAGGAAGGGCAGCAGTTATTGTACCAGATGGAGTATTGTTCGGAAGCAGTCGTGCACATAAAGCGATTCGAAAAGAATTAATTGAAAATCATAAATTAGACGCAGTGATTTCCATGCCATCAGGAGTGTTCAAACCATATGCAGGAGTATCCACAGCTATCTTACTCTTCACAAAAACAGGAGCAGGTGGTACCGATAAAGTTTGGTTTTATGATATGAAAGCTGATGGAAGAACCTTAGATGATAAACGTCAGGAAATTGAAGAGAATGATATTCCTGATATTATTGAGAGATATCAGAATCTAGAAAAGGAAGAAGAAAGAAAACGAACAGAACAGTCTTTTTTTGTGCCGAAAGAAGAGATTGTCGAGAATGATTATGATCTTTCTATTAATAAATATAAAGAGATCGAGTATATTCCGGTAGAGTATCCACCAACAGAGGAAATATTGAAAGATATTGAGGAATTAGAGGTGGAAATTCATAAGAATCTGGTGGAATTAAGGAAAATGTTGGAAGAAAATGATGATTAGCAGATAGAAAAATTTGAATTTTGCAAGGAACGAAGAATGGAAAAATTGAAATATACACGTGTTGAAGAATGTTGTGAAATTTTGGATTCAATGAGGATTCCCATAACGGCATCAGATAGAAAAGAAGGTAAATATCCATATTATGGTGCAAACGGAATACAAGATTATGTGAATGATTACATTTTTGATGATGAGCTAGTATTATTAGCTGAAGATGGTGGTAATTTTGGATCAAAAGAGAAACCTATAGCATACAGAGTTTCAGGAAAATGTTGGGTAAATAATCATGCACATGTACTAAAGCCTAAAGAGGAAATAGATGTTGATTATTTATGTTATTCGCTTATGTTTTATAAGGTTGATGGGATGATTAATGGTGCAACAAGAAAAAAACTTACTCAAACTGCAATGAAAAAAATGAAAATACCATTAAGAAATATAGTAGAACAGAAAAAAATAGTACAGCAATTGAATAAAATTATCGAAATAAGGGAAAAAGCAAAAAAAGAATTAAATTTATTAGATAATTTAATCCAAGCCCGATTTGTAGAACTCTTTGGTGACGCTGTATACAATGATAAAAAATGGGAAACAGATACAGTAAAAAATTTATGCAAAGAGATATATGGAGGTGGAACACCTTCTAAAGCTCATCCAGAATATTATAAAGATGGCGATATACCATGGGTATCAGCTAAAGACATGAAGACAGATGTATTGAAAGATAGTCAGATTAAAATTAATCAATTAGGTGTAGATAATAGTACTGCACGTTTGGTTCCTGTGAATTCAGTAATTATGGTTATTAGAAGTGGAATTTTAAAACATACATTGCCAGTTGCAGTGAATAAAGTTCCTATAACAGTTAATCAAGATTTAAAAGTATTTATACCAGGAGAAAGAATTTTGACGAGGTTTTTAGCTGTTCAATTTAAGATGCAAGAAAAAGATATTTTGTCTGGTGTTAGGGCTGTAACAGCTGATAACATAGAGTTTAATTCTTTGAAACAAAGAAGAATGATTGTTCCGCCAATAGATCTGCAACAGAAGTATCTAATGTTTCTTGAACGAATAGACAAATCGAAGTTTGAAGTTCAGAAATCATTAGAAAAAACACAATTACTATATGATTCATTAATGCAAGAATATTTCGGATAGAAAAGAGGCGATATTAAAATGTCAGAATTTAAACGATGGTTAATTGAACGTTTTAAAATAGAACGAAAACGATTTGACAGAACAGGAGTTTATGCTTATACGCAAAGAGCAATGGCGTACAATTCAAATAAGATTGAAGGAAGTACATTGACACCAGAACAAACAGCATCACTATTTGATAATGGAACATTACCAGTCAACGATGACTATTATCGAGCCAAAGATGTAGAGGAAATGAATGGACATTTCTTAATGTTTAATCATATGTTAGATACATTGGAAGAAGAATTAACAGAGAATCTAATAAAACGCATGCATTATGAGTTGAAATCAGGAGTTTTTGAAGATCGAGCGAATGGATATGCAATCGGAGATTATAAGAAACGTCCCAATATGATCGGAATGTATAAAACAGCATTGCCAAAGGATGTAGAAGCAGAGATGAGGCAACTTTTGGATTGGTATCATAAACAAGAAAAAACTATGAAAACACTTGCTGAATTTCATGCAAGATATGAATCAATTCATCCATTTCAGGATGGAAATGGACGAACAGGAAGAATGATATTGTTTCGGGAAAGCTTGAAATATGATGAGTTAAAACCATTTATTATCTTAGATGATGATCGCAGTAAGTATTTAGAAGGACTAAAAGAATATAGAGAACATCATAAAGTGGATCAATTATTAGAATTAATGCAAAAAGAAGCTGAAACATATTATCAGGAATGTCAATATTTTATTTCATAGATTTAGGAGCGAAAATGGTTGAAGGATGTTGGTATATAGGAGTGTACCAACATGGAAGAGAAAATTGTAACAATACTAAATGAGATGGCAGAGTATTTAACAGTGCCACAGATGAAAAAATTACAGGAAGTAATTCTAAGGACATTTTCAGAAAATGAACTAGAGAAACAACAGATATCGAATGAAGAATTTCTGGAAATGTTCTTGGATGCAAAAAGAGTAGAAGGATGTTCGGAACGTACCATTCAATATTATAAGGTAACAGCAGAACATATGCTTTCACAAACGGAAAAAGAAATCCGCAAGATAACGACAGATGAAATGAGGTCATATCTTGCAGATTATCAAAAAAGGAATAACTGCTCGAATGTTACAATTGATAATATACGACGGAATATATCGAGCTTTTTTACATGGTTGGAGGAAGAAGATTACATTTTAAAAAGTCCAATGAGAAGGATTCATAAGATTAAGACAAAAACAGTGGTAAAAAGTGTGATCACAGATGAAGGAATCGAACAATTAAGGGATCATTGTACACAGATTCGAGACCTTGCAATGATTGATCTGTTATATTCAACAGGTATACGTGTGGGTGAATTGGTAAATTTGAACATAGGAGATATTAATTTTGAAGAACGAGAATGTGTTGTATACGGAAAAGGAGATAAAGAAAGAAGAGTTTATTTTGATGCGAAAGCAAAAGTACATTTAATGGAATATATAGAAAGTAGGAAAGATAAGAACCCAGCATTATTCGTTACTTTAGATGCACCATATGATCGCTTAAAGATCAGTGGGGTAGAGATTCGATTAAGACAATTAGGAAGAGAGCTTGGATTGGAACGAATCCATCCGCATAAATTCCGAAGAACAATGGCAACGAGAGCGATTGACAAAGGAATGCCAATTGAACAAGTGCAAAAGATTCTTGGACATTCACAGATTGATACAACGATGCAATATGCAATGGTAAATCAGAATAATGTAAAGGCATCCCATCAGAAATATATGGCATAACCAGATAAATTGAAGATTCATTCCTTAAAATTTGAATTTGTATTTTGAACTATATTAAACAATATAATAATGCATTGACAAGTGGGCGAGATGATGATATTCTATAAATAGAAAAGATGCTACCGATAGACGGTTAGCCTGATATTATAAGTCGAAATAGTCGCTCATTTACAGGTTGGGGCGGCTATTTTTTTGTCTTGGAATCACGTTGTCCATGTGAATAACCAAGACTATAAAAAGTCGTACAAAGACAAATAATGCCGATGAGGTTATCAATAGTCAACATAAGTCAAATCCTCCTAAGTAAATTTCCAAAATAATTGGATTTCTATGTAAACCGGACTATAACTTCCGGATAGGAGGCTAACCGCCTACCGTTATGGTAACATCTATAGTTATTATACTGGATAAAAATATAGATATCAATAACAAAATTAAATTTAAAAGTGAAATTATAAGCGAATTTGAGGAAATGATAGATGGGAAAAGTAAAATTAGGAGATATAGCTGTATTAATAAATGGTGATAGAGGGAAAAATTATCCATCACAAAAAGAAATTATAACGAGTGGTGGAATCCCGTTTGTTAATGCGGGACATTTAAATGGTCGAGCGATAGAGTTTGAAGCAATGAATTATATAACGCCTGAAAAATATGAGAAATTAAATTCCGGAAAATTTCAACAAAATGATATTTTATATTGTCTAAGGGGTTCTTTGGGAAAGAAAGCACTTATTAATGACAACATATATGGGGCTATTGCTTCATCACTTGTTATTATTAGACCGAATTTAGAAAAAGTACGACCACAATATTTGATGTTAGCTTTGGAAACACTTCTAATTAAAGAGCAGTTATTTAAATTTAATAATGGAAGTTCACAACCTAACTTATCAGCGAAAAGTGTTAAAGAATATAAATTGGAATTACCTGATTTATTTATTCAAGATAGTATAATTAGTAAGTTGGAAAAGGTTAGAAATTTAATAGAAGATGAAAAACAGGAAAAATTGTTATTAGATAATTTAATCCAAGCCCGATTTGTCGAGATGTTTGGTGATCCAATAACAAACAGTAAGCTATTGCCGATTGAAAAAATAGAAGAAAGATATTTTTTAAAGGCAGGAATAACAACTAAAGCAGAAGATATTCATGATTATTTAAAAGATAAATATGAAATACCATGCTATGGTGGAAATGGGATAAGGGGATACGTAGAAAATTTAAGTTATGAAGGATGTTATCCTATTATAGGTAGACAAGGAGCATTATGCGGTAATGTACAATATGCAACAGGAAAATTTCATGCAACAGAACATGCGGTTTTAGTTTCTACATTAAAAAATGATAATACAATGTGGGTTTATTACATGTTAAAATTGATGGATCTATATAGATATCATACAGGAGCTGCACAACCGGGATTAGCAGTAAAAAAACTTAATACAATAGATGTTATTGTTGCAGACATAAACCTTCAAAACCAATTCGCAGCCTTCGTCCACCAAATCAACAAATCGAAGTTTGTCATCCACAAATTTCTATATTGCACCACCCACAATACAAAGAGTATAATAAAACCAAGACCAAATACCAAAGAATCAGGAAAAATAAGGGGGAGGGAAACCACATGCAGACGAATTTTGACTTTCTAGTACAGACAGATCGTTTCAAAGACTTTGCGATGCAGGCAGCAGAAGCGGAACGAAGCATCGCCATATCTCCGTCAACAGCAGCAATCTTGTCAAGACGAGCCTTAGAACTCGCAGTGCGATGGGTATATGTCCACGATGATGCCCTGACCATGCCATATCGTGATAATATTTCCAGCCTGATTCACGAATATTCTTTCCGCAAGTGATATGCTAAAATATACGATTAAGCTTGGAAATGTCGCAGTACATACAAATACCAACGTAAAACACGATGCAGCGGTACTTTCGTTACGCTGTGTTTTCCAGTTCTGTAAATGGATTGATTACTGTTATGGTGAAAACTATATAAATCGCCATTATGATATGAGTCTGCTGCCAGATGCCGGAAAAGAGAAAAAAACACAGGAAGAATTAGAAAATCTTCAAAAAGAACTAAGCGGAAAAGACCAGAAATTAGAAGAAGCGATCAAGGAAAATGAAAAGCTAAGAGAACAGATGACCAAACTTCGTAAGGAAAATGAAACTGGACGAAGTTATGAAGTGGATAAAGATACAGAAGCAGAGACAAGAAGAAAATACATTGACCTTGATCTTGCGGAAGCTGGATGGACGATTGGCAAGGACTGTCTTACAGAAGTGCCAGTTACAGGTATGCCAAACAGTACAGGAAAAGGTTATGCCGATTATGTTTTATACAGCAATAATGGAAAACCACTGGCAGTTATCGAAGCAAAACGAAGCAGTGTAGACCCGATGAAAGGAAGTCATCAGGCAAAATTATATGCGGATTGTCTGGAAAATCAATACCAGCAAAGACCAATCATTTTTATAACAAATGGTTTTGAAATGCAGATCATTGATGATGCACAGGATGATCCACAGCGAGTTGTTTCAGGTATTTTCACAAAAGAAGATCTGCAGCGAATGGTGGATCAAAGAACAAGCAAAAAGCCTTTGATTCATTTAGAGATTCAAGATAAAATTACAAACCGGCCATATCAGAAAGAGGCCGTGACAGTCTTATGTGAATCTATCATGAATCATCATAGAAAGCTGTTGCTAGTACAGGCAACAGGATCAGGAAAGACAAGGGTTAGTATCAGTCTGGTAGACGTACTTCGCAGACATAATTATGTAAAGAATATTTTATTCTTAGCAGATCGTAAAGCTTTAGTTTCTCAGGCAAAGAAGAGTTACAATAATCTCCTTCCAGACCTGACAGTATGCAATTTACTTGAAAATAAAGAAGATCCAGAAAGCAGCAGAATGATATTTTCAACATATCCAACGATGTTACATGCGATTGATGACACGAAGAGAAAGGATGGAAAAAAACTATTTACACCAGCACATTTTGATCTGATCATTGTAGATGAAAGTCATCGAAGCATTTATAAGAAATATCAGGAAATCTTCCGCTATTTTGATGCGGTCTTATTAGGAATGACAGCTACACCGAAAGAAGAGATAGGTAGAAATACATATGAGATTTTTGATTTGGAACAAAATGTACCAACGTATGCATATGAACTTGATGAGGCAGTAAAAGAAGGATATCTGGTTGATTATCGGACAAGAGAGTATAAGACAAAGATCATGGAAGAAGGAATCCACTATGATCAGTTATCTGAAGAAGAAAAAGAAGCATTTGACGATGAATTCGATGATGATGAGAATGTAGAGAAAGATATTCCGAATACAGCTGTAAATCGATGGCTGTTTAATAAAGACACGATTGATCTTGTGTTAATCAATCTGATGAGAGAAGGATTAAAGGTAGAAGGTGGAGATAAATTGGGAAAGACAATTATTTTTGCAAGAAATAGTAAACATGCGAAGGCAATTGTCGAGCGTTTTCAGAAGCTTTTTCCAGAGAAAGGCAGTCATTTTATCAAACAGATTGATTACAGCATCAAAGAGTCAGAACATTTGATTGAACAATTCGAAGAAAAGGACAAGATGCCTCAGATTGCAGTATCTGTAGATATGCTGGACACAGGAATTGACGTTCCAGAGATTTTGAATCTTGTATTTTTTAA
>UMBF01052652.1_pt1 | contig 12759 bp, 10 predicted proteins | sample 1963901 | NCBI WGS metagenome assembly UMBF01 (sample SAMEA4835935, study PRJEB28245) | human gut metagenome | biome: gut microbiome; material: fecal sample | place: Denmark | collected 2008 | reverse complement strand
CCTTGGGAATGGCATATCCCAACTGCTCATAGATGCGGTTCAGTTTGGCGACATCTTCGGCTTTGAACATGACGTCAACTTTTTCGTTCTGTGCCTTATCCTTGATGACCGCGAACAAGACGCCGTACTGCTTTGCCAATTCCTTAAACTGTCCCACGTCTTTGCTTTGCAGGGCAATAATTTTTAGTTCCTTGCCCTCCCGCAGCAGACGGTCAAGGCTGGTTTTGCCTTTCACTTTAGGATTTTCCTTGGCGTAGGCCAGCGATAAGGCCAGTGCGTTTTTAATGCCCAGCGCAGACAGCTTAATAGCCACCTCTGTAACCTGTAAGGCTTCCCGCACCATCTGATCGGCTGCTTCGCCTCCGTTGTTCATCTTGTTTCACCTCATTTCGTTCTTCCTGTGCGGCAAGTTCTGCTTGCCGTAGTTTTTCCTGCACCTCGGCAGCATCTGTTTCGATGTCGGAACAGATGTAAACCTCATGGCGCAGGGCTTTCATTTGCTGGGTCAGTGATTTGATTTTTTCTTCCCGCGCGGCACGTTCCGGCTCACGTTTTTGGCGATACAGAACTTTGCGCTGGCGGGCAAGCTGTTGGATTTGGACTTCTGCATTTTCCTTGTAGGCCAGCAGTTCATCCATAGTTTCAATATGGTTTTCCCATAGGAATTTCGTTTGCTGCTGGTATCGGCTGAACAGCAGAAAATCCTCACGCAGCAAAAAGTAGCAGCGCTTTGTTGCCTTGCCGTGGTAGGCTTTCCGCAGCAGGGCGCAGTAGTGATAGTAGCAAGCCATAAAGCCGGATACCTTCGGATACCGGCGCGGCAGCTTGCCGCGATACCTCGCCCGCTGCACAGTGGGCTGTAATTCTGTGGGCTGCCATTTCGGCTTTTCCGGGGCGTTTTCCTGCCGGTATTCCTGCTGCATTTCGGTGGGCATGCGGTGCAGTTGGCGGTAATACTCCCGCAGCGCTGTCTCGGAAAAGCGCGGGTCGAGCCGGTCAATGCGGATATTTCGTTGAGCGTCTTTATGGCGCACCGCTATGTGTTCCACACGCGGGCCATATTTGACCGTGTAGCCCATGTTCTGCAATTCCGTGATAAAGCCATCAAAGCTGTCGGCGGCAGCAATAGCCTGTTCCACATCTTTGCGTACCATACCACGAATGGTAGGCTTGCCGGCCTGACCGCTTAGCCACTCGTCATAAGATTTTCCCTTGCCGTCCGTTTCGATTACGGACAGCCGATTCTCTCTGCAAAGTTCATCCGATACCTGTCGGATTCCGTGGTAGTAGGTGTCAAAGTTGTTGCGGAACATTTTGCCATCCGCATAGGATACCGAATTGACGACTATATGATTGTGCAGGTGGCCTTTGTCCAAATGGGTGCTGACCGTACACTCAAACCGATCCGCAAGAAACCGCCGTGCAAATTCACAGCCAATCTCGTGTACTTGGTCGGGCGTGGCTTCACCGGGGCTGAAACTTTGAATGATGTGGTAGGCCAAAACTCCCTTATCCGTGGGTTGCTCCCACAATCGTTTGGTTAATTCCATGCTCATACAGGCTGTCTCCGGGTCACAATGAAAGCCTGTCACATACAGTTGATGCTCTGTCTTATCTCGCCCGCCGTCAAGTCCTTGGGCTGTACCTGTTCCAACGCTTCTACATTGATGCGGAATGCCGGGTCTTGGTCGGCTGCAACATGAGCAATACGCAGCTTTTCGCGTACATTGCCGGATAAATACTCATCCGCCATAAGGTAAACAGGGCTGCCGTCCTCCTGTTTGCGGAAAGGCTCTACAAAAATAACGCCCGCCAGTTCCTTGGCAAGCGTTGCTTCATCTTTCCCGGTAAGGTGCATCATGTAAGGCATATCGACCTTGGCACGTTCCCCGATGCTCAGTGCCAGAGCGTCCGATGCCGTGTCGGCGTGGTCGGGTATCTGTGCAGAGCGGATAGTCCTTTTGGTGAACATATCCGACTTGCTGATAAAGTTTCCTTTTTCATCGACATTTTCCAGTGAACACAGCAAATAGTAGCTGCTGTCGTCCCGGAAAGACAACTCCGCGCTGCGGCTGTTGATAAGGCCGTGCTTGGCGCGGAAGGCATCATACTGGCGGTTAAGCTGGCCTTGCAGACGGTGGATTTCCTCGTCCGACAAGTCCTGCAACTGCGCATCGATCAGAGCGCGGGTGGTATCGCGCAGTTCCACCAGTTTGCGGATACGCTCGGCAGATGCTGCGTTGGGATTACATTCCCGCATAACTGCGCCTTCGCGGTAATAGATTTTATCGTCCTTTACCGTGTAGCTGAAATTACGCACAAAGGGATCGGCATCAATGTACTTGGTGTCCTCGCCGCTTTCCTCCTGTATGGGAATTTCGGCTTTTGTCAGCGTGGCGGTCAAGTGCTGCATGGCAGTGTCGATTTGCGTTTCCAGCAACGGCTTTCCGAAACGATCCACCGCATCGGGATCTATCGGCTGACAGGTGGGAGTCGGGCCATACGGACCGGAGACTATCTCCATCTTGCCGCAAATCATTTCAGGGTGCTCCACAAAGTAGCGGTTCATGGTGATGCCGTTGACATCTTCTGCAAGGTGCAGCCAAGGCTCGTCCTGCTGGCGCAGTGTGTCACGCTTTTGCAGGAAAATTACATCCGTCATGATTTTAGTTCCGCTGCCCTTGAACGCATTGTTGGGCAAGCGCACCGCGCCGATAAGGTCGCAGCGCTCGGCAATGTACTTGCGGGCGCGGTCATCCTTTTTGTCCAATGTGCCGCTGGAGGTGATGAACGCCATGATGCCGCCGGTGCGCAGCTTGTCGATGCTCTTGGCAAAGAAATAGTCGTGAATGGGAAAATGCAGCCGGTTATACTGCGGGTCATTGACTTGAAAATTACCGAAAGGGACATTGCCAATAACGCAGTCAAAATAGTTGTCGGGGAGAAGAGCATTTTCATAGCCGGTCACTTGGATATTGGCCTTTTGATACAACTGCTTTGAGATGCGGCCTGTGATGCTGTCCAATTCTACGCCGTAGAATTTGGCATCACTGCTGCCAAAATGTCCGTGTGCGAGAAATGCGCCTGTGCCCATGCTGGGTTCTAGGATTTTGCCGCCCTTTACTCCGAAGCGTTCCAATGCGCGGTAGATGGGGTGGATAACGGTGGCGGGGGTATAAAACGCCGTCAGGGTGCTGCTGCGGGCAGCTTCATACTCAGATTCTGATAATGCTGCTTTCAGCTGGCTGTACTCGTTCGACCATGCACTTTTGTTCGGGTCGAACGCATCCGAAAGTCCGCCCCAGCCCGTGTACTGCGCTAAAATTCTCTGTTCATCCTCAAAAGCAGGGCTGCCGCCGTTCGCTACGCGCTGCTCAATTTCTTTCAGCTTTTGGATGGCGGCAATATTGGCTGCAAACTTTTCGCGCGGTGCTGTCGGCAGGTTGTCCAGATAGGGTGCTTCATAGGTAATGGGTTCGCGGTGGTAAGGTTCATCTTCTGCCGAAAGCCGTTCTACATCCGCCATAACCTGTGCCACAAAGGGGCTGGGTTCTTCGATGACTTCGCCCACGATGGGTTCAGCAGTTTCTTCCGGCTGCTCTTGGCGGCTTGGAACTTCCGGGGCGGATAGTGCTGCATTTTTGGGGTTGGCCGCAAGCAACCGCGCAAATTCTTCATGGCTGACGGCACGGCCTACCAGAGGGAAACTTTCATCCCGCAGATGAATGTTTTCTCTGCCGATTTCCTCCACGGTAAAGGGTCTGGCATCTTCCAGATAAACCGTGCTGCCGATAGTTACAGGTGATTTTTCGACTTTTCTTGTAGTCGGATGATGCTTTTCAAACTCTGCTTCGGCGGTATTGATAAAATCCGAGAAAGCGCTGTTTTCAATACCCTGCGCGGCAAGCTCGTGGTTATCGTGAAAGTAGTCGATATGAACAATGTTACCGTCAACCTCATAGCGGATTTCGTTCCGCAGAAGATTGGCATACACTTGGATCTCGTGCTCATCGTCCTCGGTGGTAGAGTAAGCAAACTCCACGCGGGTCAAGTCGGAGAAATTCGGCTCGTTTAGCCCCTCATTCTCGCAGAAATCCGTGATGGCGTGTTTTGCATGGGCGAGTGCGGCATCGTTCGCTGCGCGGGCGGCTTGCTGTTCTGCTGCCCATGCCTGATAGGGGGCTTTTTCGGCATCGGTCAGATACTGGTCGTTGTAAACCAAAAGCCGCAGGCGTTGGGCAACCTCTTTCCACTTCAAAACGCGACGATACTCGCCGTCCTCTGTACGTCGGGTGATTTCAAGATTTTTGCCCATGTGGTCAAGAAAGCCATGCCCACCATCACGGAAGACCCATGTGCCGCCGCCGATGCCGTATTCCTTTTTCAGCCAGCGGGCTTGATCTTCCTCGATAGGAAGTACCTGTGCAGAGAGATATTGCTGAATGCGAAATTTGCTATCTTCAAACCCGCCGCCTTTGCACAGTGCATCGGTAATGTCCTGCTCCGTAACGTACTTGCCGGATGCGTCAATGATGGGCTTGTTCCACTTTTTGGCTTCTGCCGCAAGGTCGATGTTTTTTGCTTGTTGCTCATGGCTCGGCAGCCCTGCCTTTTCAGAATCTTCGGGAGTAAGAGTAAGCTGCTCCATCTGCTGCTGCACGGGTATAGCCTTGATGGGAACTATCAGACGCTCTTGCTCGATAAGGTCAGCAATCTTTGCGGCAACAGCATCCCATGTCAGATTGACCTGTGCTGTTTTGGTAAGATAGTTACCCTCCCAAAGTTCAAGGTACATATCATGCCGGATAAAACCAACGGTATGGTCATCCACGAACAAATATGTATAAATTTGCTTGTAACAGTGCTTGCAAAAGGCGCTGCGCTCGGCAAGGTCGGGATGCTCATTGAAATATTCCAGAATAGCCGCATTGTCGGCACGGCTGGAGGATTCTTTCGCCAGCAAGCCTAGAATCAGTTCATCGCTCAGCGGCGGCAAATCAGAAATGGGCACAGAAAAAGCGGAGGGCGTGGTATCGCTCTCCGCTTGGGGTTCTTGTGTTACAGGCTGTAAATCTGCTGCATCGCCAGTTCCTCGGCTTGGCTCTGCAAGGCGTTCATCCACTGCGTCCAGCCCATCGGGTCGGTCTGCCGGTTCGGGGCGGTGCTCTGCTGCATCAGCGTCTGCATGGTCTGTTCGATTTGCCGGTGTACTGCGTTGTCCATCTCCACCAGATGCGGGTACAGCGTTCCCTCCAGCATCATCTCGTCGAACATCATCGGGGCGTTCTCCAGCAGGAATTTCCGCCGCAGGCTGCCGTACTTCCCGATTTCCGGCATCGGCGGCTCGTTCAGCGTCAGCGCCGGGATTTGGTAGCCGTTCACCATCATGTACTCCATTGTTGACCTCCTTGGTGTTATTGGTTTCTTTCTGTTTGTCACCATAATAGCGGACTTTTTCGGCGCGTGCAACACTGTCGATTTCTCTCGTGATGCTGCCAATCTGCTGCATGAGAGGCCGTGCCGCCTGTTGGCAAGCGCTGCCCAAACACAGAGCAATGCGGTTTGTATCAAACTGGTTCACAGACTCAAGGGCAGACAGGTCCAGCCGCGCAGTATCCACGCCGCACCGCAGCGCGGCCATATACAGACAGCTTTGGGTGATAAGCTGTATAAATAGCTGCCGCTGTTCGTCCGGCTTGGCCCACTGTAAGCTGCTGCCGTCTATGGCTTTTCCCAGTGCGGTTGTGAACATGGCGCTGCGCTGGGCAACGCAGGATGTAGAGAGCATGAGTAGGGCGCTCTGGATGCTGTCAGCGTGATTATCCGCTACGATTTTATCCCAAACAGGCCGCCAGTTCTGGTCTGTAATGACCCACGGCAGCGCGTCGGGGACCTCCGCACGGGGGATGGTATCGGAAATGTCAAACAGATACCGCAGCCGGGAAGAATTTGCCCGCGTGTCAAATACCGCGATACCGTGTGCGCCGCGCTTGACCCAGCGACCCGCATTATTATTCCAGTAAGCTATGTCGGCCACGGCTGTGGCGGTGGGGCTTTGCTCGTGAATCAAAAGCTGGTTTGGGAAACTATAATTATAAGCAATGGCCGCTGTCCGCAAAAATGCTTTCCATCGGTCACTGCTCTCCGTGACGGCTTGCAGTTGCTTTTTGGCAAGCGCACGGATATTTTCGTATTTAGCCATAGGCTGCTCCTTATCGCTCGTGCTGTTCTGCTTTTGACAGTGTGGCATTTTCAAGTTCCGGCAACAAGTTATCTACCTGCTTATACCCAATCGGCTGAACATAAAAAGCGTGTGTCTCGTTATCTTTGTGTGTCACAATAATATCGCTGACAGAGACGGAACGCATACTTTTGGCGTTTGGACGGTCATCCCGATTATGCCGTGAATAAATGCTGTCCAGCGTTTCCCAACGCTCCATCTGCCCCTTGTACACGAGTTCGTAGTCCTTTGCTCCGGCAGCGAGCCTCGCAGGAGAATACTCCATAAAAACAAGGTCTCGCCTGTTAGTTTGATAGATTTCATAAGGGATTTGCACTCGCTTTTCGCTGCGAAATCCCCACGGAAAATAGGTGTCTGAATCAAATTGGAGTGGCTCATCCAGTTCATCTGAGAATACAACCGGTGTCACTGGCCGCCCACAATCCAAGGAATCCAGAATTTCATCCTTGAATTTTTCCACGCTTGTGTAAGGAACGATTTCACCGATCATCCCGCCTGCACCGAGATATTCGATGTAGCCGACTACTTTATCTGTCTTTTCTTCCATTATCTTTCCAACCTTTCCCAAAAAGATAGTTTGTTCCCGTAGCGTTCATCCTGCGGGCGTACCTTTGCGGCGGGCAGTTCACCGCTTGCCATATCTTCGACTTGCGGTAGAAAAAGTAGACGGCTGTATCGGTCTGCTTGGTCTTTGGATAAGCCCACGACTTTATCACCATTTAGCCCGCAGATGAGAAATCGCCCGCGCACGGTAATTCCCTCGTCATTGACCTGTCTGTTATATTTCAGTCGGCTTTGGGCTTTGCTGCATATCAGCCCGATGCGAGGTGTGCCAAACGGTTTTAGAATTTGGCTTTCACCCTCGATTACCTCGGAAACCGCAGTCGCCGCACTGGAAAAACCCGCTTGATAAGGGCAGTAGCTGGGTTCAACAACTAATAATCTCGTCATCGGTGTCCCCCCTCATCTGCTGCCGTGCTGGTGGGCGCGGGCATAGTTTTCCAGCAGTTTTACGATAACCTGCTGCATCTGGTCGCTCGTAAATCCTTTGGGAAAATAGCGCTCAACTTTAGCAACTGGAATCATAAGCTGCGGGTCACGCGGCTTTACACTTGGCGGCTTGGCGGCCATAATGTGCTGGATTTTTTCTGGTGTCAGTACGCTTTCCTTGCTGGCCTCCTTGAGTTTTTGTGCTTGTGACAGTGAGGGAGTACAGCCCTCGGATTCCATATAGGACAGGAAGTCCTCTTGTTCTTCGGGGGTAAGGTAGCTAAGTTCTACGGCGGGAGTGGTTTTTAGCTTGCCATCATCCACCATTTTCATAAGTTCGGGGGTGAGTTTGTTCAGACGGATGAAGCGCTGGACTGTTTTGTAGCCCTCGCCACTTCCATCTGCAACTTCTTGCACTGACAACTTCTGGACAACTTGTCCAGAAGTTAAATCACGGCGTTGCCCTTGCCTTTTAATAGCAGCCAATTTCATTTCATACGCTTTCGCCTTTTCGCTCGGCAAAATATGCTCTCGTTGGCAGTTACTGTCCACCATCAGAATAATAGCAGTATCGTCGTCCATATCCCGTACAATGCAGGGCATAGTTTCCACGCCCGCCCGCTGGCTGGCATGACAGCGGCGGTGGCCCGCTACAATTTCATACCCACCATCTTTCCGAGGGCGGACAATGGCCGGGGTCATAACGCCGTATTCTTTTATACTGTCCACCATTTTGTCCATTTCGTCATCGTCACGGACTTGAAAAGGGTGATTCCGAAAGGGATGCAGTTCCGTCAGCGGCAAAATTTGGATTTTCTCTAATTTTGCGTCCTGCCGCTCCTGCTCACTCGAAAAGAGATTATCGAGCGAGGGCAGATTGATGTTGCTGCCGTACTCTCTCATTCTCCGTCACCTCCTTGGCAAGCGCTTTGTATGCCAAACTGGCCGGGCCGTTGGCATCGTAGGTCAGCACGCTATGTGTACTGGCAGCGCTTTCTGCCGTGCGCGTACTGACCGGGATTTCTGCACGGTAGATTTTCAGCGCGTGACCGTAGGCGCTGCGCAGGGCGGCGCATACATCTTTGGAAAGGTTGGTGCGCTTGTCCACCATCGTCAGCACAATGCCGTCAATATCCAACCGGGGATTGATACGGCGTTTTACTTGGTTGACGGATTTGAACAGGGACACCAGACCTTTGAGGGCGAAATGCTGTGCCTGCACAGGAATCAACACCCTGTCAGCCGCAACAAGCGATGCTACGGTGATGATGCCCAGCGAGGGCATACAGTCGATCAAGCAGTAGTCATATTTATCCTTAAACGGCTCCAGTGCCTGTTCCATGATTTTCTCGTGCGCCATAACGTTTACAAGGCTCACTTCCATATCGGACAGACCAATGTCGGAAGGAATGAAATCCACCTTTTCTTCATGGTGAATTACCACTTCTGGCGGCTTTTCGTCCTTGATAACAGATTCCATTAGGTCACTGATTGTTGCGCCGTTTTCGGTGCCCTCATAGCCGAGATAGCTGCTCAAATCACCCTGCGGGTCGGCGTCCACCAACAGCACCTTGTAGCCCATAGCCGCCAGTGCTGTGCCGAGGTTTACGGTGGTGGTCGTTTTACCCACACCGCCTTTTTGGTTTGCAACTGCAATAGTTTTCATGTTCCGCTCCTTTACCGTTCCATGCTGATAAGTCTACGAGCCGCCAGCAGATAGTCGTTATAGTCCTTGCCGATGGCCGGAGGTGTGTCCTGCACGATATATCCCCGTTCTGTCAGCCTTTTTGCCACAATTTTTGTAAAGTTCCTGCCGGGTTCATCACGGTCAAAGCAAAGTGCCACGCGCTTAACTTCGGGATGCTGCTGTAAAAAGTAGTCAATCGGCTGGTGGTTCAGCCCACCCAGCGCCAAGTAGTGGACGCTGCGCCACGGTGCATCATGCTTGTACTGCCGCAACGTCGCGCCGGACATAGCATCAATAGGGGCTTCGTAGATTTCTACGGTATCACAGGTTTCAATCTCGGCAGGAATCAGAAAACCATACTGCTTTTGACTGCCCGCGGCATCGCCGCGAAAGCCGCCTTGACAGCAGCGCTGAAAAGCAGAGCGCGGTACACCTTCTGCGTCCTTGCCCACAAACACACAGTTGCGATAGCTGCCGCGTGTGGTTTGGTACAGGATACCGCTGTTCACGCAATAACGGAGTACCTTCGGACTGATGCCACGGTGCATCAGATAGGCCGTTGCAGCTTCGGTGTTTCGATCTGCGGTGGGTAACTCAAACGGGCGGGTCGTGTGCTGCTGGGGAGAAGAAGCCTTAGCCGTCTGAATAGAAACAGGCGCGGGAGCCATTGCGCTCAACAACCGTACCGCCGAGACAAAGTCCATGCCCTCAACCTTTACCAGATAGTCGAGTGCATTGTTGCCACCCTTGCTCTGCGAAAACCAGTGAAACAGCCCATTTGCGGGTGTGATAACAAGGCTGCTGTGCGTCTTGGTGCAATACTCCTTGTCTGTTTTGCGGACAAGCTCGCCGGGATGGTAGGTTTCAAGGTACTGCATGACGCTGATGCGCCGCGCAGCCTCGATGTTCTTCTGGTATTTGCCCATGATGACCTCCAAGATTGTAATAAAAAAAGCACCTCATCTGCGAACAGGTAAGATGCTTGTAAGAAACGATATTCTCTTTTTCAGCTGGCTGTTTCTTCAGCCAGCTGGAGAGGGGGTGTGGGGGAGAGGAGTGCGCCGCGCCCATTCCTATAAAAGTGTATAGTATCCCCTTGGCGATATTGACAATTTGAAAATGACGATGTATAATTCAAAAACAGTTGTGTGGCAAAAGACTCGTACCTATGGTTGGTTTCTTCATCGCCAGATTAGGGAAAAATGCGTTTTTAGAGCTGTTTTTTATCGCCAGCTTTTTTCTGGCGATAAAGCTGGCGATAAAGGGGCAGTTTCACTACTAAATAAGACCAAAAGATTCGTCACATTGCCTAAAGATAAGACTTCTATAAGACACGGTATCTGGTACGATTGCACAAGAAAAATAGAATTTTAAGAGGTTCGGTATTCTCATAACCGAGTTATCGCAGGTTCGAATCCTGCATGGCCCACTAAAAAGAGACGTGCAAGCGTAAAGTTTGCACGTCTCTTTTCATCTTTCGGGAGTTTTTCTCTTGTAGAGCGTCTCGCTCATCTGGCTGCGGATGGAATCCTGCCGCTTGTGGTAGACCTGCGTATAAATTGCCAGTGTCGTGCTGGGTTGGGCATGGCCCGCCTCGGCCGCCACCGTAGCGACACCGATATCCGGGTTGGAGAGCAGGATACTGACAAAGGTGTGGCGAAACATATGCGGGTGGATTTTGCGGATGCCCGCTTTCTCGGCCACGCGGTCAACAATTTTGCCATAGTGGTCGGGGCTGATGGGCCAGCCAAAATCATTGATAACGATAAAATTTTTCCCGCGCAGCTTTTGCAGGGATTCTCGGTACGATTCCCACTTTCCGTCCATGCAGGTCTGCCAAGCACTGCCCATACGGTGCTTTTGTGCAAGCCATTGGTCGCGGTAGGTTTTCAGATATTCCATAAATTCGGGTGCTACATCTATGTCACGGACGTTGTCCTCTTTCGTGGTCGTTAGGTGATAGCCTTTGTTCACAATGAGCAGTGACTTATCCACATGGACGGTGCAGTGGTCGAAGTCAATATCTTCCCATGTCAGCCCGGCTAACTCGCCGCGCCGCATTCCGGTATTCAGCAGCCCCATGACGATGACCTGCTCCAGTGTGGAACAGCGCGGCAGCACCTTAAAAAGAGCCTCTACTTCTTCCGGGTGCAGGCAGTCTACCGGGCGGCTGCGCGTACCTTTAACCGCAAGTGTTTGGGTATCGTTGTCTATGCCGTACTCGCGTTCGGCATATTGCATTACGAGCCGCAGAAAGATGGCATACTCCTTGATGGTTTTTCGTGCAATAGGACGGTGATCCAGTTCAATATGAAACAGCTTTTCGGGCTTGCATTTGAGAGCTGCTGCAATTTCCTGCGCTGTTTTTAGTGTGGTACGCTCTCCGCGGAACACTCGCTCTACAGATTTTGTTTGTATGGAACATTGCGCTGCAATTTGAGGACAGGACAGTTTCTTATATTGCTTTGCGTTGGGTTTCAGCACCGCATACCCTTTCACGCTGCGCACATCGGCCTCACCCAGCAGATCCAGAAACTTCTCACATTCGCGCTTATTTACCTTTGAAATCGGCATTTCTGCAAATGCCGGGCTGATTTCGCAGATTCGGCGCAGCATGGTTTCCTTACCTGCTGTGGTGTTGGCTTTATTCTTGTGCTGTTCGTAGTCGCCTTCCAGACGAACGGAGGGGTCAAGCATCGATTTTTTGGAATCAATGTATGCTCTTGCTGCATCTCGGAAGGGCGTGTTTTTGCCATCTTTTTCATCGTCGGCTTTCTGTTGCTCTGCGCGTTCAAAAACGAGTGCGGCTTCAATGGCAGCGTTTTCACGCTGGCGGTGGGTTTTCAGTACAGTGGGGTCAAAGTCAAAGCACCCATATCGCCGCACCCTTTTTCCATGTACGGTCACATTAGCGGTCAGTACATAATAGGGGGCGCTGCGTTTGGGAATCATAAGTTTTGCCGATGCCATTATTCAGATTGCTCCGTTTTATTGTTGTAGTAGGCCGCCAGCTTGCCAAGGTTAATGTACCACTTAACACCGGACTGAAATGCCAAATCCGGGTTTTCGCGGCAGACACGCCGCAGATAGTACGGCGGCAGGTTCATAATCTCGCTGGCCTGTTTGATGCTGACAATCTGCGGCAGGGTGATTTTTTCAATTTCGCAGGCGGATGCCTGCAGCGGCATTTGCACAGGTTCTTTCATCGTTCTTCACACTCCACATAGTAAATTGGCTTTCGGTTGTGGCGGCGCAGCAAGCGTGCGTCCAGCCCCGTCAGAAAGAGTTCATATCGTAGATTGGTTTCGGTCGTAATCAGCACTGCACCGTAATTTTGCAGAAATCGCAGGATGCGGTATAAGGTTGCAATGTCGTGGCTCAAACGGTCAAGGCTCTGCACCATGACGGCGTTGACACGCCCCTGCTGCACAGCAGTAAGCATGGCGAACAAGGCCGTACGCCAAAATTCGGTGCCGTATTTCTGCTCCATGCAGGAGTTGACGATGATATAGCCGCGCCTGTCGGCTTCGCGCATGACTTCTGCAAGTTGTTCTTCCAATGCGGGCAGGTTCGGTGCGGCACTGCGGGCAAACGCCCAAACTTTGTATTCTTTCATGGGCGCACCTCAGAATTGATCCATCAACGGAAGCCTTACATCAAAGCGCGGCTTTCCAAAGGATGCCCGCGTGAAGCGGTCGCCGACAAAGCGTTCCAGCCCGCTGTTGATGAGTTCGGCGTTTAGGTCACATTCGGTGGTGATGAGGTAGACATCATTCTGACGCAGAATTTCAATAACTCCTACCAGTATGTAGCTGTTGCGGCTGATTTGCTCCAAATCGCG
>UMBF01046016.1_pt1 | contig 12851 bp, 12 predicted proteins | sample 1963901 | NCBI WGS metagenome assembly UMBF01 (sample SAMEA4835935, study PRJEB28245) | human gut metagenome | biome: gut microbiome; material: fecal sample | place: Denmark | collected 2008 | reverse complement strand
TTCATCCTGAACCTGCTGCCCTCCGGCATCCTGCACCCGGAGGTGACCTGCGTGCTGGGCACCGGTATGGTGATCGACCTCGAGCATCTGGCCGGAGAGATGGAGGCCATCGAGGCGCGCGGCGTAAAGGTGGAGCCGGAGAACCTGAAGCTCTCCGATAAAGCTACCATCTCCATGCCGTGGCACAAGGTACAGGACGGGCTGGAAGAGGACCGCCTTGCCAAAAAGGGCGGCGCGTTCGGCTCTACCCGGCGCGGCATCGCCTACGCTTACAGCGACAAGTACCGCAAAAAGACCCTGCGTCTGGGTGATCTTTTGCATCTGGACGAGGAGCGCACCCAGAACCGTCTGCACATGATCTTGGACGCCAAAAACATGGAGCTGGCGGGCTGCTATCATCAGGAGCCCATGAGCTACGATGCCCTGCTGAACTGGTGCAGGCAGCAGGCAGCGTACTTTGCGCCCTTCATCTGTGATGTAGGCGCTTTCTTGCAGCAGGCGCACGATAGCGGCAAGCGCATCGTGCTGGAAGCGCAGCTGGGCGCAATGCGGGATATCGACTACGGCATCTTCCCGTTCACTTCCAGCTCCAACACGCTGGCAGCCTACGCGCCGCTGGGTGCGGGCATCCCCAACTGCAAGCTGGACCATGTGGTGGGTGTGCTGAAGGCCTACTCCACCTGTGTGGGCGCTGGCCCCTTTGCAGCAGAGAACGCAATGGGCGAAGCGTGGAACGAAAAGCTGCGCAAGGCCGGCGGCGAGTACGGCGCGGCCACCGGACGTCCCCGCCGGGTAGGCCCCTTTGACTGCGTTGCCAGCCGCTACGGCCTGCAATGTCAGGGCGCGGATAAGATCGCGCTGACCAAGCTGGACGTGCTGAGCAGCATGAAGCAGATCCCGGTCATCACCGGTTACAAGCTGGACGGCGTGGAAGTCCCCCGCTTCGACACCCTGTCCGACCTTGACCGTGTGCAGCCGGTGGTCACGCTGCTGCCCGGCTGGAACAAGGATATCTCCGGCTGCCGCAGCTGGGCAGAGCTGCCCAAGGAAGCCAAGGCCTATGTGGAGTTCCTTGAAAAGCAGCTGGGGCACGAGATCCAGTTCGTTTCCACCGGCGCCGAGCGCGAAAAGTTTGTGCTGAAGGGAGAATGGCTGTGAGACATTTTATTGAGCCCGGCAGCTTTTCTCTGGCCGAGCAGCTGGCACTGCTCGACCTTGCCGACCGGATGGAGGCCGACCCCGCGCCCTACGCCCACCTGTGCGACGGCCGCATTCTGGCCACTTTGTTCTACGAGCCCAGCACCCGCACCCGCCTTTCCTTCGAGTCCGCCATGCTGCGGCTGGGCGGCAAGACGCTGGGCTTTGCCGGGGCGCAGCTTTCCAGCGCCAGCAAGGGCGAAACGGTGGCTGATACCGCCCGCGTGGTGAGCAACTATGCAGATGTCATTGCCATGCGCCACCCCAAGGAGGGCGCACCGCTGCGGGCGTCCATGTATGCGCGTGTGCCGGTCATCAATGCAGGCGATGGCGGCCACGCCCACCCCTCCCAGACCATGATCGACCTGATGACCATTCGCCAGCGCAAAGGGCGGCTGGATCATTTGACCATCGGTTTCTGCGGCGACCTCAAGTTCGGCCGGACGGTGCACTCCCTCACCGCCGCGCTGAGCCAGTTCGAGGGCAACCGGTTCGTGTTCATCTCGCCCGAGGAACTGCGCATCCCGCAGTACGTCAAGGACGAGACCCTGACCCCGCTGCACCAGAACTACAAGGAGACCGCCGACCTTGAGGCCGAGTTGCCCGGGCTGGATGTGCTGTATATGACCCGCATCCAGCAGGAGCGCTTTTTCAACGAAGAGGACTATCTGCGGTTGAAAGGCTGCTATGCGCTGGACGAAAAGCTGCTGCAGGCGGCACCGCCCACCATGCCGGTGCTGCACCCGCTCCCCCGCATCGACGAGATCAAGCCGGACGTGGACAACGACCCCCGCGCCGCTTATTTCGATCAGGTGCATAACGGTGTGTATATCCGCATGGCCATTATACTGGCACTGCTGGGTATCCCCGACCCGCTGACCGGGAAAAAGGTACTGGAAAGTATATAAGTTGTGAACAGGGCTGCTGCACAAAGTAATGTGCAGCAGCCCTGTTTTTGCGTCTGGTGATTCATGAAATGAAAATTTTTTCCGCTACCCCCGCAGCGGCGGGTCTGGCACAAAAATCATGGTGCCCCGGGCAGAAAAAAGCAGCTGCGGCATCATGCAGCTGTACCCCAGCCACAGCACCGCCAGAATGCACAGCACCAAAAGCACCCTGCGCAAAAGCACCGGATGCCGGGCGGGGGAATAGCGTTTTCTGCGGTCACGCTGCATAGGCTGCGCCCTCCTTTTTCAAGGCTTTGCCCAGCTTATGCCGTGGCAGAAAGAATTGTGCACAAGCGGGGTTTGTGGTAAGATAACAGGGAAGAACCACGGAGGAACTGCTTATGCTGACCATTACACTGCTGGGCACGGCTGCCACCATGCCGCTGCCGGAGCGCGCCCTGACCGCCGCGGTGGCGGAGTGCGGCGGGCACAGCCTGCTGCTGGACTGCGGCGAGGGCACCCAGACCGCTGCCCGCCGCGCCGGGGTGAACCTGATGCGCGCAGACGCCATCTGCCTGACCCACTACCACGGGGATCATATTTTTGGTCTGCCCGGGCTTTTGCAGACCCTTGGGGCGCAGGGGCGCACCCGCCCGCTGGTGCTGCTGGGGCCGGAGGGGCTTTTGGAGGTCTGGCGGGCGGTATATGCCCTGACCGGGCCGCTGCCCTACGCGGTAAAGCCGCTGGTCTGCCGCGCCGGACAGCCTGTGGCGCTGGATGCTCTTTCGGATGGATGGCCCGCCGGGGCAACGCTGCTGCCGGTGGCAACAAAGCACCGGGTGCGCAGTCTGGGCTACCGGCTGGACTTGCCCCGGGCGGGTAGGTTCGACCCCGAAAAGGCGCGGGCGCTGGGCGTACCGGTGACCCAGTGGCGGCTTTTGCAGCGGGGACAGGCTGTCCCGCTGGCAGAGCGTATGGTGCAGCCCACCGAGGTGCTGGGCGCGCCTCGCAAGGGGCTGCGGTTCGTCTTTTCTGGCGACAGTGCTCCCTGCCCGGCGCTGGAACAGGCGGCGCAGGGGGCAGACCTGCTGCTCTGCGATGCCACCTATGCCCTGCCGCAGCAGCAGGCGCAGGCCGCGCAGTGGGGGCACAGCACCTTTGGTCAAAGCGCGGCGCTGGCAGCAAAGGCTGGTGTAAAGCGGCTGTGGCTGGTGCACTATTCCCCCATGATCACCGACCCGGAACAGCAGCTTGCACAGGCGCAAAGCATCTTCCCGGCGGCAGAATGCGGCTTTGACGGCAAGCGCATCACCCTGCATTACGAGGAGAACGAGGAATGAAGCTGACACTTGACCCCGGGGCAGCTGCCCTGCTGGACGCCCTGCACGCGGCGGGCTACGCAGCCTATGCCGTAGGCGGCTGCGTGCGGGATAGCCTTTTGGGGCGCACCGCCCACGACTGGGACCTGTGCACCAGTGCCCTGCCGCAGCAGGTGATGGAGTTGTTCGGGGCAGAGCAGTGCATCCCTACCGGTTTGCAGCACGGCACGGTCACCATCAAATACGGCGGGCAGCTGTACGAGACCACTACCTTCCGCACCGAGGGCAGCTATACCGATGGCCGTCACCCGGACGAAGTGCAGTTCGTACCGGACGTGCGGGAGGATCTTGCCCGGCGGGATTTTACCATCAACGCCATGGCGTATAATGCAGCCGAGGGGCTGGTAGACCCCTTTGGCGGGCAGGCAGATTTGCAAAATGGTCTGCTGCGGGCGGTGGGTGAGCCGCAGCAGCGGTTTACCGAGGACGCGCTGCGCATCCTGCGGCTGTACCGCTTTGCCGCAAGGTTCGGCTTTGCGCTGGACGCTGCCACAGCCCGGGCGGCGCGGCAGCTGGCACCGCACTTGGACTGCATCTCTGCAGAGCGCATTCAGGAGGAATTGGCAAAGTTGCTGGCTGCCCCGCAGCCGGGGGCGTATCTGGAACCCGCCGTACTGGCTGTGGTGCTGCCGGAGTTGCCCCCAGAAAAACTGACCGCCGCAAAACCGGTGGTGGATGCCTGCCCGGCGGGAGAGGAAAACCTGCCGGTACGCTGGGCTGCGCTGCTGGGCGCTCTGGGCGAGGCCGACACCCGCCGGGTGCTCAAGCGGCTGCGCTGCTCCAATGCCTGCATCGAGGAGACCGCGGTATTGGTGCGGGAAACGGCAGGGGAGGGCGTGTGCAGAAGTTTCTCCGAGGACCGTCCGCTGGGGTGGGACCCTGCTGCCGCAGGCAGTAGGGCGGGCGATGGAATGGCCCGACTCGTGTCCGAGGAGAAAGCTTCTGCACACCCCGGTGATATCCACATTCGACAGCTTTTAGGCCGATACGGGCTGTGCACCGTGGAGCGGCTGTGTGCGCTGTGCGCGGCGCTGCGCCCGCAAGCTGCCCCGGCTTGCGCCCTTGCGGCGCAGCGGGCACGGCAGCTGGAGGCTGACGGCGTATGCTGCCGGGTGAGCCAGCTGGCGGTGAACGGACGCGACCTGATGGCGGCGGGCATCCCGGCAGGGCCTGCGCTGCGCCGGGTGCTGGAAGCGCTGCTGGACGGCGTGATACGCGCAGAGTACCCCAACGAAAAACCGGCGCTGCTGGCTGCGGCGCAGAAAATTATAGCGTCTTGACAAGCGGTTTGTGCTGCGGTAGTATTATACTACTGCTTTAGTATGTTGAACCCATAAAAGGAGAACCTATGACCATTCAGAACCCTGCAAACCGTCCCCGCGCCCTTATTGCCATGAGCGGCGGCGTGGACAGCTCGGTGGCGGCCTGCCTGATGCAGCAGGCAGGCTACGACTGCACCGGCATCACCATGCGGCTTACCCACAACGAAACGCTGGGACAGTCCGGCTACCAGACCTGCTGCTCGGAAAAGGATATCGAGGACGCCGCCGAGGTGGCCTTTGCACTGGATATGCCGTATCAGGTGCTGGATTTCACCGCCGATTTCCGGGCACAGATCATTGAAAAATTTATCCGCGTCTACGAGGCGGGCGGCACCCCGAACCCCTGCATCGACTGCAATAAATATATGAAGTTCCGCCACCTGCTGAACTGGGCCGCAGAGCACGGCATGGAGTATGTGGTCACCGGCCACTACGCCCGGGTGGAGCAGGACGCAGAAACCGGCCGCTGGCTGCTGAAAAAGGGCTTGGACGAGGGCAAGGATCAGAGCTATGTGCTGTATAACCTCACGCAGGAGCAGCTGGCACATATCCGCTTGCCGCTGGGTGCGCTGCACAAGACCGAGGTGCGAAAGATCGCGCAGGAGCACAGTTTTATTAACGCCCAGAAGCACGACAGTCAGGATATCTGCTTTGTGCCGGACGGCGACTATGCCCGCTTTATGGAGCAGTTTACCGGCAAGCACTACCCTGCCGGGAATTTTCTGGATCAGAGCGGCAAGGTGGTGGGTACCCACAGCGGCGCGGTGCGCTACACACTGGGGCAGCGCAAGGGGCTTGGCCTCGCACTGGGTGCGCCGGTGTACGTCTGCGGCAAGGATATGCAGGCCAATACCGTCACCGTCGGGCCGGAGAGCGAGCTGTTCGACCGCATCGTCTACGCAGAGGATGTGAACTGGATCGCCATTCCGGCGCTGACCGGGCCGCTGCGGGTTACTGCCCGCACCCGGTATCATCAGGCCGAGCAGCAGGCCACCGTCTACCCCGCAGAGAACGGTTTCCGGTTGGAATTCGACCAGCCTCAGCGTGCCCCCACCCCGGGGCAGGCTGCCGTGCTGTATCAGGGCGATGTGGTGCTGGGTGGCGGCACCATCACCCGCGTAGAAAAGTAAGGAGAACAAAATGCAGGATCAGTATTCCCGCACCCAGCTGCTGCTGGGTGCAGAGGCTATGGAAAAGCTGCACCACGCCCGGGTGGCAGTGTTTGGCATCGGCGGCGTGGGCGGCTACACGGTGGAGGCGCTGGCACGCAGCGGCGTGGGCGCACTGGATCTGATCGATGACGATAAGGTCTGCCTGACCAACCTCAACCGTCAGATCATCGCCACCCGCAGCACGGTAGGGCAGTATAAGGTGGATGTGGCAGAACAGCGTATCCACGATATCGACCCCAACATCAAGGTGACCACCCACCGGTGCTTCTTTGGCCCGGAGACGCAGGACGACTTCGACTTTACCCAGTACGACTATGTGGTGGACGCCATCGACACCGTTACCGGCAAGCTGGCGCTGGTGATGAAATGCAAGGAGGCGGGCACCCCCATCATCTGCTCCATGGGCGCAGGCAACAAGATGGATCCCACCCGCTTTGAGGTGACTGACATCTACAAGACCTCGGTCTGCCCGCTGGCCAAGGTGATGCGTACCGAGTGCCGCAAGCGCAAGATCAAGCACCTGAAGGTGGTCTACTCCAAGGAGCCTGTCATGACTCCCATCGAGGATGACTCCATCAGCTGCAAGGACCACTGCATCTGTCCCCCGGGCACTCAGCGCAAGTGCACTGCACGGCGCACCGTGCCGGGCTCCAACGCCTTTGTGCCCTCAGTGGCCGGTCTGATCATCGGCGGCGAGGTGGTCAAGGACCTTGTGGGCTTTGTACCGCTGAAGGGGTAAAACAGACCGCAGCTTCCTTGCCGCGTGGGACGATTTGGAATGCGCTCCGCGTTGCTCTGCGCATCATCAGCGGAAGAACGATTTGAAATTTTGAGGTTCTGAAAAGCCCGCGGGCTTTTCAGAACCTCTTTTTCACGCTTTTTTACGCGCTGCAATGTTCCATAACATAAAATTGCAACCAATTTGCAATTTGGTATTGCAATTGGGAAGGATATCGTGTATAATCTTCCCTGCACGAAAATGCAAACTGATTGCAAATTGTTGAGAGACGACCCCCTGTGGGTCTTTGGAGCGATTATTTATGGAACTGTTTCTGGATGTTTTGGGCGAAACCTTGGTGGATACCGCCAAGATGCTGCCCTTTCTGTTTCTGGCCTATCTGCTGATCGAGTATATCGAGCACCGCCACGGCGAGCGCATCGAGGCGCTGCTGGCGGGCGGCGGGCGCTGGGGTGCTGTGCCGGGTGCGGTACTGGGCTGTGTGCCGCAGTGCGGCTTCTCCGCCATTGCGTCCAACTTCTACGCCTCCCGGGTCATCACGCTGGGCACGCTGATGGCGGTGTACCTTGCCACCAGCGACGAAGCTATCCCGCTGCTGGTGTCCATGCCCGCTTACTGGGATAAGCTGGCCGTCCTGATGGTCATCAAGGTGGTGTACGCCATCGTGGTGGGCTTTGTGCTGGATTTTGTGCTGCGGGGCGTGCTGCCCAAGGGGCTGCGGGGCGGCTACACCGGCCATGCGGACGAGGTGGACTGCCACGAGGAGCACAGCGATGCCGAGGGCAACGAAAAGCCCATCTGGCAGGCGGCGCTGCGCCATACGCTGGAGATCTTTGTGTTCATCTTCGCCTTCAGTCTGGTGTTCGGCATGATCGTGGAGGGCGTGGGCGAGGACGTATTCGCCGAAATGCTGGGCGGCATGGGCTTCTTCCAGCCGGTGGTAGCGGCTCTGGTGGGCTTGATCCCAAACTGCGCCGCCAGCGTATTGCTGACCCAGCTGTATGTGGAAGGTGCGCTGCGCTTTTCCAGCCTTGTGGCGGGTCTGTGCACCGGTGCGGGTGTGGGCTTGGCTGTGCTGTGGCGCGCTAATCCCTCGTGGAAGCAGAACCTCTTCATCACCGGCCTGACATGGGCTGCCGGTGCCTTTGTGGGCGTGGCCATGCAGGTGATCGTGGCGGTGTTTGCCTGATAAGGAAAGATATTTTGAATTTCGGGACAGTGGGATGCCTGCGGGTATTCTGCTGTCCCATTTTTCTTTTCTCCCTCTCCCGCTGGACTTTGAAATGTGTTATACTGGGAGAAAACGATGTACACAGGAGAGATGACCATGCAATATAAGATTCTGGCAAGCGATTACGACAACACGCTGATGCCCTTTGGGGAGGCAAAGCCCCGCCCAGCGGTGGTAAAGGCGGTAAAAAAGCTGCAGGCCGCCGGGGGCAAGTTCGTGCTCAGCACCGGCCGCTCCTACCCCGGCATCCGGGACAAAAACCAGTTGGGCGGCATCCGGTACGACTACGCCATTACCTGCAACGGTGCCTGCGTGGTGGACAGACAGGGCAACGTGATAGCCGAGCATCCGCTTACCAGCGAGGAGATGTATGTGCTGGTGGATTTCTGCGAGGATTATAACTACCCGCTGCAATTCAACTTCCGGGATGCCTATTACGCCTACTGCGAGTACGAATATCTGCACACCGGCTATCAGATGATGAACAGCCCCGGACTGGACTGCGTGGACGGCGAGGATCAGGACAGGCATCTTTTGGATATGCCCCACGCCGCCTTTGCCGCCATGCCGCCGCAGGAAGTGGAGCGCTTCCACGAAAAATACGGCTACCTTGGTCTGCACTGGATGCAGACGGGCGCGCAGAACGCGGACGGCTACTGCTACTACGATATCGTGCGCGGCGGCATGGATAAGGGCGTAGGGCTTGCCGACCTGTGTGCACAGATGGGGCTTACGCTGGCGGATGCCGTGGCTGTGGGCGATTCTGCCAACGATGTGGGGATGCTGAAAGTCGCGGGCCTGAGTGCCTGCATGGCAAACGGCACCCCGGACGCCAAGGCCGCTGCCGACCGGATCATCGGGGACGTGCGGGAGGATGGCGTGGCGGCGCTGATCGAGGAACTGTGGTTCGACGGCCCCCGCGCGGAGCCCTCCGGCAAAGACTTTGGCTCCGCATGGGGCAATATTGAAAGCGCAGGCGGCAGCTTATGAGCTTTGCACCGGTGTACGATGACCACAGCCGGGCGCTGATTTTAGGCACATGGCCCAGCCCCAAAAGCCGGGAGATGGCCTTTTACTACGGCCATCCGCAAAATCGGTTCTGGCCGCTGCTGGCGGCGCTGACCGGGGAGCCGCTGCCCGTGCGGGAGGATATCGCCGCCAAAAAGCAGCTGCTTTTGCGCCACGGGCTGGCACTGTGGGATACGCTGGAAAGCTGCACCATCACCGGCGCATCGGATGCCTCCATCCGGGATGTGGTGCCCAACGATATCGCCGGGCTGCTGCGCAAGGCACCCATCCGGGCGGTGTTCTGCAACGGTGCCACAGCTTACCGTATCTACACAAAATATCAGCAGCCGCTTACCGGCATCCCGGCTGTCCGTCTGCCCAGTACAAGCCCCGCCAACGCCGCCTGCAGCCCCGCCCGGCTGGAGGAGCTTTGGGGCGCTGCGCTGGCGGACTGGATCGTAAAATGATGACAAGGCTGTAAATTCTTTTGCGGGATACTTGCGTTTTTTTGCGGACGTTGTATTATGGATATCATAAGGGGCGCACTGCCCCGGACAAGGAGAAATGACCATGAGCAAGATCATCCGCACCCAAAAGCCCAGCGTGCTGCCCTTTTATGCGGCGGCGCTGGTGTTCGTGGTACTGTGCGCGGTGCTGCCGGTATACAAATTATGGGCACTGCTGGTGGCGCTGGGCGGTGCCGCCGTGGCCTTTGGCGTGGCACAAAAAAACTGCCCGCCCCGGGTGGTGGAGCACGAGGTACCCTTCCACACCGGTGTGGAGGATGTGGACCAGATGCTGACCGATATCCAGCAGAAGCTGGACACCCTGCACGCACTGAACGAGGCTTTGCCCGACCCGCAGCTGTCTGCCGCCATGACCCGCATGGAAAAGGCGGGACGCTCCATCGTGGAAGCCGTGGAAGCAAACCCCGCCAAGGCAAAGCAGGTGCGCCGGTTTGCCAACTACTATCTGCCGGACGCCGTAAACGTTTTGCAGCAGTACGCAAAGCTTGCAAAGCAGGGTGTGCGGGGCGAGAACGCCGCCGCCATCCGCGCTGAGGTGGAGCACAACGCCGCCTCCATTGCCACGGCTTTTGAAAACCAGCTGGATGCCCTGTATGCGGCAGAGAGCATGGACCTGTCCGCAGACCTGACCGTTTTGCAGAATATGCTGAAAGGACAGGGTCTGAGCAAGTAAAACCAGAATATCCCCTCGGGATTTTGAAAGGAAGGAATCACTTATGGCTGACAATACTCTGAACTTTGATCTGGATGCCCCCGCAGTGCCCACCCTGACGCTGGACCCCACCCCCGCCGCTGTGCCGCAGGAGGAAAAGCCCGCCGCTGCCCCTGCCCCGGAGGCACAGGTGAACCTGAGCCCCGAGGAGCAGGCCATGGTGGATCAGTTTGCCCAGAAGATCGATATCACCAACAGCCAGCAGGTGCTGCAGTACGGCTCTGCCTGCCAGAAGAAGATCGGCGATTTCTCCGAAGCAGCCCTCTCCAAGGTGTCCACCAAGGATCTGGGCGAGGTGGGCGATATGATCACTGACCTCATCGGTGAGCTGAAGAGTTTTGACGCCAACGAGGAGCAGCAGAAGGGCATTATGGGCTTCTTCAAGAAGAAAACCAGCCAGCTGGATGCCCTCAAGACCAAGTACGACAAGACCGAGACCAATGTGGAAAAGATCCAGTCCATGCTGGAAGCCCATCAGGTGCAGCTGCTCAAGGACATCGCCATGCTGGACAAAATGTATGAGCTGAACATGGCCTACTTCAAGGAGCTGAGCATGTATATCCTTGCCGGCAAGAAAAAGCTGGCCGATGTGCGTGCCAACGAATTGCAGCAGGCCATGGATAAGGCCAAGGTCTCCGGTCTGCCGGAGGACGCACAGGCCGCCCGCGACCTTGCCGACCAGTGCGAGCGCTTTGAGAAAAAGCTGTACGATCTGGAACTGACCCGCAACATCAGTTTGCAGATGGGCCCCCAGATCCGTCTGCTGCAGAACAACAACACCATGATGGCAGAAAAGATCCAGTCTACCATCGTGAACACCATCCCTCTGTGGAAGAACCAGATGGTGCTGGCACTGGGTCTGGCACACAGCCAGCAGGCCATGCAGGCCGAGCGCGCTGTGACCAACATGACCAACGATCTGCTGAAGAAGAACGCCGAGGCGCTGAAGCTGGGCACCATTGAGACCGCCAAGGAGAGCCAGCGCGGCATCGTGGATATCGAGACCCTGCAGCAGACCAACAAGAGCCTGATCGAGACGCTGGACGAGCTGAACAAGATCCAGAGCGAGGGTCGTGCAAAGCGCGTTGCCGCCGAGCAGGAGCTGACCCGCATCGAGGACGAACTGAAAACCAAAATGATGGAGATCCGGAGCTGAAATGGCAAACGCTGATTTTTCTCAGAACAAACAAACCGCTCCCGGCGGCTTTGACGCGGACAGCTACCGCGAAAAAGCAAAGCCGGAGCAGGCCGTAACGCTGACGCCCCGCCAGCAGAAGCTGGCCGCACTGGAAGCAAAGCTGCCCGCAGTGCTTTCCACCCGGGCAGCGGCGCTGGCTTTGAGCGTTGTGGTGATGCTGGCCGCCTTTTTCGGCTTTGGCAGCGCCAAGCTGCGGGGTAAGTATAACACCGCCCGCCAGTGGTTCACCGCAGGGGTCGCCGCCGACAACGGCTATAACCTGAGCGAGGAGCTGACCACCCGGGAGAATACGGCGGCGAATATCCTGACCACCGCCTCCAACACCCTTGGTGCAGACAGCGCCGAGGTGCTGGCTGCACAGACGGCGCTGAACGATTTTTCCGCTTGTCTGCAGGCGGTGCAGAACGGCGGCAAAAGCCAGTCGCTGACCTCGCTGCCCTATTATCAGGGCAGCACGATGCACGCGCTGTATCAGGCCGATCAGGCGCTGGGCACTGCCATCGACCAGCTGTATGCAAAATTGCAGGAGCAGGCCGCAGACCCCATGAAGATGGGTGCGGTGCAGGGACAGTACGGCCAGTTCAACAGCGCAGCCACCATCATTGGTACCTTGCAGTACAATACGGCGGTGTATGAATATCAGAAGGAAGTCGGCGGCTTCCCGGCCAGTGTGCTGGGCACTTTGTCCGGCGTGAAGGAGGTTGAACCCTTCGCATGAAAAACTTTGCAAAACGTATCAGTGCACTGGTGCTGGCCGTGGTGGTCAGCGCGGCAGTGCTGTGCCCGGCGGCCTTTGCCGCCCAGCTGCCCAGCCTGCCCAAGGATCAGTGCGTGGTGGATGGTGCCGGTGTGCTGAGCAGCAGCACCGTGCAGACCATCACCGAACTGAACGCCCAGCTGGAATCCAGCTGCAGCGGCGCGCAGATCGGTGTACTGACAGTAGAATACACAGGCAATGATTCCACAGAGGATTACGCCACACAGGCTTTCAACGCGTGGGGCATCGGTTCGTCCTCTAAGAACAACGGCGTTCTGATTTTGCTGGTGATGGAATCGGCGCAGTACGCGGACGGCGACTACTACCTGACCTACAGCGATGGTTTCCGCAACACCACGCTGGCAAAACAGTCCAGCGCCATCGCCCAGACCATGGAGGACCAGTTCGCCGCAAAGGATTATGACGGCGCGGTGACCACCTGTGCCCGCAACGTGGCAAACACCATCGCGGATATTTACGGAGTCAGCCTTTCCGGCGGCAACGGTAGCACCGTGCAGCCCGGCTATCAGGGCGGGCAGAGCAGCGGCGGCAGCACCCTGACCGACATCCTGACCCTTGTGGTCAGCGTTGTGCTGCTCATCGTCATTATCCGGTCGATGGCCTATGTTTTTGCCAGCCCCTGCGGCTGGCTGTGGTGCTTCGGTGGGCCCCGGCCTCCCCGTGGACGGCGGCGCGGCCCGCATAACCCGCCGCCCCCGCCG
>UMBF01058177.1_pt1 | contig 12952 bp, 10 predicted proteins | sample 1963901 | NCBI WGS metagenome assembly UMBF01 (sample SAMEA4835935, study PRJEB28245) | human gut metagenome | biome: gut microbiome; material: fecal sample | place: Denmark | collected 2008 | reverse complement strand
CTATGCCGGAATCTCTCCCACAGAAACCACCGAAGAGCCCATTTTCTGCGTTGTACCAACAAGTCAGCTACCTGCGCATACTCGATTTTCGAGGATTTTCACACTCGATTTCCGAGGAAATCTGGACTCGATTTTCGAGTTTTGTCCTACAGGTAGATCCCCTCGAACAGGGTCTTATGGAACTGAGTGTGGTGGTCACGTGCCCAGGTAATCAACCTGGGATTCAACCTGATTGATTCAACCTGTTCGGTGTAGATGGAGTAGAGCCCGTTTATGGGCCCTGATAATTGATATAATACACGTGCGCGTTCGCGCAAAAAGGGAATCCGCCTCCGACTGGATGTAGGTCTTCTTTGCCGTTAAGAGGACTATTGCAGAAGGTCGGAGGCTTCCTTGTTTCTATATCTTAAGAAATCGTAGATTCGAATACACTTTCTGAAATCGGTGTCCTTGAGTAACTGTTTCTTCTCGTCCGCGTTATCTTCAACGGTCTTTAGTTCATTGCGCAACAGCTGTTCCAGCTCATCAACATCGAGCTCGTCTTCATTTAGATACGGGATTAGCTTGATTGCTTCCGAAGACCCCAAATTGTCTACTAGACCTCGAACGGTTAAATAGCCCTTATGCTTTGCTCGGGTCCGGTTGAGTGACTTGCGGATCGTGTTGTTACGGAATGCATCTATAGACGAGAGCGACGGCAAATAATTGGCTACCGACTTGCCGACGTTTCGCCCGAGGCCCTGAACGTATTTGAATACAGGCATGTTGTTTGGGCGCTGCCTGACGAAGCGATTGAGATAGTTTTCGATAATAAATAGATTGTCAAAATGAAGATCATCTAAAATGACGTCCTGAAAAAGGTCTTCCGGCGTGATGGGCCTGCCGATCGAAGCGGGCGAAGGAGCAAAGCCAATGATTACACGTTGGTCTTCGGTCAATGAATTGAGCGCATTGTCTATTCCCGAAACTATGACGGGGGAGTCCGGATTTATTTTATCGGCAAGTCTAAAAACGCTACCTCTAAGCTCTTGCAGGATTTTTGTACTATACAGTCTCTCGGTCTGGCCGATGCTTTCGTAAATAGACGCAAAATCATCAGTTTCAATCTTTGTCATTGAGATCAGTTTATTTCCAAAGGAAACAGTGTAATCGCCGATAGTGGTGGTGTTTCCCCACTGTACAAAGATCAGGCGCTTCTTGAGCCTGCTAATTGTCTCGTCGGAGAGGCATTCTGCAATATCAGAGAGAATGCTTTTAATGTTCTCGTCTTGGATTGAGTAACCAAGAAAGATAACGGGATACTCCAGGAACACAGATAGTAGCTTTGCGGAGAGGTATTTCCGCTTGCGGCCGAATTCATCGTAGTCTGCATCGGTGAGGACCATGCCGTCTGGGTTCGAAACGGAACCATGTATCTTATATATTTCGCGAGTGAAGCTCTGTTCGGCGAAAAGCAAGTCGTCTTGGCTTTCGTATACGGTGAAGCTATCAAATAGGTGCTCGCACATTTGATCGTAATTGGTAGTGATTATTCCCGACAATTTGTAATCACCGGCGCTCTTCAGCAATTCAACCTCGGCGTCGTCTTCAAGCGTATAAGAATTTACGATGTCGGCAACGAGCTGTTTCATGGGAGACCCGCCTAATGCGATCGTTTCGGCGTGAGCGCGCATGAAGTCGGTGTCATCTAGCAAAGCATCATTAACACGATCTTCCATGAGTGTTGCGACATAAGGAAGCTCTGCTTTTACTTTTTCGTTTCGATAGGCAACAGACGCTTTGGTCCTAAACTTTGTGAAATCCGCTGTGTCACCAAAGGCTCTGCTGCAGACAGCTTCAAGCAAGTCTGCCCAATTGGGCGAATTCATGTATCTACGTGATAAACCGGAGCCAACAAACAAAAACGGGTAACGGTTTGCATCCGAAACAGCGCTTCGAATAACGCTGCAGATCGTTTCGTCCATGTGCCCTCTCCTTTGCGTATAATATACGAACAATTGTACCAAATCGCAGTTGGTAGATGGTGTTGCTTCATTGTTGGGACGATTGCTGAGTATGCTGAGCATGTTTCGGTAGTTGTTTACCGACGAAGTGAAAAAGCGGGCCTCATCGGATCGAGAGTCTGAATGGTGGTCAGCGTAGAATTTATATTTGCCCTATTCGTTTGATTGCTCAAGCTAATGAATTCGTATTTGGTTTAACGGGGCATGCGCTTTGTAGCTTTGTTTGTATATCACAATCGCTACAGGTAAATCCCCTCGAACAGGGTCTTGTGGAACTGGGTGTGGTGATCGCGTGCCCAGGTGAAGAGCGCCTGGTCAAAGTTGTCCTGACTGTCGGGGATGCCATAGACGCCGGCGACTTCCACGCGCACGAACTCCAGCGCGGGCAGCTTGTTGATGGCCGTGAGCGCAAACGGCGACGTGGGCTCCTCGAACAGGTAATGGCTGCCTTGTAGCGCGCCGCAGCTGGTGCAGGTGCTGGAGAGCGATACGGTCTTGGTGGTGCGCGACGTTACGGGTTTGTAGCCGCAGCGCTCGCGCAGGTAGTCGCGGATCTCGGCCGGCACGCAGCCCAGCGCGGGGACAATGGCCACGGCGTTGGCGCGAGCGGTGTCGATCGCGATGTGGCCCGTGTCATCCATGGTGGGCGCAGTGCCGGGCGCAGCCTTGCTGCTCGAGTCCTCGGCCGCCCAATACGGAATGCCAAAGGCCGCGACCGTTGTCTGCTCGTGGCACTTCCAACATTCGCGCTTGCCCAGTACCAGGTAGATGTAGGGCGCGCTGGGGTCGGAGCGATCCACGCCGGGCAGCCACTGGGCAAAGGGCTCGGGGTTGACGCCATCGGGCACGTACCAGATCTTCTTGGCCCGGTCCCACTTGGCGCCCAGGGCCTTGGCCTCGTCTTTGTGCGAAAAGGGAACATCGAGCTCGGTGCGCATGGCGGCTCCTTTGTGCGGCTTGCGGTGCATGTGCTCCAAGGATACCCCAGCGACGGGTGTGTGGTCGCTAAACGAGCACTTCGACCGCCCAAGAAGTCGCGGAGCATTTTGGCGAGGGCGCGTCGTCAAGAAAATGGGCAAGCAAATGGTCAGCTTTTGGTCAGTTGAGCGGCAACCTTGCCAAAAGCTTGACGGATTTGCATTTAGACGTCGACGAATGAGCACTTTGGTTGCGCCGCGGCAAAAAACTGCTGGTCGTTTGCCGAAAACTCGCCAGGGTCGCGAGCCGCCGCCGACGTGCGTGCTATCTTCGCGCCATGGGGTACTTTATCGTTTCACATAACGCTGCGCTGGCGCTTTTGGCGCACATCCCGAACCCTCGCTTTGGGGATTCGGAACCAGAGGTTGTGTCGATTGCGGACGCCTGCGCGCTCTCGGATCAAGAAGCGCAGGAGGTTATCGATCGCTATGACCTGGGGATCGAAACGCTGGATTTGCTGGTGTCGTCGCGCGCCGACCGTCGGCGGAGCAAGCATGTTAAGACGCATCTGTGCACCAACGAGCTCCCGGCGGGTTCGTTTATCTCGCTGGGCCACTGGATGGGCGACCTAGATGCATACGTGTGTTCTCCGGAGTTGGCGTTTTTGCAGACCGCGCACGATGGCGATGCGGCGGTGGCCATCTACGCCGGCTATGCCATGACATCGGACTACCGGCTGGATAACCTTGCTCCCGGTGGGGTAACAAGCAGGGATGCGGGCATGCGCGATGGGAAGCTCACGACCAAGGAGCTCATTGCGGCGTACCTTGACCGGGCGTCAAAGGTGAGAGGTGCCGCCAAGGCGAAGGCGTTGCTTCCGTACGTGGAAGAGGGCTCACGGTCTCCAAGGGAGTCGGGGCTTTGCATGTTTATGTCGCTGCCTGCGCATTACGGCGGGCTTGCGCTGGGCAAGGCCGAGCTGAACAAGAAGTACTTCATTCGCGACGGTTACAACGATGGGCGTAACCGCAAACTGCGCATGTTGGAGCGCACGCCCGATATAACGCTTACGGCGAAAGCAGAGGTGGGCCTGGATAAAGTAAGGGCTGGCTTGCTGCCCGAGGTGCTTACCGCGCTGGTCGACTACGACAGCGATGCCATCCATGATGGAAGCGAGAAAATCCACAAGGACGCCGAGCGCCGCAACGAGCTGCAGATGCTCAATGGGGTCGCGTACTTTACAGTGACGACTGACCAGGCGAGCGACTACGAAAAGCTCGTTCGCCTGTGCGAACGCATCCGACGGAAGCTGCATCGTCGCAAGCGGCCCATATTTTACAAGCCCATGACTGAGGAAGCGCGATATTTGGCACGGGCGCGCGTCGAGACAAAGCGGTTTAAGCTCTGGCAGACCGTTATTGAGGCGCATCAGCATTGGTAAGTGGGCCTTTGGCGGCGGAGGGGGGTGCCGCCGTATTGAAGGTGAATGGTTTCCCGTGAAGTGAACGAGTGTTTTTGAACCCCCGAAGCATCCACACTTTTTGGCGCCAAAACCGCAGGATTCTAACGACAAAACCGCAGGAAATGAGCCGCCAAAAGTGTCGATGCTCCGAGGGTTCATTTTGGCCCGTTCACTTCGCGGGAAACCATTCACCTTCGATTTGCGGGCTGTCCGGATACGGCTGCGAGGGCCACATCTGGGCCTGATCGAGGCGATCATCAGGGCTGTTGGGCGGCTTTGGGCGCTGTTGGGGGTGTTTGCCGGCGCTGTCGAGGCGGCATCGGCCTCGTCTAGGATGGTTATTGGAGCTGTCGAAGCGGTTTGGCTGCCGCGACGCCCTCTTGGCTTGGCGGCGTAAAACAAAACAGCTCAGAGGCGAAGCCTCTGAGCTGCGAACATTTGGTGGGCGTTAGAAGATTTGAACTTCTGACCTCTTCCGTGTCAGGGAAGCGCTCTCCCCCTGAGCTAAACGCCCGATCAAGGGTGCGCGAGTGCGCAGGGAATAATATAACGGAGCTCCCGCCCAGTGGCAAGAACTATTTTTTAAAAAGCGGCGATTTGCGACCCTATTCGCCCCGATACAGCGCGAACAGCACGCGGAAAGTCGCGTTTGTACCCCCGATGAACTGCACGTTCGCGTAAAATAACTCCATTATGGGCAAATCGTGCCCAGGCAGTTTACAACGCGGCAAATGGGGGAGGGACATGTCGGACGCGCGCTCGCTGCGAAAACAGTTCAATCGCATGCTCGCCACGTTGCTGGTGGCCCTTGCTGCTGCCGGAGCCGTAACGTATGCCTGGTACATCTACAACGCCAACCGCCATATCACCGACGTCAAGATGGCCGCGGGCACGGGCGTGACCTTTCTCATCTCCAACGAATACGACGGCGAATACAAGACCAACGCCGGTCTGAGCTTTGCGGGCCTGCTCGATCCCGTCTCGACCGATAACGTGCTCAACGGCTTCCAAAAGGTAACGGGCTTTACCGGCGGAACCACGCAGGACTCGCTGTTCGCCAGTATGTTTGGCACCGCCGAGCATTCCGACTACTACAAGACCTCCCTGTACCTGGCCACCAACTCGACCGCAACCGACGTGTACCTGTCGGGCATAGACTTTACCGAGCAGGATTCGGCAAACCCCATCTCTACCGCCTTGCGCGTGGGGCTGGTTGCCTATGCCCCAGGGCAGGGAAACACCGTGACGGGTCAATACGTCTTTGAGGTCTCGGGCGAGCACAATCCCCAGGCGCGCTACAACACGCTCGACGGCAAGGATGCCGGTGAAAACGAGCAGAACCACCTGGTGCTCGACAGTACCCGCTCCGATGGCGCCACGGTTCATTTTGACCAGCTGACCAACGCAAACTTCTGCGACTACAACAAAGACACCGGCGTCGTGAGCCTCAAGGCGGCCACGACCAAGATCTGCAGCTTGCCCGCCGCTGCCAAGGGCGCCGACCGTAGCACGCCCGTGCGCGTGGATGTGTACGTGTGGCTGGAAGGCTGCGACCCCGACTGCACCAACAACCTGGCCGCCACCAGCCTACAATCGCTGGCGCTGCGCTTTGCCGGCAAGCGTTCGTAAGGGGGCAGGGATGAGCACATCGAACATCAAAGACGTCCTGGGTTCGCGCCGCCGCATGGTTGCCGCGGCCGCATGGATGCTGGTGCTGGTAGCCGCCTTGAGTGCCGCCACCTACGCCTGGTTTAGCAACTCGCGCTATACCAACGTGACGCCCGTGGCGCACACGGTAAGCGACGAGGACTCCGATCTGCAGATTGGCCTTTCGGCCAACGGGCCCTGGGACACGACGGCCACGCTTTCCGCCGCCGACAAGACGCTCTATCCCATCTCGACGTCAGACCTTTCCCGCTTTTGGCGCGGCACGTTCCAAAACGCCGCGGGTATCACGACCGACTACGCCGATTGCACCGCGCAGCTGGACGACTGCGCTCTCTCGGGCACGCTGTACCTCAAGGGCAGCGATAGCGCGCTCAACGTGTATCTGTATCAGGGCCAGATGAGCGTGACGAGCGACCCGCAGCTGCTGGCTGCACTGCGCCTGGGTCTGGTTATCACGACCCAGGCGGGCACGCAAACGCATATCTTTACCTGCGACGACCTGGGCAGCACCGCGGGCGCTACCAGCAGACGCACCACGGCGCAAGACGGCGTGGCCGTGGCAGCGGGCGCCTCGGGCTGGACCTACACCTCCGACCCTGCGCGCGCCATAAGCGCTTGCAGCATGGACGGCACCGGCGACACGCCCACGGCGCGCGCAGGCGCCACGCCCATCTGCACGCTGGCCGCCAACGAGGTGGCAAGCGTTCGCTACGTTGTGTACATGGAAGGCTGCGACGCCAATTGCATCGACGAGGCCCAGGCCCGCGATGTGGTGCTGCAGCTTGCCTTTGCCGCGGCTAAGGCATAGGGGGGCGTGCGACATGAAAGATCAGAAGCACATGCCAGCAGATAGTTGCGAGGGCAAAACCCAGAATACGGCCCCCGCGGTCTCCTCCAGCGCCGCTGCCGAGCGCTCACATCTCGTTGACTCCGCCGCCCGCCGCCACGCTCGTCGCGCGCGTGCCTACATCGCGCTCGTTATGGTGGCACTCGCCGCCACGCTGGGCGCCGCGACCTACGCCTGGTTTACCAACAACATGAAGGTCAACACCAACTCGGTGAGCGTGCGCAGCGACACGTCCAAGCTGGTACTGGAGCTGGGCGACGCCGACCGCGGCAGCTGGTCGCAGCAGGGCGATGCATCTCTGGCCTCCACCGCGAGCGGGGCCGTGACGCTCTACCCGGTCTCGACCTTTGACCTCAACGGCTTTGCCGCCTGCGCACAAAACAACTCAGCCGGCGATGCCACGGTGTTTGAGCAGGCAAAAGACAATGGCTCCACCTACTATCACGGCTGGATCGACCTGCGTTCCACCATCACGGGCACGGGCGCCAGCAAGGTTAAGGGCAAGGTGAGCCTGTATCCGGCCGAGTCGCTGGTTCCGCAGGGTGCCGATGCCGAACTGCTGCGCGCGGCCCGCGTGGGCATCAAGATCTCGAGCGGCGGCCAGGTGCTCGCTGCCAACATCTTTGAGCTCGACAGTTCCGATAGCGGCCACCGCGGCGAGCATCCCGCGACCGCGCCTGCGGGCCTGGCGGGCTACACCGAGGGCATGCTTCTGGGCTGGCAAAACGGTCAGCTCGCCTGCGGTGCCAACGTGACGCAGGACCCTGCCGCCTTTACCCTGGACACGAGCGAAACGGCCAGGCGCCCTCAAAACACGCTCGCCACGCTGGCGCTGGGCCAGACCTATCGCCTGGACATCTATTACTACATCGAGGGCACCGATCCCGATAGCGCCGACTACCTGCATCAAGACCCGGGCACCTTGCACCTGGCCCTCTTTGCGACCTTGGACGGTGAGTAGCCATGACGCGTAAGCAGCCCACCGCCAACTGCACACCCGCCACCGGCAAGCCCAACGCCCCCGCCGACACCGACCTGCGCCGCAAGCTCACCACCACCGTGGTGCTGGTGCTGTTTGCGCTGGTGGCGATAGCCATTGCAACGTTCGCCTGGTTCTCCATCGCCGATAGCGCCAAGACCCGCATGCTCATGATCGACGCCAACGCCGACGGCTCGCTGCGCTTTGACCTGGACGAGCATGCCACGTTCGACGAGTACGTCCACAGCCTGGGCTTCGACCAGATCTCGGCGCGTATCGCCAGTGAAAAGGGCGTGGACATCGATGCTTCCAAGCTCAAACCTGTCACCACGAGCGACTACCAGACCTTCACCTTCGAAGACGGTTCCACCGTCGACCTCGCCACCGGCGCCTACCTGGAGTTCACGCTGCACTTTATGAGCAGCACGGACCTGCGCGTGCGCCTAACCGGCCAGGACGGCGACAACGGCGCATCCGGCACGCGGTTTAGCTCCGACACGCAGGGCATGGCCAGCGCCATGCGCATGAGCTTTACCGCCGACGGCCACACTTGGGTTTACAACCCCAATGGGGGCGGGGGCTCGTCCGGCGCGGCCACGGTCTTTGGGCTCGACTCGGGTACGGCCACCGCGGCCAGCGACATGTTCGACCTGATAAAAGATACGGATAAGCCGGTAACCGTTCGCATATGGCTCGAGGGAACGGACCCAAATTGCACTAATATGCTAAAGGGAGCTAACTATTCGGTTTCGATGCGCTTTGAGGGCATCGAGGAACAGTAGATACGCACGGCGGCCGCCCGGCCGCACACGACCTAGTCAGACACGGTAGTAAGGGACATCATGCAATCTGTTAAAAAAGTCGCATCCATCGCGCTGAGCGTCGTCATGTGGATCATCATCCTGGTGGCGGCCCTGTATGCGTTTACCACGCTCGCCACGCGCGAGGACGGCAGCGTCTCCGACATCGCCGGCTTCACCCCGCTCGCCGTGCAGTCCGACTCCATGGCGCCTACGTTTAACAAGGGCGACCTCATCATCATCCAAAAGTGCGACACCTCCAAGCTCGAGGTGGGCGACATCGTGACGTTCCACACCATCATCGACAACGAGTACGCGCTCAACACGCACCGTATCGCCGCCATCGACGAGGTCAACGGCATGCGCAGCTTTACCACCAAGGGCGACAACAACGACGTGGCCGATACGCACATCATCAGTGACGGCGACATCGTGGGCAAGTACCTGTTCGCGTTGCCGCAGATGGGCAAGGTCATGGACTTCCTGTCCAGCTCCATGGGCTTCCTCATCGTGATCGTGCTGCCCATGCTGCTGTTCTTTATCTACCAGGTGTATCACCTTATCGTGGTGGGCATGAACCTTAAGCGCGCCATGGCCGAGGAGGACCGCCTGGCCGCCGCGGCTGCCATCGTGGATGCCGAGGGCAAGGGCGCTGCCGCCACCGTCACCGCCGATAACGCCGCCGAGCAGCTCGCCCAGGCCGAGGCCAAGCTCGAGGAAGCCCGTCGTCTGAAGGCCGAGGCCGAGGCGGCGATGAACGCGACCAAGCAGGAAGGTACCGACGGTGAGTGAGTTTCTGGGATTTGCCTGGGAGCTGCTGGCAAAGGTCGTCTACAACGTCGTTGCCGTCGTGAGCTCTATCCTTAACCTGCTGGTATTTGGCTGGGTTGAGTACTTCAACATCTTTATGACCTACTTCACCACGTTCGACATCGTGGGCAAGATCGGCGCGGTTATTCTGTTTGCCATGGTCATCGCGGTCCCCGTGCTGATCGTGGCCATTCTGGTCCACCGCTACCGCATCAACCGCCGCCTGCATCGCGACGACACGTCCAACAAGGCGCTCTACCGCGAGATCGGTCGCCTGAACAAGCAGGTGCTCGACCTCATGGACGAGAAGAACAAGTTGCTGGCGCTTAAGGTCAACGCCATGGGCGGCACCAAGCAGATTCCGTACGTGGGCGCCTCGGCTCTTGCCGACGACCATCTGCCCACGGTGGGCAACGTGGTGGGCGCCGCCGCGGGTGCGGCTGCGGGCGAGGGCGCCGCGGCGACGGCCGTCATGTCGGGTAACGCGTCGCTCGCGCTCGATGGCGAGGGCGTCAAGGATGCCGCGGCCGCCATGGCCAAGGCCACCGTCGAGGCCAAGACCCTTGCCGAGGAAAAAGAAATCGCCCAGGCCAATCGCTTTCCCAAGCTGTCGCTCGTGGACCTCAAGTACCGCGACTGGGAATCGCCGGTCTACGACGATGCCATCTCGCTGGAGGACTTTGTCGACAGCTTCCGCGCGTTCGCCTGCAGCCAGATGAAGCTCTACTACACGCCCGAGATCATCCGCCGCTTTGTGGCCGGCATGGCCGCTTCCAAGCTGCTGATCCTGGAGGGCATCTCGGGTACTGGTAAGACCTCGCTGCCCTACAGCTTTAGCCGCTACTTGGACAACCCCGCGACCATCGTGTCGGTGCAGCCGAGTTTTCGCGATCGCACCGAGGTGCTGGGCTACTTTAACGAGTTCTCCAAGCGCTTTAACGAGACCGAGTTCCTCCGCGCCGTGTACGAGGCCGGCCTTCGCCAGGACCCGTCCATGATCGTTCTCGACGAGATGAACCTCGCTCGCGTGGAGTACTACTTTGCCGAGATCCTGTCGGTGCTCGAGATGCCCAGTCACGACGAGTGGGTGCTCGACCTGGTCCCCACCCAGTGGGCCGCCGACCCCAAGGGTCTGCACGACGGCAAGCTCACCATCCCCGACAGCCTGTGGTTCATTGGCACGGCCAACAACGACGACTCCACCTTTACCATCACGGACAAGGTGTACGACCGCGCGATCCCCATCGAGCTCAACGAGCGCGCCGATGCGTTTGAGTGCGAACCGCACGAGCGCGTGCACGTGACGGCCGAGCATCTGCAGTATCTGTTCCAGAAGGCAAAGGTCGAGTACGTGATCGATGACGAGCTGCTCGAGAAGATGCACAAGCTGGACCAGTACCTGCAGACCCGCTTTAAGCTGGCCTTTGGTAACCGTATCATCAAGCAGATGTACGACTTTATCCCCGTGTACGTGGCGTGCGGCGGCACCGAGCTGGGCGGTATGGACTACATCATCGCCCGCAAGGTGCTCAAGAAGTTTGAATCCATGAACGTGAGCTTTGTGCGCGACGAGATGAAGGGCCTGATCGAGTACATCGAGAAGACCTTTGGCGAGGGCGGCCTGCCCGATTCCGTCATGTACCTGCAGCGGATCCAGAACTTCTACTAATGCCGTGAGCGCGTGCAAGCGCGGGGCGTGGGACAAGACAATCGGTAGCGTTTGCCATACGTGATGTCGCCACGCCCCTTCCCGATCGATCCAACCTATGGAGCAACCCATGTCCGAGACCATTCAGGACCTCTATACCAGCTTCTCCGAGCAGATGGAGCCCATCCAGGAGGACAGCCGCTACTTCCGCTATCTGTTTGAGATGGCGCAGGCCTCGGGCACCACGATCGAGCAGCAGCGCGAGGAGCTCGTCAAGGTGGTGGACGAGGAGTGGATCAGCATGATCGAGGACTCGCTCGACGCCATCAACACCATCATCGAAAAGCCGCGCCGCTTCATCACCACCGAGGAAGAGGTGGTGCCGGTCTCGCTCGCCAAAAAGATCAGCGCCGACAGCGTCCGTCATCTGAGCCAGAACACGCAGTTCCTGGCGCCGAGCGACGATGGCAGCGTCCACCCCACGCGCATCCTCAACGTCAACACCGTCGAGACCTACGACCTGTACGAGAACCGCTTTATCTATCACCTGATTCAGCGCCTGCTGACGTTTGTGGACAAGCGTACCGACGTGATCTTTTGGTCGACGGGCAACGAGATCCGCAACCGCTTTAAGATGCACAGCAAGATCGACGACGCGTACGAAGAGATCGAGTACAACGTCGAGATGACGGTCAAAAACCGTCAGAGTTTTGCCGAGAACGACGCCGACAACATGGACGTCTTTATGCGCATCGACCGCGTGCGCCGCCTGGTCATGGCGCTGCGCGGCGCGTCGTTCTGCCAGATCATGAACGGCTGCAGCGCGGTCCGCAGCCCCATCCAGCGCACCAACCTCATCATGAAGGACCCCAACTACCGCAAGTGCTATCAGCTGTGGCAGTTTATGGAGCGCTACGACAAGGTGGGCTACAACATCGACGTGCAGCAGCAGGCGCTGGCGTTCGATGACGAGTACATGGTGCAGATGTACACCAACCTCATCAACAACTACACCGTCTTTAAGAGCCTGACCGACGACGAGCGCAATCTGCAGGAGCTCGAGAGCGTGCATCCCGAGCCGGTGGCGCCCAAGTTTATTAAAGAGATTAAAGAGGTGCAGGTCGATAGTCCCGACCTGCCCGACGTTGAGGTCCGTCGCGTGTTTGTGGAGGAGGTCACGCAAGCTCAGCTCGACGCCGAGCAGGCGCTGGCCGAGGCCCGTGAGCAGATTGAGGAGCTGCAGGGGCAGGTCAAGTCTTGGAAGGTTCAGGCCCATGCGCTGACCGACGAGCGCGACGACCTGGCCGACGAGCTGGACGAGGCAAAGACGCGCGAACTGGCGTTGACGCAGCGCGCTCAGATGGCCGAGGCTGATGTTGAGGAGCTGCAGGGTTCGCTGGAGGATGTCGAGGCGGGCAAGAAAGCTGCCGAGGATGCTGCAGCAGAGGCGCGTGAGACCGCGGCGGCGCAGCTGGCGCAGATGCGCGCCGAGGCCGATGCCGAGGTCGCGGCCGCTCGCTCCGATGCCGACGCCAAGGTTGCTGCCGCCGAGCAGGCCGCTGCCGCTCAGGTCGCGCAGGTTAAGAGCGATGCTGCTGCGGCCCTGGCCGCCAAGACGGCTGCCGATGCTGCCGAGCTGCAGGCCGCCAAGGATGCTGCTGCGGCCGAGCTTGCCGCCGTGCGTGAGGCCTCTGCCAAGGAGGCGGCTGCACTGCATGCCAAACTGGACGCCGCCGAGCTGCAGATTGAGGAAGTGCAGCTGACGGCCGAGCGTGATGCCCGTGCCGCGGCCGAGGCGGCCGACGCCGCTGCGGCCG
>UMBF01061116.1_pt1 | contig 13077 bp, 10 predicted proteins | sample 1963901 | NCBI WGS metagenome assembly UMBF01 (sample SAMEA4835935, study PRJEB28245) | human gut metagenome | biome: gut microbiome; material: fecal sample | place: Denmark | collected 2008 | reverse complement strand
CCTGCCGCAATATAGACGCCGACTCATTCTGAAAACGACGTAATACCTCGATCTGCTTTCTGTTCTGCCTCTGCATGATTCCCTCTGCCATTTTTCTTGCCAGATAAAATACAAACAACGACCATCCTGTAAATCCAAGTACGAGCACTATAACTTTTTGCTGTATTTCCGGCAATACACTGCCAAGATACCACTCCGCATTGTGATTAAAATTGAACACAGGAAGAAGACTGACCGCCAGTGCAACCGAGTAGATACATCCGATCACGATACGGTTCGAGATATCAAACAGATACTTGTGCCACATGATATATAACAGGCACAATGCCATAAAAATACCGCCCAGCATATCATACGGGAAAAAATTACCCGGCAGTGCAACAAAAAGATTGCCTGTCAAAATTGCAACTGTTCCAAGCAGCAGTGGAAATAATTTCTTTCGTTTTTCAAATTTATTGCCGATTGCCCTGTGCGCCAAAACTGTCGTATAGACGATCACACCTGCCTCCGCAGCTGCAAATAAATAACTTCCCCAAGATAGATGATAGGCATATCCAATGCTTCCATCTGCATACCGGATAATATCCGGTTCCGGGATAAATACTTCTGTGACAACATTGATCCCCATTGCCACCACAGTAGCTATGCAATATCCGGTCAGGAAACCATTCTTTTTGATCTCCAACATATAAAATAAAAATGCATACATAAAAATCGGTACCGTCAAAAATCCGAATACCGACACATGAAACCAGAACCGCATCCCCGGCATGATCTGCATACGCATCATTACTACACCGCCAGTCCAGATCAGACAGGATAAAAGAATCTGTCTGAAATACCTGACCGGTTTTGCATCCCCGGCATTCAGGAATGAAAAAAATATAAATAAAAAACAGAAAAACGCTCCGATTGGAACTCCAATATATAAACTATCCAGCGTCAAAGCCGTTTCCTCCAAATTGAATGTAAAATTTTTCAAAATCAATCATTATATTCATGTGCAAAATCGGCACATGATCCAATTCACAATTCGTCAATCATACAAGCATGTTGACTCTCTCTCGCTCATTATAGCATATTTTAACCTGCAATTCCATTTTTTTCCATCATCCATCATCTTTTTGATGGGAATCCATCATCTTTTTGATGGATTTGCATACACTAACAGAGATTAAATCTGTTTTTTAATGGAGTGACCTTATGTGCGGAATTGCAGGATTTTGCAGCCTGAAACGCTGTTATACGGACAGACAGTCCTTTTGGGAAAATATACTGGTGTCCATGCACGAAAAACTCATCCACCGCGGTGGTGATGCTTCCGGCATTTATCTGACACCTCATGCCGGTCTGTCACATCAGAGACTTTCTATCCGTGATATCACGCACGGTGCACAGCCTATGATACGTCACCGGGACGGGGCAGATTATGCCATCGTCTACAATGGGGAGATCTATAATACCGATGAACTGATCCCGGAGCTTACTTCTGCCGGATATAATTTTCTCACAACATCCGACACGGAAGTGATCTTATATGCCTACATGCATTTCGGTGCTTCCTTTGTCTCCCGCTTAAATGGAATCTTTTCCTTTTCCATCTGGGACGGTGCCGCAAAACAGCTTTTTCTCTACCGCGACAGAGTAGGGACAAAGCCACTTTTTTATCACGCAAAAGACGGTGAGCTTGTCTTTGCCTCAGAGCCAAAAGCACTGTTCTGCTTTCCGGATCTTTCACCCGCTATTACCGAAAACAGCCTGAGAGAACTGCTTGCAGTCGGGCCGGCGCGCACCCCCGGATGTGGGGTTTTTCAGGATATCTATGAAGTTCTACCCGGACATTACCTGTGTTTTGATGCCATGGGGCTCTCCGATACCACCTACTGGGATCTGAAATGTCTGCCCCACACGGACTCCTACGAGGACACCGTGGCACATGTATCTTTTCTCATGCGCGATACCGTAAAACGGCAGATGATCTCCGATGTTCCGGTCTGTACCTTTTTATCCGGGGGCATCGATTCAAGCATCGTCACAGCCCTTGCTGCCGCTTACCAGAGGGAACACGGTGAAGTCTTAAATACGTTTTCCTTTGACTTTACGGAAAATGATATTTATTTTCAATCCAATTCCTTTCAGCCGGAACGCGATCTTCCCTATGTAAACTGCATGTTAGAGCACTGTAAAACCAGTCATACTTACCTGGAATGCACCCAGGAGACGCTCGCCGACATGCTCTATGCTGCCGTGGACGCAAAGGATATGCCTGGCATGACAGATGTCGATGCCTCCTTACTTTACTTTTGTTCTCTGGTCAAAAAACAAAACAAGGTCACACTGACCGGGGAATGTGCCGATGAAATCTTCGGCGGATACCCGTGGTTTTACCGCCCGGAACTGATGAACCGGGATGGTTTTCCGTGGTCTGCGGATATCGATGCCCGTACTGCCTTTCTTGATGATGATGTTATGAAAAGCCTTGATCTTTCTTCTTACTCCCATGCAAGGTATGAAGAATCCCTGAAAAAAACACCGCATCTTCCGGATGAAACCGCCGAAGAATACAGACGCCGTGAGATCGCCTACCTGAATATCAAATGGTTTATGCAGACACTGCTCGACCGCATGGACCGCACCAGCATGTATTCCGGTCTTGAGGCGAGAGTCCCCTTTGCTGACCACCGCATCATCGACTATGTGTACAATGTTCCATGGAAAATGAAATACCAGAACGGTGTGGAAAAGGCTCTGCTTCGTGATGCCTTCCGCGATCTTCTGCCGCCGGAACTATTGCACCGCAAAAAAAGTCCTTACCCGAAAACCTACCATCCGGATTATGAAAAGATCCTGATCGCACGGATGACGGATATTTTAGCAGACAGCAATGCTTCTATCCTTCCGCTTATCGATAAAAAGAAAGCGAAAAAATTTATGGAAGCACCAAAAGAATACGGAAAGCCGTGGTTCGGGCAGCTTATGGCTGGTCCACAGCTTCTGGCCTATTTTATCCAGCTCAATTACTGGATGGAGAAATATCATCTTTCTGTGTGACAGAAAAAAACACTCCGGCACTTTTACTTTGTCCGGGGTGTTTTTTGTATATTATGATTCTAAAACTTTTCTATGTTTTTTCTGATACACCCTGCATACCAGCACTGCGATCAGTGTCCCCGTGATCATTCCGGCAAGAACGTCCGTCGGATAATGCACTCCGACATAAAGTCTTGAAAACATGATCAGAAATGCCAGGATCAAAGCCGGCACCCCGATCTTCCTTGGGCATGTCAGAAAGATCACAACAGCCGCTGCAAAAGAACTGCCGGTATGCCCGGATGGAAATGAAAGATCCCTCTGCGCTTCTATGATACGCTGCAGTCCATCCACAGCCTCATAAGGCCTTGTTCTGGCGACCAGATTTTTTAAAATGAGATTATTAACGATCAGAGATCCCAACAGGGAACACGTCATGAGCACACCTGTTCTCCGCATCTTTTTTACAAGTAAAAATACGATTGCAAGAGCAATCCAGATCCATCCCGCATCGCCTAAATGCGTAATAAATGTCATGACCGGCGTCAGAACAGCATTCCTCACATGCTCCTGGATCCACAATAAAATATTCCCATCTAACTGCAATAAAACATCCATCTTATGTATTACCCCGTTTTTTTATGTTTTTACATACATTTTATGTTTCTACTGCTGCCCCGTCAATACTTTGTTGAGCAGATCGGCAAGCGGTACCATCGCATTTTTTGCCTCCGCCAGTGTATTTGTCTGCGCCCCCACCTCGATCAGAAGTGTCTTCGGGCAATAGTGCATATTGTAGCGGTATCCCTTCAGATAAATTCTTCTGGTAAATCCCGGGTAATATTCTGCCGCCTTTAACTGCATCTGGAACGATATCGCCAGATTATCTGCAATATAAGGATTATAAAGATATTCGATATCGCCTGTTTTCGTCGTGCGGCTCAATCCATTAAAAAACATGATCTGCGCCATCGGCACGCCGTTTTGTTCCGTAACCAGTCTCGTATTGTTTCCGACTCCGTCACGGTGCAGATCGATCACAACCTCAATGCTTTTATTTTCCGCTAAGATCTGTTCTAACGCAGGGCCTGCTTTTGCATAGGCATGATCGCGGTCTCCGACATCATACTGCCCGGTGTGATGGATCACGGAAAAGCCATATTTTTGTGTCAGAAGCTCCGTCAGATAATCACCGACACCGACGACCGACATGGATGCATCACCCGGAACGGAATCCGCATACCCTTCCTGTGAATGCGTATGATAGATCAGTATCTGCGGTGTGGACGCATCATGGCTCAAACGTACATCCTTTCCGAGCAGGGCATCCGCATTGAGCTGTGTGCTCCCGATCGTCGTCGTATTGTCCACCTGATAAAAATTCTGGATCAGATAATCAAAATCATTCAGCTTTTCCCTTGCAAATGTCACTGCTTTGATGTCTGCCACAGCGGAAGCTGCCTGACTTTCTGCTGCACCTGCCTCTGCAATCTGTGCCTGCTGATTTTCTGCTGCATCTGCCTCTGCCGGCTGCTCTCCGGTGTTCTCCGCCACACCTGGCTCTGCCGGCTGCCCTCCGGTATTCTCTGCTGCACCTGCATCCGCCGTCTGTCCTCCTGCATCTTTTTCATCTGACAGGCTCGTACCATCTGCGCTTCCGACCGATGGTATCACTTCCCCCGTCTTTTCATCCACATAATTTTCATCTGCAGCCTCCCGCGCCAGAATTGCCTCATAAGAGAGATCACTCTCGATCTGCGTCTGGTATGATCCACTTTCAGGTTCATAATTTTCCCCGGAAAAAAGCACATCGATCACTTTCTCCACAAAAGACCACTCCGTCTCATCTTTTACACTGTAAGACAAACCGGGCAGATAAAAATCAAGTACTTTTTCGCAGCAGCTTTTTGCCCCCTCTTCTCCAAGCTTTGCAAAGAAAGATCTGTTTGTCTGTAAAAGTATTCCAATGACAGCCAGCAGCAATCCCCCCAGCCAGACGGCACCATTTATTTTTTTCTTTTTTAAATGTCGATAACGATAAGCATACATACTACACTGTATGCACTTCTATTTTTCATTATACCATGAAGCTTTGCTTCTTGATCGTGATCTGCATGAGTTTCGCCCGGCAGTCTTGTTTTACTATAATCCCGCCTGTCTATTATGCCGGCAGTCCTTCCCCCATAAATGCAATATTGATGCCTTCCGAGATCGTGTAGCTTAATCTTTTGACCGACTCATCAATATCTTTTGGCGTCACAAACATCGCATTTAAATTCGGTGAGAGAAGTTCCCGGATCAGTTCATATTTTTCTCCATCGTTTAACTCTTTTAACGAATCCCCAAGTATATCAAATGCCTTGCTCTGGCTCATCGCAGCGATCAGGTTAAACATTGTGTCATTGACGATCGTTGCAGCATCCACAACTGTCGGTATCCCGATTGATATCACGGGAATCCCAAGGCTTTTTTTATTCAGTCCGTGTCTATGGTTTCCAACCCCGCTGCCTGGATTGATCCCGGTATCCGTGACCTGGATCGTCCGGTTTAACCGCTTGGTGCTGCGCGCCGCCAACGCATCAATGACAATGACCAGATCAGGTTTTGTCTCATCGATGATTCCATGAATGATCTCAAGACTTTCCATTCCCGTCTGTGCCATAACTCCCGGGACAATACTGCTGATCCGGTTCACATTTTTTTCTCCGAAAGCATACTTTCCATACTCTTTTACAATGTGTCTTGTGATAAAAAGATTGTCCACCACACGCGGGCCTAGTGCATCCGGCGTAACTTCACGGTTTCCAAGTCCAACGACCAGCACCGACAGCTCCTCATTTTTTTTCTGGATCAACTGACGGATGATCTTCGCAAGCTGTACGGATATCTCTCTGTGATAGTCTTCATCCTCCTCATCCATATTTCCCGCCTCGATCGTTATATAGGTTCCCTTGGGTTTTCCCATCGTCTTTGCACCGTTTTCCGTCTCAATGACCACTGTGCTGACCGTGATATTTTTGTCAACTTTCTCTTCTAAGAAACGGACTCCCTTCAGATCAACATGATCTTCCTGCATTTTTTCCTGCGTTTCAAGCGCTAAATCCGTTCGTATCTGATACATAAATTTTCCCCCATATTCCAATGCCCTGCTCCGGCATCTGTTATCTTTGCCTATATTATTTCTGGTCTGAAAAAAAATTATCCATAATTTCTCATTATTTTACTGTTTTACACTTGACAACCACAAAAACCTGCCCTATAATATACCAGTATGTTTACATTGAACTGTCCGTGTCCGGCTTTAATGTAACAATCATGAACAATAACGATTACAAATTGGAGGTGTACGGATTGGCTAACATTAAATCTGCAAAAAAAAGAATTTTAGTAACAGAGACAAGAGCTGCTAGAAACAAAGCGATCAGAAGCGAAGTGAAAACTTCTATTAAAAAAGTTGAGGCTGCAGTAGCTGCAAACGATAAAGAGGCTGCAAAAGCTGCTTTAACAGTTGCTATCTCAACTATCGAGAGCGCTTCTTCTAAAGGAATTTACCACAAGAACAATTCTGCTAGAAAAGTTTCCCGTTTAACAAAACTTGTTAACGGTTTAGCTTAATTTTTGAAACATAGATAAAAACATATATGCGGCCTTAACCCAGCCGCATAATAAAAACACCAGTACCGTCATACTGGTGTTTTTTTGATTCATAGGAATTTACGTACTATGAATCAAAAATCCCTCCGGGCGGGATCGCACTGCGTCGGAGATGAATTATGTCGCGAAGCGACCCGCCGCAGGCGGGGAATCCTGTGAAACAGGATTCTTTTTATGTTATTTTTCTGACCGGCTGTACTTCATAATAAAAAGCTCTACCGCCATCTGATCATTCATGCGTCCTGTTTTTACGGACTCCTCTAAGTCAGCTCCATCATAAAGCGCCCTCTTTAACTGCTCCATTGTAAATCCTTTTGCCTGTGAAATATTCCGTTTTACCGCAAACGGCGGGATTCCCGCATTTTTGGCAATCGACTGATTGTCCATTCCACGCCCTGCCATATCACGCACATTTAAAAGGATCTGAAACTGTCTGGTAATCAGAAACATAATGCGCATCGGAGGTTCTTTTAATGTCAGAAGATCATAATACAGATCCAGTGCCTTCCGCTGGTTATGCTCGGCGATTGCATTGACCATCTCAAATATCTTATTGGTCGTCTGTTCCGTCGTGACTGCCATCACATCTTCCGCTGTGATCACATCCCGGTCTAAGGCATAACAGATCAGCTTTTCTAACTCCCTGTCAATATTTCCCATATCTGTTCCTGTCCTGCTTAAGAAAAGCTGCATCACGGATCCGGTGATGTTTTTTCCTTCTTTTTTTAATCTGGTCAAGATCCAGCGCGTCAAAAGTTCCTCGCTCTGTGCTGAAAACTCTACGATCTTCCCATTATTTTTGACCGTTTTGTACATCTTCGAACGCTTGTCCACTTCCTCTTCCACAAAAATAAAATGTGTCGCCGGTGCCACCTGCGTGAGATATTCAGCAAGATCCTCACAGGAACTTTTAAAAAATCCGCTGTCCTCGATCAATATCACTCTCCGGTCTGCAAAAAAAGGCAGTGTTTCGGCAAGATCAATCACTTCTTTCGGATTGATATTCTTTCCCTCAAACGTCGTAAAATTCATGTTGTCATCCGGCGCTGCCATTGCATTTTTCAATTTGTCTTTATACTGCTTTTTTAAATATGCTTCCGTTCCATACAGCAGGTAGATCTGTTTGAAATTTCCGCTTCTGATATCATCATCGATCGTTTTCATTTTATCTGATTCCTTTTTATCACTTATCCAGATACAAAGCACTGATATTGCATTACACTTCGCTGCATCGAATTACGCAGCGCTGCACTACGCAGCTTTGTACTAAGCTGCATACCACAGTATAACATACATTACCTGACAAATACAAACCGCTTGTCCGGAAGTAAAAATTTTTGTACTGCCAGCTTATTTTTCTTTAACCGGGTCACTGTGATCTGTCCACCCTCCATCGTGTAAAACAGTGCACTCCCCGTATCCCGGATATTTTCAACCGCCACCCTGCCCGGATGTCCGTATCGGTTCTTTTCTGCGCAGGAAATGACCGAAATCCATGGCGAAACCGCATCCAGAAAACTTTTTGTGTTCGAATATTTTGAACCATGGTGCGCCGCCTTGTAAAAATCTATGTCATTGATTCCTCCCCATTTTAAAATCTGTTTTTCCTGCTCCTCCCCGATATCTCCGGTAAATAATGCTGAAAAACCTTTTTCCTCATACAATAATACCAGTGATTCCCCATTCTTATCAGTACTTATTTCACTTCTCTGTTCATCTCCCACATGGTACTCCGGCGAAATAGCTGTTATCTTTGCGCTTCCAGAAAAAAGTGTATCTTTCCGGCTCATCATACAGATTTCTGTTCCATGTTCTTTTGCCAGTGAGACCAGTTTCTCATAGCTCTCATCCGGTATCATCCCCCGGAAGAGCACCAGATTTCTGATCCGGTATCCCTCATCAAAAATCTCCGACAAACCGGAGATATGATCCTGATCCGTATGGGAAACAAACCAGTAGTCAATCTCTTTCACACCGTTTGACTTTAAATACGGCAGGATACGGTACTTTCCCACACTCTGCACATTTGTACTGCCACCATCTATAAAAATATCATAGCCGCTGTCTGTATGCAGATAAATCCCGTCTCCCTGTCCGACATCAAGCACGGTAAGTTTCATCCCTTGTGAAACTGGTGTAAACAAAAAAACAAGCAGTCCCAACCCACAGGCAAACAAACTCCACTCCATTCCCCGGGAACTCTTTCTTCTCTTTTGCCTTCCGTTTTCTTCTGTCATCTGCTGCATTTCTTTCTGGCGCTTTGTCACATGAGAAAGCAAAAAAAGTCCCACGGCAAGCAGCAGATAGTATACGGTAATTTTTACTGCGGATGGTTTTCCGGTAATCAGCAACGCATGAGGCAGACCCGATGCGATCGTACAAATTTTTTCATAACCGCTTAAAATCACATGGCACGGCAGCAATACGATATGCACGAGTACTGCCTGCGGCATCACCGCACACCCCAGCAGACCCCCGGCAATTCCGGACGCCAGTACAATTCCAACAAACGGCAGCACAAGCAGATTCAGCAGCATCGCATATACCGGGATTTCATAAAAATACCATGCCGTAACCGGCAGTATCACAAGCTGAAGCACGAATCCTGTACCAATTTTTTGCAGCACCGCATGCCTCTGGTATGCGCTCTGCACAATTTTTCCAGCCCATACCACACCAAGCACCGCAATAAAAGAAAGCTGAAATCCCGCATCATATAACGCAAACGGCTGCTTCCATAAAATGAGCAGTGCGGTAAAACCCATTGCATTTAGGGAATCATAACTTCGCCCCACCGCCTGCCCAAGCAGAAGAATGCAAAACATACTGACCGCACGGAACGACGAATATCCCATTCCGGTCATCATGCCATATAAGATCATAAACACTGCCGCAAAAATTCCCGATCCCCAGAAACCAAAGCTCGCTTTTCGCAGCAATCGGTACAATGTCATGCCGATTACTGCGATATGTAGTCCCGATATCGCCAGAATATGTGAGATCCCGGCGGTGCGGTAAAGCTGTTTTACCTCCGCATCCAGAAGATTTTTTTCTCCGAGCAGCATCGTACTTAAAACTCCACCCTCCCGCACGCCAAGTGCCTGTTCATACAACCCTGCCAGATGATATTTCCATTGATACATTTTCTCCGCAATAAGATTCGCTTTTCCGTATGCAGACACTCCATCCACATCACTTACGGCAAATGCGGTCCCACGCGCCTTATAATAAGCCGCCTGATCAAAGTTTCCCTCATTGCGTGCCCGGTTAAATAATTTTATTTTTCCATGTAAAACAAGCGTTTGTCCGATAGAACAGGTGTCGGACTCACAATAGATGATGATGCTTGCAGATATGCGCTGCCATTCACTGATTTTAGAATCCTGTCTGATCTGACAGGATGATAGATTGTATAAATACTGTTCGTTTTTTTGCTCTTTGCCGGTAAGTTTCCCATTTAAAAGGATCTCTTCCCCATCTTCCAAATACGGCAGATATTGATTTTGTTCCGCCTGCACACCCCCGCAGTGATGCCAGCCCAAAAATAATGCTGCGGCAGAACATCCCGCCATACACCACCGCCGTTTCCGAACCGGATATCTGTCACTCTCCGGCATCCCTCTGTCATGTCCTGTCACGATTGCAGACCAGAGCAGAATTCCAAAAAATAAAAGCCAGAGCGTCCACGGCTTTCCATACACGGCAATGGAAATACCGCAGATAAACCCTGCTGCCATTTCAAGAAATGGTCTTTTCCCCAATTTATTCCTCCTCTGTTACTCCTGTCTCTTCCAATGAAACGACGTAATCAAGATTTCTGTCATACATGTCGCTCAATTTAAAATTATCACGGTAAGTGCCACTGGTATCCCCATTGACCGAGATCTGTACTTTACTGATCGTAGACAATTCTGTCAGGGAATCCACGATTGAATAGATGACAACCGCCTCATTCACCTGATAATCCTGATTTTTAAAGTTTTCATCCAGACTCACATAGCAGACACCGTCCACCACGGATACATTGATCAGTTTCGTTCCCGCCGGAATCGCAGATTTTGCCCCCTCTGTCTGCGGTCCCTCCAAAAGCTGTTCCATGATCAGTTTTTCCATCGACACGTTGCTGCTGTAATAGACATCGCTTCTTGTCTCCTCCACCAGTCCGTCACCGGTTTCATTTGCAAAATAAAGTTTTAATGTCGTACATTGGATTGAATTGATCTGTTCTCCCGGATTCTCAATAAAACTGTCCTGATTCATGCTTCCGACAATATTGCCCCTGATATCCGTAAGCGGTGCATCTGCCACATAAAATGATACACAGTCCACCCCTGGAATCTGTGTCATGGTAAGAACCACCGCAGCACGGCACAATACTTCTTCAACCTCCGTCATACTGCTGTAATCCGCATCAAAATGGATCGAGAGCATCACGCCGTCAAGCGAATAATCGGTAACCTCCACCCCGTTTGGTATCGGTTTGCGGTACTCAACATTGTCAGAATCTGAGCTTAACTTTGCTAAAAATTCTTTGATCATCCCATCCGTATCCGAAGCCTCCGGCTCATAGGGAACATCTACGATCTTTGTTTTGTCCTTATTCAGATATTCGATATTATATTCGCTGCTCACTTCATCATTTCCGCATCCAGCCAGCAAAAAGACTGCCAGGATACATCCTGACAACAGCACAATGATTTTTTTATCCATAATCTGACCTTTCATTTTCAATAGATCCAATCTGTTATGAAATATAATTGAGCGGAATACGAACATTAAAGATCGTTCCCTCTCCCTCTGTACTGAACACCTTGATCGCACCACGGTGCATCAGTACTGCATTCCGCGTGATGGCAAGACCAAGTCCGGTTCCACCGATCTCCCTGGAGTGTGACTTGTCCACACGGTAAAAACGTTCATAAATATGTCCTAACGAATCTTCCGGTATTCCGATTCCGGAATCTTCTACTTTCAGGTAAAAATATTGATGATCCGCATTCAGCGAAACATGTACCCAGCCGTCTTCCTTGTTGTATTTGATCGCATTTTCAATCAAATTGGTAAACGCCAGAGTAATCTTTACCTCGTCAACATCTGCGCTGACCGGGCGGAAACTTTCAAGCACAAGCTCCACTTTCTGCTTGTCCGCGATCGGACGCAGACGTTTTAAGATCTGCTCTAACAGTTCATTGATATTGATATTTGTGATATTCAGATCTCCCGCTGCCTTGTCCATCTTGACTAATGAAAGCAGGTCATTGATGATCTTCGTCTCACGATCCACCTCATTGCCAATATCTCCCATAAACTCTTTGTAGAGTTCGATCGGGGCATCCTCCATGCTGTTGATGGAATCCGCCAGCACCTTCATGGAAGTAAGCGGTGTTTTTAATTCATGTGACACATTCGACACAAACTCCTGTCTGGAATCATCTAGCACCTTCATTCTTCCAAGCATTTTATTAAATTTCTCACTGATCAGCTTCGTCTCTGTATAATCATTGACAGAAAGCGCATCCTCGCCATAACCCGTCTGGATCTCATCAATTGATTTTGACATCTTATGAAACGGTCTTACCATCTGTCCTGCAATGATGACGCTTGCGAAAATAACTGTAAAAATGCAGATCAGTTCAATGATCCTCGTGTTCGTTGCAAGATAATCCAGGTTCAGGCTGATACTGTCCGTTGACACGCTCACCATCATGACACCTATCACCTGTCTGCTTTCATTTTCCTGATCCGTGCGCACAAGTGGTATTGTCATCTCAATATAACGATATTTTGAATCATATTTCGTAATCTCCTCCCCGTAAAAGCTTTTGATGACTTCCTCTGAGATGATCGTCTTTTTTTCATCAAGCTTATAAGTATCTTTCACTACCTGAAAGGTGTCACTGATGATCATGACACGCCCGTCATAGATAGTGGAAAGCTGCTCGAGCTGTGCGTTAATGGTAGGAGAACTGGAATTTTCCAGATAATCATTTGACACGATCTGATTCGCTAAAATCTTTGCCTGGCTTAAGATTTCGCTGGTTCGAAGTGAAACAGCCCTGTTTTCATAAGAATTGAGCATCCCGATCCGCAAAAGAACACATGGGATCACGCCTATAAGAATAAGTAAAAGAACCAGCCTGAATCTCAGGCTGTTCATAAAATCTGTAAATTTTTTTAATTTTGTCATGGCTGCACCTTACTAATTCTGAGAATAATAATACCCAACGCCCCATTTGGTATGCACATACTTCGGCTCGCTCGGATTGCTCTCGATCTTTTCTCTCAGACGCCGCACATGAACATCTACCGTACGCACATCTCCCGGATATTCGTATCCCCACACAAGATTCAAAAGATTCTCCCTGCCGTAGACTTTGTTCGGGTTGTTGACAA
>UMBF01050220.1_pt1 | contig 13081 bp, 23 predicted proteins | sample 1963901 | NCBI WGS metagenome assembly UMBF01 (sample SAMEA4835935, study PRJEB28245) | human gut metagenome | biome: gut microbiome; material: fecal sample | place: Denmark | collected 2008 | reverse complement strand
CTCTTCTTGCCTTCGAGCGCGGAGAACTGGAACGTCCAGTAGCCCGGATCGGTCTCCGAATACACCACGTCGCCGTTGTGGCCCTTGATCTCGGTCTCGTCGCCCGGCTCCGGGTGGATGGTGGTGCCGTTCTCGCTGTTGTAGCCGATGGGCAGCTTGTTCGCCGGCGGCGTCCAATCGACGCCCGCCGGTTTCGTGTATGTCTCGCCTTCGCCGAACAGGAACAATGCGTAGTCCTTGACGGCGCGCACGAGTTCGGCGTTGTTGCCTGAGCTGATGTAACTGTTGTCAGCCATGATGATCGCCTTTCAAAACGAATCGTTGGAATTATGGACTGCCTCAAACGGTGTTCGTCTGAAGCAGGAGAATCAGATACGAGTAGATGCAGCCGTTCTCGTCGGTCATGCGAACCGGCCCGGAATCATGCTCGATGCTGATGATCGGAATCGGAGGCCACAAGCCGGTCAGATACAGTTCGATGCTGCTGGCAAGCTCGTGCGAGGCGTCGAGGTCACCGGTGCCGTCGTCCCTACGCACCCAGATGGAACAACGGACGCGCACGTACTGGCTGATGGGTGTTGCCTTCTGCTGCGGTTCCGCCACGATCACGCATTCGGATTCCGAATTGTTCCTGCTGCGCAGCGTGCCGAACACGACATCCGGGAAGCGTTCGCGCAGCAGGTTCAGCAGGATTCGTTCCAAACGGGGTGTTCTGGTGGGAGGCTGGAACACGCTCATGCGACCACCTTGCCGATCATCTGCGTGAGCACGCCATGAGCGCCCTCCACCGCGGCCGGACAGGTGGCCACCACGTTCGAACGGTCGGTGTCCTCGTTCCGATACACCTTGATGGACGGATGCACTTCGGCCATGCCCTCCATCTGCTCCTGCACACTGTCCATGACCGGTTTCACGGCCTCGTGCAGCACCTCGGAGCTGAACGCATTGCGGTTGAGCACAACCTTGACCTTTTTCGCCATTTTTCACCCCTCCCTGACGACCGCGCTGACCACGTCGCCGATATGACGCCCGCAGCGCCACCATTCGAGCGGCGGACCATCCACCATCAACGGTTTGCCGCGCACCACAAGGCAATCCGTGTCCAGGATCCCCGTGGGCTCCCCGCGGAAATACAGGGTGAAACGACAGGCCACGCCCTGCGAATCCGCGCCAGGAGACTGCGAGGCCTCCACCGGCGCGACGAAACCCATGAGCGTGGCCACATGCCGCATCTCACCCTGCACCGGGTTCCCGTCGGCATCCATTTCGGCCGCGCCACGATACACGTCAACACGTTCCATGACGATGCCTTCCTCCGACCATCCGGATCTGGAACGCCTTCTCGACTCCCACGCCGAGCCTGCGCTTCTCCGTGTCGAGCATGTACAGATTGCCCATCGGGTTCGCGAACGTGTAGCCGTCCGAGAACGAGCCCGTGGTGGTGTTCATCTGCGTCACGCCGGCCGGAGCAAGGCCGTTGCTGTCAGGGATCATGGCGCGGCGTACCATTTCGCAGCAGATGTCACCGCAGGTGCCCGGATTGCGAAGCTCGTAGAGCCTCCATTTCGGGCAGTCTCCTTTGATGATTCTGGTGGCGCGGGCCAGGAGTTCGGTGGCGCGTGCGCGTTCGTCGCCGAGCAGCGGATGCCATCCGGCCTCCAACTGATTCACATCGGCGAATGCGTCTCCGGCTATGGTGTCGGCCATGATGGGCCTCCTACACGATCTCGATGGTCTGCATGCCGTTGTCGATATCCCGGCGAATCCTCACCCTCACGCCGTCCGGCCGCACCGTTTCGAACGATTCGACGCGATGCGGCACGGTCTTGACGCGCCTGGTCTTCACGGGAGCCGGAACCGTCACGGGTTTCACGGCAGCCGGTTCCGTTTTCTTGGCGACCGGGGCGGGTTCGTCGAGGATGTCGGTGGCGACTTCCTCGGTCCTGCTAGGCATTGAGCACTCCGTTCAGGCGTGCGGCCGCATGGCCGCCGAACACGCCCACACCGCAGTAGAACTCGACTCGCGTGCGATAGGCGGGCTTCTCCTGCAGCTGGCCGAGGTCCTCGACCATGACGCCGCCGTTGGTCAGGCCGGTGACGGCCTGATCGCCTTCGCTGGAACCGAACTTGACGGCGTAGATGCTGGACGTGTTCGGCAACGCGCCATCGCCATCGCCGAAGGTCTCATCCTGGGAGAGGACCATGCTGCCATCGGTCTCGGTGCCGGCGTCAAGCACCGGGATGCCGTTCCACATGAGGGCCCGCTTGCCGGCGATGTCCTGCTGGAGAGTGGTGTCATAGCTGATGTGACGCAGGGCGGAGCGGAACTTGCCCATGATGGCGCTGTTCATGTAGATCGCGCCGTTCGTGGCGTTGATGCCGCGCACCGCGGCCAGCAGCTCGTCAAGCTTGTCGAGGAACGCGTGTACGTCGGCGCCGCCGTTTCCGAGCACCTTCAGACCGGTGGCGGCGGGACTGATGACCTGGGAGCCGGTCAGACGCTTCTTCAATCCGTCGAAGCTCTTCGGGTCGGTGGCGGTGTCGCCGTTGAAGAACGTGTCCTGGAACTTGTAGGAGATCGCCTTGACCTTCATCGCGGTCTGCGTGGCGCGCTGGTCGTTCAGGTTGGAGCGGGTCTGCTGGATGAAGCGATCCACGTCGGCGTCGCCGCCGAGGATGACCAGCTTCTCGCTCTTCTGGTTCACGGTGCCGGTGGATTCGGAGTACGCCTCGTTCACGTTGCGGAATTCGACGCCCGGCAGCGTGGCCTCCTCGTTGTACGCGTAGCTGTTGCCTTCGATGCTCAGGAACGGGATGCGGTCGAGGATCGGGCTTTCCTGCACGAACGTCTCCAATACGCCGCGCTGCAGGGAATCAGTGGAGAGTTTGGCCGCGTCGGCCAGTGTGATTGCCATGATTGGCTCCTTTCAAAAAAATAAATCAGTCGGAGTAGGCGTCTCGCAGCAGATCCATAGCCGTGGGATTGTCACCGGCGCGCCTGCCGCCCGCCTGGGCGGTACGTGGGCTGCCGTGACGCGGCTTCGGCTGCTTGGAGGACATGAGCTCGCCGAGCTTGCCGGCATGCTCCTTCAACGCGGATTCGTCGTCTCCGGAGAGCATTGCCACCACTTCGGCCGGCAGACCGGTCTCCTTGGCGACCTTGTCCACCAGGGTGCGATGCTCCTCGGAGGCCTTCAGCTCGTCGCGTTCCTTCTCGATGGCCGCGAGACGCTCGTTGAGCTTGTCCATATCGGATTTGGACTCGCTCTCACGCTCGTCGTATTTCGCGGCCTTGGCCTTCAGCTCCTCGTAATCCGAATACTTGGCCTCGATCTCGGCGACCCGCTTGGCGAGCGCACGGCTGAAATCCTTGGAACGGTCTTCACCATCAGTCTCGCCAGTCGGCTTTTCAGGCTCGGCTGATGGTTCTCCGGAGCCTCCGGACTGTTCGCCGGAGTCGATGAACATGAGGTGGCGGTGACGGTAGAGCATGAACCTGTTGCGGAACATGGGTTACTCCTTATGGTTGGTTGATTCGCATGGTTAACGACGCGGCATGCGGGGTCCGCGAGAAGTGGCGGATGCAGGATTCGAACCTGCGAGGCAACAAGGGCGACCGGTTTACAGCCGGCTCCAATCGACCGCTCTGGCAATCCGCCGGAGATGATAAAATCAAATATGTCCGTGGTCCTCTGCGAGTCTGGAATAATGACTTTTTTTGTGGAGGAGTGCCACGGACTTGCTATTTCAGAACAATTTCTTTAATCCCATCAGATTTCTCGTCCAGATAGAACAGATGACTGATTCTCGAATCGGGGTGAAGGACATTGTATTCCGCAAGGCGAGCCAGCTCTTTACCTGAGATGACGGCGCCTGAAGCGTCCAGGATGAAGGAATCTTTGACGACTCCTTTACCTATGGCTTTATTCACTGCTCGGCTGATGGCTTTAGCGAATGTGTCGCACTTCGGATGCTGTTTTTTCGTCGCCTTGAGCTCGACGTCCAACCCCATTTCAGTCCAGTGGAAATCGTTGGTGGGCATATGGGACGCGCTGTCATCCTTTGGTATCCATTCGAAACGCTGTCCGAATGAGACGAATCGTTCCATGAACGTGATCTCATGCATTTCGAGAACGTCCCAATCAAGGGGGATTCCCAATGTCTTTTGCCGCTTGTCCCACGCTTTCTTGCTGACCGATTTCTCGCCGCGCATGCCGGTAAATGCTTTTTCGATAGAGAATGCGGCGCGCTTTTTCTTTGGTTCCGCCCCGTCTGTGAGCTCTCTCGAATACATGTGGCGCATCCATTGGGTGACTATGCGCGAATCGGTGGTTCCGGTACGTTTCACCGCCGTCTCGTACATTTGCAGATACCTGGCAGGGTCGTACCTCTTGATGTTGGTTCTTCCCCAACTGGGGATAATCATGCAGTCACAATCATTGTGGTATTTTTCGTCTTCCCCGCCTGCTGACTTCTCCGTGGAGTAGGCGAATCCGCGGGAAGCGAGCATGACGCAGAACGCGCACGTCTTTGCGCCGGAAGGCACCCGTGCGTAACGGGGTCGAGTGGGGTCGGCCACGGCGGAGTTCTCAATGGTCAATCGTGCGGTATTGCGCACGATCTGACCTGCGAGGGTCTTCAGTCCTTTCGAGTCGAGATGACGAACTCCCAGATTCCACATGTCATCGATATTCAGGCCCGCCTTGTTGTGGCCGGAACGTATAGAGTCATAGGTGTAGCCCGGATGATCGGTATTGTTGACTCCGCCGAACTGTTTCCATGCCGCTTCGTCGGAATCCACGGATACGCCGGAGAACGCCGGCATGTCAACGTCGGCGAGCGCGTCCCATAGGTCGCGGACATTCGCATAGTAACGATTGGCAAGTTCGGTGGTTCTCTGCGCGTAATCCGCGTAACTGTTGCGAAGGAGCGTCAAATCATTGCCGTATTCCTCGATGATTTCCTCCGCGGCCGTCTCCGCTTGTTTGCGTAGGTCGAACAGGTTGTCGAGATAATCGTCGCGGAGGTCATTGAGTCCGAGTTCGAGTGCTTTGGCTGTTTCCGGAGGCAGATTCAGATTGTCCAGAAACATCTGTACCTCCATTCGTCAATGAATCGATGTATTTGCGTGCCTGAGCTCGGCGGGCTTCACCGCGTAGGATGCTGCGCTGCTGGTCGGTCAGGTCGAGCATGTCGTAGGTGACCTCGCTGTCCGCGGGCAGGATGTTGCCTTGCACGAGTTTCAATGCGAGATCCGCTGCGGCGGCCTTGGATGGCGTGCTTGGATTGCGCCACATGGGTTGCACGGTTTTCACGTCGCCATCACCGGCGAGGATCTGCGCGCGTTCGATAATTCGACGCCACGGGTGCCCGAACCATGTGTGGCAGCTCTCCGCCAGCAGGCATAATTCCTTGCTTGCCTTGTCGATGGCCTCCGCGCTGGAGGGGTTGTCGGTGAGCACGCCCATCGCATCCGGTGGAAGGCTCGTGGCCGAGGCGAACATGGTGGCCGTCTGGCGCAATTGGGCGAGATGCGGTTCGAAGCTTGCCTGCTGGAACTGGCCCACGACCGGGTTCTGGCCGGTCTGCGGATTGGATGGCAGGGAAAGCACCTGGTCGAGCATGATCTGCCATTTCGGCACCAGATTGCCGTCGTCATCGGTGAACATGTCCTCGGTAACCCCGAGGAAATAGCGTGCCGGGACGGAATACAGTTCAGCCTGGATCTCGGAGCGCAGGAACGTGCGCACCGCCGAATCCGTCAAGCTCATCACCGTGCGGTCGATGCGCGAACGACCGAACGGGCGCTTGCTGTCGGGCCGGTAGGCGAACAGTTCGCAGGGGATGCGCTGCTGGTCGTTCGGTTCGCGATGCCCGACCTTCCAGCCCGCTCCAACCGGGTCGATGGTGATGGTCTGCCCGTAGTGCATCAGGTAGATGCCGGTGATTTCATCGCATTCATCGTCGGTGTCGAACAGGAGCGCGCTTTTCAAACGGTTGCGTCGCTTGTCCCATTCTCCGGTGGCCACGTCGGCGGTGAACTCCTGGATGATCACCTCCGGCTCGCCCTTCGACGTGTCGCCGGAGAGCACGGCCACGAAACTGCAGGAGTGGACGAACGCGTCCGTGTGCACGCTCTGCGCGAGCTGCACGAGATCGCTCTCATCCATCAGATCGGAAACCGAAGACGGCAGCTCGCCGCCATCAGCCGGCAGGAGGCCGTCGAGTCTCACACGGTTGGCGAGGCCTTCGATGGCCTTGGCCGGCCAGCCGACCACGATATCGATGTCCTTGGCGATGGGAGGCAGCGAATAACCAATATCATGCAACTCGTTGCGCCCGTTATAGTACTTGGAACGCAGCCGGTTGCGCCTGCGCTTCTTCAGCAAGCGTCGCAGCAGCTTGCGGTAAAGCTCCTGCTCGCTGTTGGTCAGGCCGCTGATGGTGTTTGGGAAACTGATCATGACAGTCGAATCATCCTTTGCTTCTGTCCGGGCCTGCGTTTCGAGGTCATCGCCCCATGCAGGGCCAAGGTGACGGCGACCAGCGGGCTGATGTCAACATCCGAGCCGAGCTTGTTCCAGCCCATCGCTCCGGATTGGCCGATGTTGCGCAACGCGCACCCGCCTACGGCCACATCCAACGGGGCCTGTTCGAGATGAGCGAGTCTGCGGTCTCTGATCATGTCCTGGAAACGGCCCACGGCCTGCCCCATGTCGGTCGGGCCGGTGAGCGTCACGTTCACGCCGCGACGCTTCAGATCGGGCACCAATACGGTGGCCGGGGATTGTGCGTCGATGACCACCGCGGCCATGCGCGGCCAGCGTTGCGCGATCCAATCAACGGCCCATGCGACCCCGTATTGCTTCGTATCGCGGAACATGGCGAGTTCGATGTGCGCGTTGCCATCCTCCCATGCGCGGCATGCGCCGATGGCGAGGCTCGTGCGGTCGGGCGGCATGTCCACGCCTATCGCGTTCCAACCGCCGGGCTGGCGTTCCTCCACTATTCCCGCTCGCCATGCGTCCGCGTCTATCGCGGAACGGAACGTGGATTCATCCCAGATGCCGAGGCATTCACGGCGGAAGTCATCCTCCGCAAGCTCCTCGTACAGGTTCAATATGCTTTCATCGCTCGTATGCAGCGGATATGAGGGATTGGCCTTCATCCATTGGCTGCGGTCGAGCGGGTCGGTGCCACGGTCGGCGGAGAATTCGACGTACAGGGTGCGTTTCGACCGTCTGGCCAACGCGTTGGCGCGGTGGCGTGCGAACACGTCGCCCTGCTGCGTGGGCCCCGGTGGAGTGCCCATATACCAGGTCTGCGGATTGTCGGCACGGTTCTGGGTAGGCAGCACTGAGGCCAGGGCTGCATCGGACAGGTGCTGCGCCTCATCCAGGATGAGCAGACCCACCTTCTTGAAACCACGGATGGCTCCGTTCTCACGTGCTTTGAACGCTATGCGCGAACCATTGCGGAAGTAGATGGCCTCCTTGCCCGCTGCGGAATGTATGCCGTGGTCGGGGTCGATGAACGGCTCCATCTCCTCCATGAGCGCGATATCGCGCATGCTTTGGAACGTGTCCTGAGTGACGCTGAAGTGGTGAGTGGTCCATATGGCCGTGAACCGTGGATTGCGGATGCAACGGTGGAAGGGCACGAAGCCGACGTCGAACGTCTTGCCCGTCTGGCGGGGAATGCTCATATCGACGTTGCGAGCCGCCCACAGGCCGTCCGAACGTTTGGCCAAGGCGATCCGGTTGACGGCCCGCTGCCAGGGGTCGAGCGTGAAACCCAACGCCTCCACGAACGCGTTCAGCGAGGGCTCGCTGGTGGCGGTCATCCCCTCGGGGATGATGAGCTCACTCGCCCCCGGAACCAGCATCGATGGGCTGGTCTCCGATTCCGAACGCCTGCACAACTGGATTCTCCTTCGCATGCTCGCGTGAATCGATGGCCGCGATCTCCGCGGTGATGTCCGACAACCGCTTTGACAATGACGCCAGATCGCGTGCGGGAACCCCTTCGTCCAACGCGGCGGCGATCTTGTTGCGCAACGCGACCAGTAGTCTGCGCCTGTCGTTGGAACGGGCCGCGTTATAGACGGTCGAGGTCCTCCGCTCGGCAGGCTTCGTCATTGGTCATGCTCCGTTTCCCATGTGGAAAAACAACCGTGTAAAAAAAGGCCCTGCACCTGAGGAGGCCGTTGCCGGAGGTGGCCAGGGTATACCCCCCTAGGGTTTGCTACCAGTCACTGGTCCTGAAGTCCATCGTGGTTGGTTTGGTCGGCATGGTGCCGTGATGCTTGTTGAGCGTTCTTGCGATTTCGTTGCGTGCCCATTCGACGCTGTGGTTGCTGCGTATGCGGTTGCACCATCGGTGTGCGAGGTAGCAGTTGGTGAACTGGTATGGGCTGCCGCCTTTGGATACCGGGATGAGCTCGTCCACTTCGGGGGAGCCGGGCAATCCTGCGGGGAGTGTCTTGTCCACTGGCCTACCGCATAGATGGCATGTATTGTAGGCGGCGAGCACTCGGGCTATGATCTGCCTGCGCCGGTGGCCGTTGGTCTTTCGCGGGTTGCTGCGATGCGTGCTCATGTGTCATCGCCTCCCGGATATGAGTAAGCCCCGCACTATGGCGGGGCTTGGATGGACTTAGATGTTGGGGTTGGCCGCCCGCTTCCTGCGAGCTTCCTGTCTGCGTCTTATGGCGGCAGGCATCTGGTACACGTAGTTGAGGAATGTGGCAAGGAATCCGAGCATGTCATCGGCATCCTCTTCGCTGACGGGTTCAGTGAAGTCGCCGTGTGCCATCTCGTTGCCGAGGTAACGGATCTCGTGTGCCTCCTGCTGTATCTGCGGGCTGATGACACCGTTGTCGGCGAGCGCGTCGATTTTGGACGCGAGGGTTCCGTTCGTGACGTTCTTGTCTTTCGCGCTGGCTTCGAGTACGCTGCGGGCCATGAGTATGGCGGCACGGTAGGAGCGGATGCTGAAACATGCGTATGCTTCGGAGGCCGCGTCTGCGATATGCTGTGGCACTTCCTTGAACTCCCTTCCAAGTGACAGGGCCGGATACCACGTGACTTGTGAGTCCTCATCGTCGAAGTAGTGGGCGACCACTTGTTGTATGGCTTTTTTCTTATCGCCTCTTGACGCTTCCAATGAAGAGTCCTGATATTTCGTGGCGTCTTCCAAGGCCGGCCAGGGAGCTCTTGCCGTTGAAGCTACGGATGAATAACCACATGCGTCACACTTGAACCAAGCGAACCATAGTATCGGTGTCTCAGTGACTGTTTTGAAAGCCACGGGCGAATAGGGAGCGCCAATACGTGTCATATGGGATTGATTGCCGCAATGCCAGCAGATTCGAGATGCCATACTGGCATTGTAATTGGTGGCTTGGGCGGTATTCGAAGCCGCGAACCAGTGGCAGTGTTTACTGGTTATAACGTCTCGCGACGTTATCCTTTAGTCCTCTCAGGCACGCAAGCCGTAGGGCTTCGAGGCGGATTCGAACCGCCGACCGATAGGAACGCATCGTATCGCTCTGACCAACTGAGCTACCGAAGCCATTGGCGGGCCGACTGGCACCGGCGCTTTGGACGCCGCCGGCGGAGTACTCTCAGCCCATGCAATGTGGGCAGATACGCGAAAACCCAGCCACGTGAGCTGGGTTTTTCGACACTTCTGCCGTTTCAACTATCGTGGACAAACGGTTGTTTGTCAAGTCCGATCCATGAGGTTATTGGACATCAGACTGTTACGCAATTCGAGGGAGGCTTGTACAGCCTCCCTCCGGCTTTTGTAATATCCGCCATAGTGAACTCGGCCATTATGTCCTACCTGCACAGACCAGCAACCGAACTCCGGCCTCCAGCTCACTCCTCTCGCATGTGAATAGTTTCCTTTCGCGTATCCGAAACGGTTCTCGCTGTTTTGCTGGCTGGTAACCAGTTGGAGATGTTCGGCGTTGACGCATGACGTGTTATGGCACTTGTGATCCACGAGAAGTTCCGGGTCACATGAACCATGGGACATGGCGTAGGCCACGCGATGGGCGAAGTAGGTTCGTCCCTTCAAACCGAACCGTCCGTATCCCCTTGAATTCTTCGCGCCGGTCCACTCGACGCAGCCGTTGTCAAGCGGCTTGGTCTTGGCTCGGAATCGTTGAATGTCATCCGGTTCCAAAGCCGGTATCGGCATCGCCGTCATGATTCGTCCTTTCCACTGATGATTTTCCGATAGACGCTGCTGTACGCGATTCCCTGCGGCGTAACGTCGAGCTTGCCCCGCGCCGCCCAATGGCTGACGGTGTTGCGCTTGAGCGTGATCCCCGCGTCCGTGAACGCCTTGGCTATCTGCGCCGCCGAACCCCGCCTGGAATCATCCCAACACAACGTCTTGAGCCTACGCAGTTTGACCATCTGCGCTCGCTGTTCGCGCCCGCATACGGGACACGTGACCCACTGGTCGGCCGGGCCTGCGGTGAGCATGGTATTGCACAGTTCGCAGGTGCCGATCTCCCGGCGTTGTTCGGGCGGGTCCAATGCGAGGTCGACCTTGCGGGCAAGGTTGTTGATGATGTGCATGTAGAGGCCTGCGTCGGGGAATGCGGCGAGTTTGGGGTGGCCGGCGCATGCGATGAGCGTGGCCTCGAGGTCCTCCATGCGTGGATCCTTGTGCCAGTCCAAGGCATCGATGACATCCAAGCAACGCCACAGTTCGCGCGCCGTCGCATCGAGCATGTCCAGCAGGTCGAGCACGTCAAGCCTGATAGGAGTCGGGGGAGTGGCCGTCTGGATCCTGACGGGCGCGTGCCCGCCCGGATGCAGAGTCGCGTCCAACGAGTCGTGCAGTGGCGTGATGTCTCGCGCGAGTCGCAGGAGCGTGCCGGCGAAGCGCAGCTCGCACGCCGTGCACAGCGCGTACCCGTTTTCGATTATGGTGTTGCAGTTCTGGCAGTTCACGAAACCCCTCCACATCGGCTAAACTGGTTGCTTGCTGACATGCCCTCCGCCTCGTGTGGAGGGTTTCGTTTTTATCTGGTATTCCAGTTCATTCCTCGAACAGCGGCGGTTCGATGAACTCGACCTTGCATGGCGGTTTCAGCCGACCGTCGCCCTCGCGGATGATCGCGCGCACCTCCTCCAACGGCAGACCCAATTGACGGGCCGTATCCGTCGCGCCGTAGCCGCGCCCGTGCCATGCGAGCACCTTGTCGCGTATCGCCTGACTCGTCACTTCGCAACACCTCCCGTGTGCTGGTCAATCAAATCGCATGACATGGCATCGATGCGCTCGCCGGTCTTGGCTTCGATGCACAGGCGGCGCACATCGCCGGTGGTTTCGACTTTCTGGACGATGGTCTGTTCCGGCGCCACGTTCGTTGCCGCATAGGCGGTGAGGCCGATGACGGCCAGCACCATCGCGACGATGACGGCGAGGGCGATGGTGAAGACGAGCCCGATGGTGGATTCCACCGACCAGCTTCCGCGCTTCATCGCGTGCCTCCGAGCACGCTAATGTAAAAATCGGTGGTGATTAATGTAATTTCTTTCATCTTGTCTCCTTGAGCACGTTGATGGAGCGGAAGAGTTCGGTGTTGAGTGTGGGGTTGCCGTTGGCGTCCGGTTTGATGACGGCGGTGAGTTGGTCTTGTGTCCAGATTCGTGCCGTGTGGCTCATGCGGGTCTCCTTCGTGGGGTGCAGTGCTCGTGTACCGGTTGGTCGTCCTCCATCCATTGGTCTTGGTTGTTGAGCCAGTGTTTGACGCATCGGGTGTGATTGTCGGGCACGGGCTTGCGGCACAGGATGCAACGTGGCTTCATGGCCGGTCCTCCTTTTCTGCGAGCGCCGGCCCCGTCATGAGGGTGAGGTAGTGCCGGCATTCCGCGATGTCCCTGTCCAGGCAGTCGTGGACGCGGTGCGTGGGCTTCATGCGGTGCTGGTATGGGTCTTGGCCGCAGGCTTTGGCTGCGAGGCGCAGTGCGGTGACGTCCAGCATGCGGTAGTGGAATAGTTCTCCGAATCCCGTCATGCAGAAGCGTTCGACCATGGGCAGGTCGAAACGGCTGATGTTCGTGCCGGCCGGGTGCAGGGTGTGCGTGGCGGCCATGCCTTGGATGAACCACAGGGCCTGTTCGGCGATGACCCTGGGTGAGTTGGCCAACGGGTCGCAGGATTCGCATTGGGCGAGAAGCCCGTTGTTCAGGTGCAGTTCCAGGGCGGAGGGCTGCACGGTCAGCAGGGTTTCTCGGCCGATGTGCACCACGGCCTCGAACCGCCCGTATTCGTGCATGGCGTCCAGGCTGGTGCATCTCAACCCGATCTCCAGTATCGAACACATGTTCGCATCCAATCCGGTGGTCTCCGCGTCCATCCACAGCAAAGCGTCTGGTTTTTCGGGGCTCATAGTTCCTCCCCGTGGTCGGCGAGCGCGTCGGCGATGGCTTCGCGGATGATCCGGTGTTCGGCGAGGGTGAAGCCTTGGGGGATGATGATGGTTCTGGTGCCTACGGGTGTGTCGGGTGGGATGAGCATGGTCACGCTGGTGGAGTCGTCGCGTAGCGTGAAGTCCACGTTGTCGATGACACCGGTCATGCAGGCCGTGTTGTAGGTGTTGGGGTTGGTCATTGTTGGTTCCTTTCGTGTTCGATGAGGCGGTCGAGGCAGGCGAGGGCCGAGTCGGGGAAGCCTTGCCGGAGTTTCGCCCATGTGTGCGCTTCGACGTCGGGGATGGTGGGATCGTTGGCGAGGGTGTCGAGGATGGCGTGTTGTTGGCGTGTCCATGCGATCTTCTCGTCGTAGTCGATGACGCGGCAGAGGTACCATCGGGCTTTTTCGAGGTCTTCGACGGGTCGGCCCTTGCTGTGGTAGCGCCAGAGGTATTTGATGGCGTTGCCGAGGCAGAAGCTGGTGTCGGCGGTCAGTTCGATGCACTCCATGCCCGGGTGCGAGCGTGTGTAGTGGTTTGGTGAGTTGACGGGGTCGTTGGCCCATGTGGTGGCGTGCATGCTTACCAGTCCTTTTCGAGTTCCTGGCAGTCGGGGCAGATGGATGACGTGGTGTCGGTGAGCGG
>UMBF01037689.1_pt1 | contig 13116 bp, 10 predicted proteins | sample 1963901 | NCBI WGS metagenome assembly UMBF01 (sample SAMEA4835935, study PRJEB28245) | human gut metagenome | biome: gut microbiome; material: fecal sample | place: Denmark | collected 2008 | reverse complement strand
TCCTTTCGTATTATTCGAGAGATACTTTTTCAAAAAGAAAAGAGAGTAAAAACAAATTTGAAAACAAAAACTCAATCATAAAAAAGTCCTTCTACTATACGGAGAAAAATTTCCATTTTGTTCGGGTGCTTTTCAAAAATCTTTACACCTTGGTTACATTTGATTTTATGATAGCAAAAAAAATACCCCTCTATAATACGGAGAAAAATTCAAGTTTTGTTGATGTGTTTTGAAGGAAAATTTACAAATTATTTTATGTAAAATAAAAATCCTCACCGTTTTTAAAGATGAGGATTCATTACCTGTACCATTATTTGTACAATTAACAAAAAACTACGGCGCACGGTCTTTTCCGTACGCCGATTTTTCATTTTTTATAATTTTTTCTCTACTCGTGCCACACAGCCCACACAATTTGTTTGGTGCATCATCAAAAAAACACAAATTTTCTAAATTATGTTTTATTAATTATAGCTTCAAATTTATTAATGCGCTGTTGTTAATAGAAAACAAGAGGTTTACGATTTCGTTTTCGTCGGCCGCATAGTCGGAGCGTATCCATTGAATGATAATTCCCGTGCTGCCGTTGAGAATATACGAAAAAATATACTGCTCCAACTCCTTTGGAAGCACTATTCGCAGGTTCTTTACAAACTGAATAATGGATTGCTGCATAAACCGAGAGCGGAATTCCGGATCGGTGCTGTCTATCAGCAGCGCGCGAAAGGGCTTATCGTTTTGCCTGATATATTGCAGAAAGGAAAGAATGTATTTGTGCGCGCCTATTTCGTTTTCCGCTCCTATTTTTTTCAAATGCTCCTCGGTTGCGTCTAACAGCTCCGTTTCAATCTCAATAAGCAAATCGTTTGGCTCCTGATAATGAGCGTAAAATGTTGAACGATTCAGCTCGGCTCTGTCGCAAAGTTCTCTCACCGATACTTTGTTGATAGAGCCTTTTTCTTTCAGTAAATCCATCAGTGCGTTTTTGAAAAGCATTTTTGAAAGTCGTGTTCTCTGATTATTTTTCGTATTCATATTACTCCACCATTTTTAATCTGTTGTGTTGTCCTTATAACCGTTATTATATAAACTGATGATTGTTAATGCAACACAGTGTTGCTATAATTGAAGTGTAATTGAAAGATATAAAAATGTCAAGGGGTGAATGAATGAAAGGGCAGGCATATAATCCTTTTTTACCACTCGATGTGTACATACCCGACGGTGAGCCGCACATCTTCGGCGACAGAATTTATCTGTTCGGCAGTCATGACAAAGAAGGCGGAGATACCTTTTGCGAACTTGATTACGAATTTTTTTCTGCACAGATTGATGATTTGAATAACTGGAGCAGTAAGGGTATAAATTACAGCGCAAGGCAGGATGCTCTTTATTCTGGAAAACGGCCATATTTATATGCACCCGATGTGGTTCGCGGCAATGACGGCAAATATTATCTATATTACTGTCTTGCAGGAAATAAAGGAAACGGCGGTTACAACGGACCGATAAGTGTTGCCGTTTGTGATACGCCTGACGGACAGTATGAATATTTAGGTTATGTTAAAAACAAAGACGGTACGCCGTTTAATAAATTCGTATGCTTTGACCCTTCGGTTATCAATGATAACGGTATTATACGCCTTTATTACGGAACATCAATGCCCATGGGTATGTATCTACCAAAACCGTTAAAAATTATATCTGCACCTATATTTAAAACTATTTACGGCAAAAGTAAAGAAGAAATAGTCGAATTCCCAAGTGTTTGGGGTGCAAATATGATTACGCTTTGCGATGATATGCTGACTGTTAAAACAGATGCGGTTCGTATTATTCCCGAAAAGACAAAAGGAACCTCCTTTGAGGGACATGGCTTTTTCGAGGGCTCGTCAATAAAGAAAATAAAAGATATATATTATTTTATATATTCCTCACAAAAAAACCACGAGCTGTGCTACGCCACAAGTAAATATCCCGACAGAGATTTCACTTACGGCGGAACAATTGTTTCAAACGGTGATGTGGGGTTCAAGGGCAGAAAAGAAAAAGACAGGCTTAATGCCACAGGAACGGCACATGGGAGCATTGAAAATATTAACGGACAATGGTATGTGTTTTATCACAGACTTACGCATGGCTCCGATTACAGTAGGCAGGCATGTGCCGAACAGATTCGAATTAAACCTGACGGCAGTATTCATCAAGTAGAAATAAGCTCATGCGGACTGAACGGAGAACCGTTAAAGGCAGAAGGCAAATATCCAAGTGTTATAGCTTGCAATATTACAAACGGAAAAATGCCACATCTGTCAAATCAGAAAAGTAAAAAAATAATACCTATGGTCACACACAAAGGTAATGAAAGATTTATTTCAAATATAGACAGTAAAACAACAATTACCTATAAATGGTTTGATTTTATAAAAGCAGACGGAGAAATCTGTTTTGATATTGATTCAGGTGCACAAGGTGAAATGATTGTTACTGCCGATGATGAAGTTATTGCAAGAGTGCCTATAAATAATTTTGGCAGAACAACAGTCAGTGCAAAATATCATATACAGGATTTAAGAAGAAAATCGTTGTCCTTAAAATTTTCTGGTAAAGGTACTTCTAATCTTTATTCGTTTGCATTCAAATAATTCACTCAGGAGGAGTATTCATTATGACAAATAAATTAAATTCGCCACTGTTAAACAGCCGTGTTACAAAAAATGACGTAACGGCAAAAGAAAAATGGCTGGGTTACCTTTTAGGCCCGTCCGGAGCATTGCTTTTAAATGCCGTGCTTGCTACATATTTGAATGTTTATTATACCGATGTTTTGAAACTTACAACTATATGGGGCGGTGCGTTTTTAACCGTATTTCCGATTGTATCTAAGATAATTGACGCAATTACAAATGTAATAATGGGTTATATTATTGACCATACGAAAACTGCACAGGGTAAGGCAAGACCATGGTTGCTGCTTTCAGCGCCGCTTTTGACAATAACGGGAATATTGTTATTTGTGGTACCCTCAGGCAATCAAACAGTCCAGGTTATATGGGTAATGCTGTCTTATAACCTCTTTTATTCCTTCGCATATACAATATTTAATATGAGTCATAATCTTATGGCTCCGCTTTCAACAAGAAACACCGAGCAGAGAGGTTCACTATCCGTATTTAATCAGATTGCAACAATTATGATGAGCGGTATACTTGTTGCGCTTGTTTTCCCAATGCTGATTATGCCGAAATTAGGTGTTGACAAGTCAAAATGGATTGTTACAATGTGCATACTTTCGGCTATTGCATTGCCTCTAACTCTATTAGAATATTACTTTACTAAGGAAAGAGTAACACTTGAAAACGAAGATAATGAGTATGAAGAAAAAATCCCGTATAAAAATCTGTTAAAAGCGATTTTCACAGACAAATATATGGTTTTAATTTTAGTATATTTCCTTATATACACCTGCGGTGCACAGTTTAAGAATTTAGGACTTGTTTATTTTTGCAATTATGTTCTCGGTACATATAATGACGGAAAAACACAGACAATGCTTTCTGTTATCGGCGGTATTCCAATGGGCATCGGTATCTTTGCTGTTTGGCCGCTTGCTAAAAAATTCGGAAAACGCAATCTTACTGCTGCCGGTTTTGTTCTTTATGCTTTAGGCAGTCTTATCTGCTGGATTTGCCCTACAAATATGGTTGTTGTATTAATCGGTCAGTTTATAAAAAATATTGGAGGTCTGCCTTGTTCCTATGTGTTTATGGCACTCTTTGCCGATGTGCTTGACCATATGGAATGGAAATATAATTTCAGAGTAGACGGAATTGCGATGTCCATATATAACATTATTGCAGTTTCGATTGTAGGCGTTGTTACAGGCCTTTTCAATATGCTGCTTGCAAAAAGCGGATATGTAGCACCATCACTTGTAAACGGAGTGACTGTTGCTGCTGAGCAAAGCGAATCAGTTAAAAATGCAATTACTTTCTCATTTGTAGGACTTGAAACCTTTACCGGTATTATACTTGTTGTTCTTCTTATATTCCTCAATGTTGAAAAAGGTATAGAGAAAAAGCAGGCAGAAATCAAGGAAAGAAAAGGTTTAGCGGAAGTCGAGGGCGAAATAAGTGAGTAATAGGAAAAAGCTTGTCAGCATTGTTTTTTCAATCTTAATATTTATAATAGCATGGCTTGCCTTTTGCGGTTATCAGTGGAGTTGGGGACCGTTTGTAAAACTGCACGATTATAAAACCGCCTCGCTTGCGGGAAATGCTGAACAATATGCACTTGATACAATAGAAGTTGAAAGAAATAGTCCTTTGAAGAACAAGAATATTGTTTTTCTCGGCTCATCGGTAACTTACGGTGCTTCATCAATGGGTGTTTCATTTGCAGATTATATAGGTGCAATGAATGATTGCAATATTATTAAGGAAGCCGTTTCAGGCACAACCCTTGTTGATGAGGGAATTGATTCCTATATATCAAGGCTGAAAAAAATTGATACGCAAAATGCAGATATATTTGTGTGTCAGTTATCTACCAATGATGCAACACAGAAAAAACCATTGGGCGAAATCAACAATTCAGAAAACATCAATGATTTTGATACAAAAACCGTTGCAGGAGCGATTGAATATATAATTGCTTATGCCAAGGATAAATGGGATTGTCCTGTTGTGTTTTATACAAATCCGAAATATGACAGCGAAAATTATCAGGCAATGGTAGATCTGCTTTTGGAAATTCAAAAAAAGTGGAATATTGAAATTATTGATATGTGGAACGATGTTGATTTTAATAATATAACCGATGAACAGAAATCACTTTATATGGCTGATTCCATTCATCCGACACAGGCAGGATATTTGGAGTGGTGGACGCCTGTTTTTGAAAACAAACTAAAAGAGGTAATTAAGAATGAAAGCAATTAATATTAAAACAGAATACCTAAAAAATCCTTTGGGTATTGACATAGAAAACCCAAGAATTATGTGGAATTGCGAGGACGGTGTAACTCAAACTGCGTATCAAATCATCACAGATGAATGGGACAGCGGTAAGGTTGAGTCAGGCTCTATGCGTGCCGTTGTTCCGGTAAAATTTGAAAAAGGCAAAAGGGTCACTTTCAAAATCAGGCTTTGGGATGAAAACGACAAAGAGGACGAATTCAGTGAAGAAAACTTCTTTGAATACGGAATCAAAAATTGGTCTGCAAAATGGATAACAGGCAATTATGAGGTGGACAAAAAAGGATATGAAAAGGAGAAAAAAATTGAAAAATCGTTTTTCCTTTCCGGCATAAATTTTGTTGCAACCGCAAACAAGCCGGAGGCTGACCGTTTTCCTGTTGATTGCTTCAAAAAGGAATTTGGTGCAAAGAAAAATGTAAAATCTGCACGACTTTATGCAACTGCCTGCGGCATTTATTCTGCATACATAAACGGCAAAAAGGTTTCTATGCCTCTTGCACCCGGCATTACAGATTACAGAAAGCGAGTGCAGTATCAAACCTATGATGTTACAGATTTAATCAAGGAAAAGAACATAATCAACATCGACCTGGCAGACGGTTGGTACAGAGGTTCGTGCGGTGCATGGGGATTAAAGAATCAATACGGCTGCGAAACAAAAATTCTTGCACAGCTTGAAATTCAATATGCAGACGGCACAAAGGACACGGTTGCAACAGACAGCTCATGGCTTTGGTCGAATGACGGTTCTGTACGCTTTGCCGATAATAAGGACGGTGAAATTGTTGATGCAAACAAAAAACCTACATATTCATCAAGGGCAAAAGAAACCTCATACGCAGTTGCTCCGTCAGCTTCAAACAATGTGCCGATTGCAGAAAAAGAAACCTTTAAGGGTAAAATGGCAACTACGCCGAGCGGTAAAAAAATCATTGACTTTAAGCAGAACTTTGCAGGTTATGTATCGTTCAAAATCAATGCAAAAAAGGGACAGAAAATCACGCTTCGTTTTGGCGAAATGCTTGACGATAACGGCGAATTAACACTCAAAAACATTCAGTGTTCAAACAAAAAAATCACCACACCTTTGCAAACAATTAAATACACTTGTAAGGACGGTGTAAACGAATACAAACCGAATTTTGCGATATTTGGTTTTACTTATATGGAAATTGACACGGATATTGAAGTGGCGGCAGATGATTTCACAGCGATTGCGGTTTATTCGGATATGGAGGAGACAGGTTTTTTCACTTCCTCCAACGAATTGCTCAACAAATTTGTAAACGCAACAAAGTGGTCAACAAAATCAAACAGTGCGGATTTGCCTACCGACTGCCCCACAAGAGAGCGACACGGTTGGACAGGCGATGCACAGATTTTCTTTAACACGGCAGCTTATCTTTTTGACTATGCCACATTCAGCGAAAAATACATTCGTGATGTATTTGATTGGCAACAAAAGGATGGCAAACTGCCTCAAATCGTTCCATATGGCGGAGTTGATTTCTATATGTCCTGGATGAACGGCTCGGTCGGTTGGTCGGATGTAGGTGTTCTTCTCCCATATCGTTTTTGGAAGATTTACAATGACGACTGCCTAATCAAAAAATGCTACAACGGTATGGTGAAATATGCAAAGTTTATGATTTCCCGTTGCGGAAAATGGACACCGCTCAAGCACAATATTCAGCTTTCGGGCAGAAACAGAAAATACTTTGTAAACTTCGGTCAGTCTTACGGCGAGTGGGCAGAGCCTAAGGATGTTTTCCTGAATGATTGGAAAAACACCGTGTTGCCAAATCCGGAGGAGTCAACCGCTTATACTTCATATATTCTTGCTCTTATGTGCGAGATTGCAAAATATATGGGCGATGATGCTAATTTACCGTTGTTCAAAGAATATTCCGACGGTTGCAAAAAGGCTTACGGAGAGCTGATAACAAAAAAAGATTATTCGCTTGACACAGACAGACAAGCAAAGCTGGTAAGGCCGTTGTTTATGAATTTGCTTGACGAAAGCAGTACGGAATTCGCAAAGAAACGACTTGTCAAGGCACTTGATAATTACGGTTGGCGACTCGGTACAGGCTTTTTGTCTACGCCGTTTATTCTTGATGTTTTGGCAGACATTGATATTGATTACGCATATAAGCTTCTTGAAAACGAGCAAATGCCGGGTTGGCTCTTTATGACTAAAAAAGGAGCAACAACCATTTGGGAATCTTGGGAGGGTACTGAGGCTCAAGGCGGTATCGCATCACTCAACCACTATTCAAAGGGCGCCGTATGCGAATGGCTGTTTTCTTCTATGTGCGGTATAAATGTCGACGGAGAAAATCATTTTGTGATTTCTCCAAAGCCGGGTGGTCACTTCACTTTTGCAAATGCAAGATACGACAGTGTTTTCGGAACGGTTAAGTCATCTTGGAAAAAAGAAAACGATAAATACATTTATGAAATTGAAATACCGTCTAACTGTACGGCAAATGTTATTTTGCCAAACGGCATAAGCCAAACGGTTACGGCAGGTAAATATACTTTTTAGGAGGATAAAAAATGAAAGTTTGTATGATAGGCGGCACGTGACTGCTCGGCAGTCAGGGTGCGGCATAGTTGATTAAAAGAGACCATGATGTAAGAGCGATTGCGCTTCCTCCGCTTCCGCATGGTGCGGTTTTACCGCCTGAAACGGAAATATCCTATGGCAACTATCTCAAAATGAATGATGATGAAGTAAAGAAAATGTTTGAGGGTTGTGATGGCTTTGTGTTTGCGGCAGGCGTTGACGAAAGAGTTGAAGGGCCCGCGTAGATTTATGACCTTTACAAGAAATACAACATTGACCCGGTAAAGCGTTTGCTTAAAATCGCTAAGGAATGCGGAGTTAAGCACAGCGTTATTTTAGGCTCTTATTTTTCTTATTTTGCAAAGACAAGGCCCGAAATGAAGCTTACCGAATACCATCCGTATATTCGCTCTCGTATAGACCGGGAAAACGTTGCCATGAGCTTCGCGGATGATAATTTTAATGTTACGGTGCTTGAGCTTCCCTATATATTCGGCACTCAGCCCGGCAGAAAACCGGTTTGGGTATTTCTTGTCGAGAGTATCCGTAAAATGCCGGGTGTTACAATTTAGGCGAGCCCGAGATTTGTTTTAAAGGGCGGTCATTGGTGCGATGAATGTGAACGCAAGAGCTGGAATTACGGTCGGCGTGCAAAGGTTGACCCGTTCTTTGCTCAGGTCTGGAAGCCGCTCCACGAGGATGACGAGCTTCGTGAATATCCGAAAGAAGTTAATGAACTCAATATAAAATAAAAAGGGAGATTAAAATGGAAAACAACACTAACAAAACGCAGGTAAAAACCAAGGCGGAAATTTTCGGTAATGTTTTTGTAAAAGCATTGGCTTATCTTCTCGCATTTCTCTTGACCTTTTCGGTTGTTAAATTAGCACATTTCAACTCTTCTTCTCCGGCAGCGGCGGTCGGTACGCAAAGCGGTAGTGCCGTAAACGGCCAAAGCACCCCGCAGCAGGGAAACAATACGCAGCAGAGCAATAACAATTCTTCCGCTTCCTCAAACGGCGACACAAATGCTCCTGCCGCAGGCGGCAGCGAAAGCAAGAATGCCGACACCGAGGAGCAGGTCTCAAAGGGCACGGAGGAAATCGTTAAGCTTTACAATGACTCTGTAAATCGAGTAAAGGGGGAGGCATCAAGTATTACCCGTAATTATAGGCATATGGAGAGCCTTCCCGAATACCTTGAGCTTCCGTCCGCAATTCAGAGCATAGGCTCAGCTGCGATGGACCAGTTTGTCAAGGGAACGGACGAGCCGCAATCGTGGAGCTCCCCGGACGATATTAAGACAATCTTTCCCGTAAGCGGAGAGGATTACTCCTCGCATTTAACTGCCGATATGGTGAAAAACGCTTCTTGCACCGAGGATAACGGAGCGTATAAGGTTTCAATCGAGCTTCAAAACGACGCGATAACGAGCCCGCAAAAAGGCGAGGGATATGCCGGCGTATTCAATACCGTAACCGCTTCAACCTTCTCCGAAATAAATATACCTACCGTAACCTTCCAAACGGTTGACGTAAACGGTATAAACGGAGCAATAGAGTGCACCATCGATAAAAACAGCGGCAGAGTAACCGAAATTACATTTAAGAATACCGACGTATTACATCTCGGAGTAAAGGTCGCAATATCAAATATGAACGTTCAGTTTGCTCTTGCGGTTGAAGAGAATTATACAATCGCGTATTGATAGGGAGAGTCAAAGTTGAAAACGTATTATCTCGCTGTTGACATAGGTGCTTCAAGCGGACGGCATATTCTGTCGCATATCGAAAACGGTAAACTTGTGCTTGAAGAAATCTATCGTTTTGAAAACAATCTTGTTGCAGACGAAACCGGACTTGTTTGGGATATAGACAGCCTTTTTGCCGAGGTGCTTTGCGGTATTAAAAAATGCAAGGAAATCGGCAAAATTCCCAAGAGTATTGCAATCGACACTTGGGGCGTTGACTATGTTTTGATTGATGAAAACAGGAAAGAAATCAAGCCTTGCTATTGCTACCGTGACAGCAGGACAAGCACTGTGATTGATGAGGTTGAAAGTCTTGTCTCACCAACCGAATTGTATGCCAAAACAGGGATTCAAAAGCAGAATTTCAATACGATTTATCAGCTTTATGCAGACAAGAAAAACAACAGACTTAAAAATGCAAAATACTTTTTGATGATGCCCGAATATTTGTCATTTAAACTTACAGGCGTTTGCAAAAACGAATACACAAACGCCACTACAACAGGCTTGGTGAACGCAAATACAAAGACTTGGGATGCTGATATTATCTATGCCCTTGGCTTGACAGAAGTTCCATTCATTCCCCTTTCTCTTCCGTCAAGCCATGTGGGCTTTTTGAGCGAGGATATACAAAAAGCAGTCGGGTTTAATTGTGCCGTGCTTTTTGCACCGAGCCACGATACCGCAAGTGCGGTGTGTGCCTGCCCTATGATGGACAATGATTTATACATATCTTCGGGTACTTGGTCGCTTATCGGAACGGAAATCACCGAGCCGATTTTGAATGATTCTGCAAGAAAACTCAATTTCACCAACGAGGGCGGTATTGACTACCGTTTTCGCTTTCTTAAAAATTATATGGGTATGTGGCTTTTTCAAAACATCAGGCGAAATCTTAACAAGTCAATGACCTATGACGAGATGATGGAGCTTGCGAAAAGCTCAAACAGCTATAAATATTTTGATGTAAACGACAGCACGCTTGTTGCACCGAAAAATATGATTGACGCAATCGGAAAATTGATTGGCAGTGATGATTTGGGATTTATTCTTAATTCTGCATACCATTCCCTTGCAAAGTCGTATAGCGAAGCCGTGACTGAAATCGAAGCCGTAACAGGCAAACGATTTAATGCAATTCACATTGTAGGCGGCGGCTGTCAGGATAAATATCTTAACGCTCTTACCCGTGATTACACAGGCAAAAGCGTAACGGCAGGACCTATCGAAGCAACGGCAACAGGTAATATTGTATCGCAGATTATGCGTGATAAGAAAATATCCCTTGCAGCAGCAAGAGATTTGATTAAAAAATCATTTGACATAAAGGAGATTTGACAATGTCTTATCTTGAAGCAAAAGAAAAATATGCCAAAATCGGTGTTGATACCGACAAGGCGATTAAAACACTTAAAAATGTGCCTATTTCACTTCATTGTTGGCAGGGTGATGATGTGGTAGGCTTTGACCAAAAGGGTGCGCTTTCGGGCGGTATTCAAACTACAGGTAATTACATAGGCAGAGCAAGAACACCTGATGAACTTATGGCAGATATGGACAAGGTTATCAGCCTTGTGCCGGGCAAAATAAAACTGAATTTGCACGCTTGCTATGCAATTTTTGACGAGGGCGAATTTGCCGACAGAAACGAGCTTGAGCCAAAGCATTTTGCAAAGTGGGTTGAGTTTGCAAAGGCAAGAAATATGGGGATTGACTTCAACCCGACTTTCTTTTTTCACCCTATGGTAAAGGACAATTTAACCCTTTCTTCTCCGGATGAAAATGTGAGAGCCTTTTGGGTTGAGCACGGCAAAAGATGCCTCAGAATCGCAGAATATTTTGCAAACGAAACAGGCGATCCCTGTGTTATGAACATTTGGATTCCCGACGGCTACAAGGATATTCCTGCCGACAGGTTAGGTCCTCGTGCAAGATTTAAAAAATCTCTTGATGAAATCCTTTCAATACCTTATGATAAGCGCAAGGTCTATGTAACCCTTGAATCAAAAGTATTCGGTATCGGACTTGAAAGCTATACGGCAGGCTCCGCCGAATTTTGTATGAATTATGTTGCGAACAAAGGCATCACTCCGCTTATGGATAACGGACACTATCATCCGACCGAGCTTGTCAGCGACAAAATATCTTCAATGCTTTTGTTCAACGAAAAATTGGCTTTGCATATTACCCGTGGTGTTCGTTGGGACAGCGACCATGTCGTTATTTTTGATGATGAAACAGAAGAGATTGCGAAGGAGATTGTAAGAGCAAATGCACTTGACAGAGTGTTTATCGCAACAGACTATTTTGACGCAAGCATAAACAGAATTTCCGCTTGGGTTACAGGTATCAGAAGCGTTGAAAAAGCTCTGCTTTATGCACTTTTAGAGCCGAGCGACACTATGAAAGAATTGCAAAACAAGGCAGATTTTACTTCTCTTATGGTTATGCACGAGGAACTGAAAACAATGCCGTTTGGCGATGTGTGGGAAGAATATTTGAAAAAAACAAACACCCCTGCCGATTATTTGACAGAGGCTAAAAAATATGAAAAAGAAGTATTGGAGAATAGACAATGAAAGACATTTTAACGGCACCGTTTGTTAAGGAAATGTGCGACACAACGGCTAATATGTACCGTCTTGGTTGGGATGAGCGAAACGGCGGAAACATCAGTTATTTGCTTGATGAAAACGAGGTTGCAGAGTATCTCGACCTGAACCATGTAATCAGAACAATTCCTACAGGCTTTGACGCACCCGAACTTATCGGCAAGATTTTTATCGTCACGGGCACGGGCAAGTATTTCAAAAATGTGGAGAAAGACCCGGAAAACAACCTCGGCATTATTCGTATCGCAAAGGACGGTACAACGGCAGAACTTCTTTGGGGTTACAGCGACGGCGGCAAATTCACAAGCGAGTTACCCGCACACCTTATGAGCCACAGAGCAAGACTTAAGGTTGACCCTGAAAACCGTGTTGTTATGCACTCTCACCCAACAAACACCCTTGCCATAAACTATGTGCATCCGCTTGACGAGAAGAAGCTAACGCACACTCTTTGGGAAATGTGCACCGAGTGTATTGTAGTGTTCCCCGATGGTGTCGGTGTGCTTCCGTGGATGCTTTGCGGAACGAATGAAATCGGCGAAGCAACCGCAGAAAAGATGAAAGAATTTCGCCTTGTCATCTGGGGTATGCACGGCATTTACGGTGCAGGCAAAACCATGGACGAAACCTTTGGCCTTATCGAAACCGTAGAAAAAGCGGCGCAGATTTATATGCTTACCTGTAATATGCCGAGAGTGAACACAATAAAGGACAGCGAAATGCAGCAGCTTGCCGAATGCTTTGGAGTAGATTACAGAAAAGACTTTTTGAATTTATAAAAACATACTTGTCAGATAAAAGTCAAGGTAAAGTGCTTATAATTTCTTGCCAAAAGGGCTTTACTATTATTTGTCACTACCTCTTGCAGTGGGGTGCATTATATTTGAGTTATGATACTTCTCAATTTTCAAGAGCATCAAAAAAGCATCAATTTTCAGCAAAAACTATAAAGACAAAAACGAACAGCACTTTCAAATCCCGAAAGTGCTGTTATTATGTGGATTTTGAGGGAATGAATTTCGACACGCGGCTTAACTGAAAGCGTGCTTTATTTCGCTCCAAAACCGCGTGCCGAGGGTTCAAGTCCTTCTGCCCCTGCCAAATCGAAAACGGTTACCGAAAGGTGACCGTTTTTGTTTTGGCATTGAGTAAAATGATTTAGACTCCGAGGCACGCGCGTGCCGGGCTTCGTCGCCGAGCGCTGCC
>UMBF01053086.1_pt1 | contig 13149 bp, 10 predicted proteins | sample 1963901 | NCBI WGS metagenome assembly UMBF01 (sample SAMEA4835935, study PRJEB28245) | human gut metagenome | biome: gut microbiome; material: fecal sample | place: Denmark | collected 2008 | reverse complement strand
GCCTTCAAGCGCTTTGCCCTGATGACCCAGTTCATGATCTTTGCCAACGCTGACGATAAGAACACCATGGACGTGATGTACACGCTGGACCGCCGGGTGCGCACCTTTGCCATCGACAACCACGGCGACTACCGCGCCGTCAACATCAACGAGTATAAGCCCGGCTTCTTCGAGTTCGACCTGAAGGAGTGGAATACGACCGACACCACCCGCATCCGTCTGTCCGTGCCCGGCCGCCACAATATTTATAATGCACTGGCCATGTGCGCCGTGTGCCGCTTTGTGGGCCTGAGCGCAGAGCAGTGCGCCGAGGCTGCCCTGAACTTCAAGGGCGCAGGCCGCCGCTTTGAGGTGTACGGCGAGTGCAACGGTGCGCTGGTCATTGATGACTACGCCCACCATCCCACCGAGCTGCGCGCCACCCTGAACACCGCCAAGGAGATGGGCTACAAGCGCCTGATCGCCGTCCACCAGCCGTTTACATACAGCCGCACCAAGATGCTGTTCAACGACTTTGTGGATGTGCTCAAGATCCCGGACATCACGGTGCTGACCCCCATCATGGGCAGCCGCGAGCCCAACGACCCCACCATTACCAGCGCAATGCTGGCAGCACAGATCCCCGGCTCTGTGCTGGTGAACAGCCTGCAGGAAGCCGCCGACTGGGTAAAGCAGAACGCCCAGCCCGGCGATCTGGTCATCACCCTCGGCTGCGGCGATATCTATAAAGCCAGCAAGATGATGGTGGAAAAGGATCAGTAATTTTATTTCAAAAGGGACACCGGACAGCCCGCAGGCTATCCGGTGTCCTTTTTTAGATACAGCGGCTGTTGTTAGGTGTCATCGTAATGTCCGCGGCAGGAAACGATAAACACAATGCCGTTTTCTTCGTAGTAAACGATGCGGTTCACATCGTCGATGCGGCGGCTCCACCAGCCGCTGAGCGTACCGCGCAGCGGTTCCGGCTTGCCGATGCCGTCAAAGGCGTTGCGGGCGATATCTTTGATCAGCGCGTTGATGCGTTTCAATGTCTTTTTGTCCTGCACCTGCCAATAAAGATAATCCTCCCATGCGCGATCCTCCCACAGCAACCGCATCAGGTTTCCTCGATGAGATCATGCGGGGCAAAATGCGCCTTGCCGCTGCGCACATCCCGCATGATGCCTTCCAGATAACGCTGATTGGCAGAGGAATAAAAGGGGTCTGCGGTCAGCTCGAACGGAATGCGCTTTTCCCGGGCGCAGGCCTTGAGAAAGATCGTTATAGCCGTGTTCATGCTCAGGCCGATCTCGTCAAAGGTCTGTTCTGCTTCATGCTTCACGGCATCATCCACGCGTACACTGATCTGTGCCATATCCAGCACCTCCTTCTTTCTTTGATTTTACCACATGAGAAAGCAAAATGCAATCAAGATGCTTTCTTTTTATTGTATGCTCTTCACCCTGAAATATTCCCGCAGAGACAAGGAGCGCCCCGCAGCCGAACGGCTGCGGGGCGCTTCTGCGTCTCTATCTACGATTCTGGAAGGATGTTGGCATTATCAGAACTTGAACAGGTTCACGATGCGCTGCCACAGGCGGGTGAAGATGTTGCCCTCCTTCACCGTCTCGGTCTCCGCCACAACGTTGTCGGCAGCGGCCACGGTCTCGGCGGTCTTGTAGACGAACTTCACGCTGCTCTCGGCGTCCTCGGGTGCACCGGCAAAGCTGGTGTAGCTTTCCAGCCGGTCGCTCATCTCGTCCAGCACGGTCTTAAGGCCGTGCAGCTGATCCTGATCCAGTGCGCCGGTCAGCTTGGAGATGCCCTCCTCGTTGAACTGGTTCAGGCCGTCGTTCAGCTGGTGGGTGCCGTCGTTCAGCTGGCTTGCGCCCTCGTTCAGGGTGTTCACACCGTCATACAGGGTCTTGGTACCGGCGGCAAGCTGGGCGCTGCCGTCCTTGGCAGAATGGGCACCATCTGCGGCGGTCTGCACACCGGCGGTGTACTGACCCACGCTGGAAACGAAGTACTGGATCTTGGAAAGGCTGTCCTTCAGGGCACGCACATCCGCGATATCCTGACTGTTCTCTACCTGATACTTCAGCTCTGCCTTGGCGGTGTCCTTAGCCTCCTGACTGGTCAGCAGCTGCACCAGACCGCACAGCATGGAGGGGTCGTAGTTCTGCATCAGGTGCAGAGCGGCCTCCAGATCGTGGTTCGTCTTGGTAGCGGAAAGATACAGCGCCAGATCCAGCTGGCTGTCTTTGAAGCTGGGAGCCTGCTCCCAGATGGTACGCACCATCTTACGGCGGCCGGCAGCCAGCGTCTTGTCGTTCATGGTCAGAATGTTGTCGATGACTGCGGCGTAGTTGTCCCAGGTCATATCGGTGTCGATCAGACCGCCCTCTTTCAGGGTCTTGTTGGCAGAAGCCAGCACGCCGTCCGCCACCTGCTGTGCGCCGCTGTTCAGGGCGCTGTTGTTGGCGCTCAGGGTGTCCAGACCGTTGGTCAACTGGCCCAGACCCTTGTCCAGTGCGGCTGCACCATTGTTCAGGGTGTTGGCACCGTCCAGCAGTGCCAGCACACCGCTTCTCAGCTGGGTGGTACCATCCTCCAGCTGAGAAGCACCGTCCAGCAGCTGGCTCATGGCGTCGTTCAGCTGGTTGATGCCGTCGGTCAGGTCGTTGAGGCTGCTCAGGTCAAACACATTGTCGGTGCCCAGAGCCGCAGCGCTGGTGGCGCAGGCCATCATCACCTGCGGGCAGGTCAGCCCGGTGACATCTGCTTCCACCGTGATGGTGTCCTGCAGATAGTCCTCAATGGTGTCCAGTTCGTCCGGCAGCAGACCGGACAGGGAGTCCTTCACGCCCGGCAGGGTGACAAAGGCAGCCACATTGCTCTTGGCGGCGCTTTCCACCAGACCGTGGGCAGCCACCACGTTGGTGGCATCCTGCCCGAAGATCACGCCCACAGCGGTGACCAGCGGGGTGACGATGGTGCGGTCGGTGCCGTTCACATTCACGGTGCCGGTCTCGTTGTTCTTCAGGGCGATGGTCATGGTCAGATGACCGCTCTTGCCGATCAGATCTTCCAGCGCGGCTTCCTGACCGTCCAACGCGTAGGTGACGGTAGCCTGAATGGGCAGGGCGCGGTCGGTGTCACCTTTATAATACACATCGGTATCGTCGGTGTTCCACACCAGCTTTTCGCCGTCCTGTGTGAACTCGGCGCTGCTCTCGGTGTTCTGGATGTTGGTCAGGGTGCTCTGGTCGGTCACCTTGGACAGGCCGGAGGCGCTGTAAACGTGCTCGCTGACGGTGGTGCTCTGGATGGAGCCATCGGCGTTCATCACAGCGTACACGGTCTCAGACTTGGTAAAGCTGCTGCCGCCTGCGGCAAAAGCCGGGGCTGCATAGCTGGCGGCAAGGGCAACTGCCAGCGCCGCACTGGCGAAACGAAGCGATTTTTTCATAACGCATTACTCCTTTTCAGACTTCTTGGCGTTGGCAGATTCAGGCACCATCCATTTCAGGGTGGTGTGGCGGATGAGCCAGTCACACAGCATCAGGGCGGCGGGCAGTACCACCAGAATGACCAGCATACTGATCAGAGCGCCACGGGAAATCAGCAGGCAGATGCTCCGCAGCAGCTCCATCTTACTGATGGCGGCCACGCCGACCGTAGCGGCAAAGAAGGTCAGGCCGCTGGTCAGAATGGACTGGCTGCAGTGCTCCAGCGACTGCTGGGCAGCTTCCTTGGGGGTGCGGCCAAAGGCGCGCTCCTCGTGGTAACGGGTGGTCATCAGGATGGAGTAGTCCACGGTAGCACCCAGCTGGATGGTGCCGATAACGATGCTGGCGATAAAGGGCAGCTGCGTACCGGTAAAGTACGGGATGCCCATGTTGATGGCGATAGCGGCTTCGATGCTGGCAACCAGCAGCACCGGGATGGAGATGCTCTTGAAGGAGATGGCGATGATGACCAGCACGGCCATGATCGACCAGACGTTGACGTTCTTGAAGTCCACGTCTGCCACCTCGATCAGGTCTTTGGTCATGGCACCTTCACCGGTGATAACGCCCTCAGGGTCTACATTTTTGATCAGGCTGATCATCTCGTCCAGCTGGCTGTTGATGGCATCCGTGCCGGTCTTGTAGGAGCTGTTGGCCAAAATCAGCTTGTAGCCGCCGGATTGCAGAATCTCCATCACGCTGTCGGGCAGCAGCTCGGTGTCAAAGCCGGGGCCGGTAATGGAATCCAGACTTACCACCTGCGTGATGCCGTCCACGTCCTTCAACTCGTCACACAGGTCGGACACCTGCGTGGCGGTCAGATCGTCATGCACCAGAATGAAGTGGCTGGTGGTCATGCCGAAGTCCTCGCCCAGCTTGTTGGTGCCCACGATGCCGGTCAGATCCTGGGGCAGGGAGTCGAACAGGGTGTAGTACACGCTGGTCTTGTTCTGTGCAATGGCAAAGGGGATAAGGATGAGGATAAAGACAGCCACGATGGGCACCGAATGCTTGGAAACAAAGTAGCTCAGCTTGGTCAGCCGGGGGATAACGGTGCGGTGTTTGTATTTTTCCACCCACTTATCAAAGGTAAGGATCAGGGAGGGCAGAATGACCACGGTGCAGATAACGCCCAGTGCCACGCCCTTTGCCATGACAAGGCCGATATCGCGGCCCAGCGTCAGACGCATGGCGCACAGTGCAAGGAAGCCTGCAATGGTGGTCAGGCTGGAAGCGGAGATGGAGGTCATGGTCTTGCAGATGGCGCTGACCATGGCTTCTTCATTGGTGGAGCGCAGCTCCTTTTCTTCCTGATAGCGGTGCAGCAGGAAGATGGAGAAGTCCATCGTAACGCCCAGCTGCAGCACAGTGGCCAGTGCCTCGGTGATGTAGCTGATCTGCCCCAGAAAGATGTTGGTGCCGAAGTTGTACGCGATGGGGAACAGCAGACCCAGCATAAACAGCAGCGGGGTGATGGTGCTTTCCAGCGAGAGGAACAGCACCAGCAGGCTGGCGCCCACGGCGATCAGGATGTACAGGGGCATTTCCTGATTGACCAGTGCCTTGGTGTCCTGCAGAATGACGCTCATGCCGCCGAAGAAGCAGTCCTTGCGCAGCAGCTTTTCAATCTGCTTGACGGCTTCCATGGTCTCGTCGCTGGCGCTGGGGGCGTCAAAGCGGACGATCAGCATGGTGGAATCGTTTTTGCCGAACATGAACTGCTGCACATCGGCAGGCAGCATAGCGGTGGGAATGTTGGGGTCGATCACATCGCTGAGCCAGAAGGTCTGGGTGACGCCGGGCACGGCTTCTATCTCCTTTTTCATGGCGATGAGTTCATTGGTTGGCAGGCCCTCTACCGTGATCATACCGGTGGAGGCCAGATGGAAATCGTCCTCAAGGGCTACCTCGCCGATCATGGAGTCCAGATCCTGCGGCAGGTAGGTGAGGATGTCATAATTGATGCGGGTGGCAATGGCGCCGATTGCGGAAGGGATCAACAGCAGCACGGCCACTGTTAAGATCAGCTTGCGCAGACGCACGATGCCTTGTGCGATCTTTTTCATGAGAACCCTCCAGAATAGAAAGTTGATTGGGAAAGCCCGCGAAACTGACTGCCGGTCATCTTCCGGGCAAACACTATTATATCCACCCCGGGCAGAGTGTCAAGCAGAAAAAGTGACTGAAAGTCAGTTTTTTTATCACCTGCAAAAAATTGTATAGCAAACCGGGCTTGCACAAACCGGCAAGGACTGCTAAACTAAGGTACACAGACCGGACGCGGCACATACCTGCGTCCAAATTCAGAGAAAAGAGGAATCTACCCAGAGCATGAGCACCGTGGAAGGGAAGAAGCAGGAAAAGCGGCGCGCCCTGCTGGATGCAGCCTACGAGCTGTTTCTGGAGCGGGGCACCGCCAAAACCAGCGTGGAGGATATCACCAGCCGTGCCAAGGTGGGCAAGGGAACGTTTTATCTGTATTTTCAGGATAAGGGCGCGGTAATGCAGGCGCTGCTGGGGCGGGTGAGCTACCAGCTGCTGAACGATGCCTGCCTTGCAGTCGAGCAGCACACCGAGCTGGTGGCTTTCCCGGACAAGATGGTGTTCGTCATCGACCATATCATCGAGGCTTTGCGGCAGGACGTGCTGGTGCTGCGTTTTCTGGAGCGCAACTTCGTCTGGCCCGGGCTGGACCAGATCGAAGCCAGCAGGGAAGCCGAGCCCCTGATGCGCAAGCTGCTGGCCATCGTGCTTTCCAGCCCGGAGATGGCCGGACGTAGTGAGCGGGAGGTCTACCAGCGCATCACCGCCTTGGGCAGTATGTGTATGTCAGTGTGCTATTCCAGCATTCTGGAGGGCAAGCCGGACAACATCGACGCCATGAAGCCGGTGCTGTACGATATCATCCGCCGGGCACTTTCGCCGGAAAAGTAAAAAAGAACGCATAAAAAGCACAAAAGGTCTTGCTTTTTGCAAAAAGCTGTGGTAAACTATCCAAGTCGATATAACATGGACGGTTAGCTCAGCTGGTAGAGCATCTGCTTGACGTGCAGGAGGTCACAGGTTCGAGTCCTGTACCGTCCACCACATCCCCAGACCATTCGGTCTGGGGATTTTTTGTTGTGACAGGACGAGAACCGGAACAAGCAAAGGCAGGGTATCACCATGCGGGTGGTATCCTGCCTTTTGCTATTTTTAACAGTGTATGGTATACTCGGCTTAGCCCAGTAAATTGGAAGTTATGGAGGTAACAATACTTATGAAAAAATTTCTTTCTTTGTTTTTGTTTCTTACCTGTATACTGACTTTAGCTGCGTGTGGAAAAAAAGCAGCGCCCATTACACTACCTCAAGCCGATAAGATTACATCTATTGATATAACGATTGCAGAAAACACAGTAAGTCATTCAGATAAAACTTGGATAAGTGAAATAATCGCCGATATTTCCAGTTCTGAACCGACTAAGAAGGAAAGTGTTCAAGACTTTCCGCAAGTGGAAAGTTATATCAAGATTGACTTCCGGCATGAGACAGGAACAATTACTATCTTTGCGTATGAGGACAGGGGGAAGTACTATCTTGAACAACCTTATCAAGGAATTTATAAAATTGAACGCAAACTGTTCGAAAGGCTAAATGAAACGGATTGATTTCAGGTTACCGCACTCGTTCCCTGCAGGGCTTGGGGCTCCGCACGCCTCAACAAGAGCATCCGCCTTGCGCATGTAGTCATTTTGTGATACAATGACCCTGACAGGAGGTGTCCCGTATGATGCAGACATTCGTTCGCCCTTCCCGGGATCTACGCAACCATTACGCTGAGCTTTCGGAGATGCTCAAAGACCACAACCATGTGATCATCACGAATCATGGCCGTGGAGAATCCGTACTCATCAACATTGAGGACTACGCCAAGTACGAGGAGTTTTTGCACCAGCGATATGTTGCCGAGGCACTTGCCAAGGCAACACAGCAGGCGGCTGACCCCGACACGCAGTGGGAAGACCACGAAAGCGTATGGGAGACGCTGAGCAAGCGGTATGACGTATAAAATTAAATATCTGCCCCTTGCTGTGCAGGACTTGAACGATATCGCCCGGTATCTGTCTGGCTTTTACCCTAAAACAGCCAGCCGTGTGCTGCGAGGTGCTTGGAATCTGCCGCAGTATCTGGAATAAATTCAACTTCGACTGCTGTGAACGGTACAGAAAACCCCCGGCGGGCAATCACCATTGCGGTGGCAGCCTGCCGGGGGTATTATAATGTTATCCTGTCAAACTTTTTCCTGCCTTACACCTCGTGCTCGGCCCAGTCCTGACTGCGGCCCACGGCCTTGTGCCAGCCCCTGACCAGCTTTTCCCGCTGGGCAGCGTCCATTTTTGGCTCAAACAGCTGGTTGCAGCTCCATAGATGGCTGATCTCCTCCCGGCTCTTCCACACGCCGGTGGCAAGGCCGGCCAGATACGCCGCGCCAAGGGCGGTAGTCTCCCGGATGGCGGGGCGCAGCACTTCCTTGTTCAGGATGTCGGACTGGAACTGCATCAGGAAGTGGTCACGGCTGGCACCGCCGTCCACCTTCAAGGTGCTGATGGTAATGTCGGTGTCCTTCTCCATGGCCCACATCAGGTCGGCGCTCTGGTAGGCAATGGATTCCTCTGCCGCGCGGATGATGTGATTCTGGGTGGTGCCGCGGGTGATGCCCAGAATGGCACCCCGGGCGTACATATCCCAGTAAGGTGCGCCCAGACCGGTAAAGGCGGGCACGATGTACACACCGCCGTTGTCCGGCACCTTCTGGGCGTAGTACTCGGAATCGCAGCTGTCCTGGATCAGGTGCATCCCGTCCCGGATCCACTGGATGACCGCGCCGCCCACAAAGACGGAGCCTTCCAGCGCATATTCTACCTCGCCGTCAAGGCTGATGGCAATGGTGGTGACCAGACCGTTCTTGCTCTGGTAGATCTTGTTGCCGGTGTTCATCAACAGGAAACAGCCGGTGCCGTAGGTGTTTTTCACATCGCCGGGCTTAAAGCAGCCCTGCCCGAACAGCGCAGCCTGCTGGTCGCCTGCAATACCCGCCACCGGCACATCCACGCCCTGAATGTTGGTGTAGCCGTACACCTCGCTGGAGTCCTTCACGCTGGGCAGGATGCAGCGGGGGATGTCCAGCGCCTTGAGCAGGGTGTCGTCCCAGTCCAGCGTGCGGATATTGTACAGCATGGTGCGGCTGGCGTTGGTGCGGTCGGTAACGTGCACCTTGCCGCCGGTCAGCTTCCAGACCAGCCAAGTGTCCACCGTGCCGAACAAAAGCTCCCCGGCCTCGGCCTTTTCCCGTGCACCGGGGACGTTTTCCAGGATCCACTTGATCTTGGTGGCAGAGAAATAGGCGTCCGGCACAAGGCCAGTGTTTTCCCGGATATAGTCCGCCATGCCGGGGGTCCTGAGCAGCTCGTCCACAAGGGGCGCGGTGCGGCGGCACTGCCAGACGATGGCGTTATACACCGGGCGTCCGGTGTTCTTGTCCCACAGGATGGTGGTCTCGCGCTGGTTGGTGATGCCAATGCCCGCAATGTCTCTGGGGTCCACGCCGCTTTGGGCGATCACCTCGTTCATCACGCCGTACTGGCTGGACCAGATCTCCATGGGGTTGTGCTCCACCCAGCCCTGATGGGGGTAGATCTGCTCAAATTCCCGCTGCTGCACGCAGACGATGTTCTGCTCGTTGTCAAACAGGATCGCCCGGCTGCTGGTAGTGCCCTGATCCAGTGAGAGGATATATTTGGTCTGGCTCATGATCTTCTCTCCTTGCTCTGAAGCTTGAGCGCAAAACAAAAAAGAGCGCACCAAACAAAGCTATCTGCTCTGTCTGTCGCTCTCCTGCTCTGCGCAAACATATTCTGTGCTTATTGTACACGCTCCGCAGGCAAAATACAAGCTTCTGCGCGATTTTTGGAGGTTCTGCACAAGGGGGCCGCCCCGCCGTTGAACACTCTGCCGAAAGGGTGCGCGGTGCAGCCGCTGCGGCTGTGAAAATGGGACACCGGAGCGTCCACAGACGCTCCGGTATCCCGAAATTAAAAATATTCTTTCCGCTGAACATGGCTAAAGCAAAGCGGAGGCCATGCAAAATCGTCTTATTACAACTGCTGCTTTGCCAGCACGTCAGAGGTAGGGGTCTGGAACACCGGGATGTCGGCATAGGGGTCGGCAGCGGTGTCGGCGGGCAGGCTCTTCATATACTCGTCCATGGCGACGGCAACCTTCTTGGCAACAGCCACAGCCTCTACCACGGTGCGGGCGCCCATGACGGCGTCGCCGCCGGCAAATACGCCCTCGCGGGTGGTGCGGCCGTCCTCGCTGACGCTCAGCAGACCCTTCTGGTTGGTCTCGATGCCGGTCGTGGTCTTGACGAGGTTGCTCTCAGAACCCTGACTGACCGACACGATGACGCCGGTGTGGGGGTAAAAAGTCTCGCTGCCCTCTACCTGCGTAAACTTGCCGTCCTCGCCCTTAACGGTGTCGCGGCAGATCAGGCCGTTTTCCCGGATCTCCACCGGTGCCTTGCAGAAACGGAAGCCCACGCCCTCCAGCTTGGCGTAGCTCACCTCGTACTCGGAAGCGCTGATGCAGCTTTCGTCCCGGCGGGCGTAGCAGGTAACGTGGCGGGCACCGTTGCGGATGGCGGTGCGGGCGCAATCCATAGCGGAGTTGCCCACGCCGATGACGGCCACGTCATCGCCCAGACGGAAAGCCTTGGAGTTTGCCAGATAGTCGATGCCGAAAGCCACGTTGCCAAGGCTTTCGCCCTTGATGTGCATAGCGTTGGCCTTCCACAGACCGGCGCCGATGAACACACTCTTGTAGCCGTCGCGGAACAAATCGTCGATAGTAATGGTCTTGCCGATGGTGGTATTGGGGCGCACCTTGATGCCCTTCAGCTCCAGATGACGATACTGGAAATCGTCCAGCACACTGTCCGGCAGGCGGTAGTTGGGGATACCATAGCGCATCACGCCGCCGATCTTATCCCGGGCGTCAAAGATGGTCACATCGTAGCCCCAGCGTGCCAGCAACACTGCGATGGTCAGGCCTGCAGGGCCGGAGCCCACCACAGCGGCCTTCATGCCGTTTTTCGGGGCAGGGCCTGCGGTCATTTTGTTGGCGTAGGTGGTGGAGATATAGTCCTCGATGATGGAAAAGTGCACCGGGTCGTGGCTGGGCATCCGGTTGCGGATGCAGTGGCCCTCGCACTGCTTTTCGTGGTTGCACACCAGACTGCACACGGTGGTCAGAGGGTTGTTTTCAAACAGCATCCGGCCTGCATCGTCCATCTGGTTTGCCTTGAGCAGACGGATGACCTCCGGGATATTGGTGTGGATGGGGCAGCCCTCCTGACACATCGGCTTTTTGCAGCCGAGGCAGCGGTTGGCTTCGTCCAGAACATGAAGTGCCATGGGTTCCTCCTTGTGTTTCCCCTGCGGGGACAGTCGTTTTTACAGGTTCGTTGTATCCAACATTGCATTACTCTAATCATACACCCGAACTGCGCCGGATACAAGAGGGTACAATATAAAATTTTTGGCGTTATTTTTTGTCAATTCGTCAAAAAGATAATTTTTTGACGATATATTCCGCCCATCGGCTCCGGTTTTGTCCGGCACAGCGCACCAAGGTCGCTGGCTCTGCTCTGGTCGGCAGCCATTTGGGCGCAGGTCTCGTTTTCCCGCGCCAGCCGTGCCAGCGAGTGGGACAGTGGCAGCGCCGTCTCCCCGGGCAGGGACAGAGCCTCCTTGCGTGCGCCCAGCAGGTGCAGATAGGGCGGCAGCGCCGGGGTCTGGGCGGTGTAGCCCAGCGCCGCATCCATCGCCAGCCGCCGCATCCGCGCCCGGGGGTAACGCACGGTGGTCAGGGCATCCAGCAAAGCGGGCAGGCTTGCGGTCTCCCGCACGGCGTTTTCCAGCCGGTGCTCCAAGCCTTCGGATACCCCGCGCACCGCGGCAAAGGGGGCTTGCTCTGTGCAGGCTGCCCGCAGCAGTGCCAGCTCGCAGTGCCCCATGACTGCAAAATCCGTATACTTTCCGTCATATTCCGCCTGTTTATACAGTTTCAGCGCCTTTTGCGGCACATAAGGTGCCAGCGCCGCCGCACCGCCCTCCGCCCAGAGTGCCCGCAGGGCGCTGGCGCTGGCAAAGGCTGTATGGTTGCTTTCGGTCAGCGCCTGCCCGTGGTCTGCGCCCTGCCGGGGCAGGGCGATGGGCTGCATTTCTACATTTTGTTCTATAATAGCCTTACAATACTCTACGGCAAGATTGTTGTTGGGCTTGTCCAGCAGTGCGGCGATGTCTGACCCCGGGCACAGCGCCTGCACCGCCGCCTGCCGGGCGGCGGCAAAGCTGCGTGCCCCGGCGGCAAGCTGCTGCCTGAGCGCGGTGCGGTATGCTTCGCTGCACAGCACCCGGGCAGCTTTTTGCAGCAGGGCAGTGTCCGGGGTCTCTGCCCCAAAGACCAGTGCGTCGCACCCGGCAGCGGCCAGAATGCGCACCCCCGCCCGGGCAAAAGCCTCGGCACCGGCGCAGGCACAGGGCGCAGGCAGGGCAAACACAAGGTCTGCCCCGCAGGCCAGCGCCGCCTGCACCCGCACCGCCTCCGGCAACAGCGGCAGCGCGCCCCGCTGGGTAAGCCCGCAGCTCATGGCCACAGCCACCCGCTGCGCCCCCAGCGCCCGCGCCTGCGCCAGCTGCCATGCGTGGCCGTTGTGGAAGGGGTCGTACTCCGCAATGATGCCTGCAAACTTCATGGAACTGCTCCTTTTCGCCAAAAGATTGTTAAAATTATATCGGATATACAGAAAAATCCTGCCGTTTCCGGGATTTGTGGGCAGGATGTACAAAAACCTTGTACACAAGTTTTAACGCTTTGCCCGGGTTGCGCCTTGAAAAGCCGCCACGCCTATTATATAATAAACATAGGAATCTGTAAAATTCTGTCCGCAGGTTTTTAGGCTACGGACGGTACAAAAATTTTCAGGAGGCAACACAGATGAAGATTCTGGTTATTAACTGCGGTTCTTCTTCCCTGAAGTATCAGCTGATCGATATGGACGGCGAAAAGGTGCTGTGCAAAGGCCTGTGCGAGCGCATTGGCATGGAGAGCAGCATGATCACTCACGAGGCCAACGGCACCAAGGCTACCACTCCGGCAATCTTCCCCACCCACACCGAGGCTTTTGCCGAGGTCGTGAAGAAGATGACCACCGGTGCAGGCAAGTGCATCAATGACGTGAGCGAGATCGACGCCATCGGTCACCGCGTCGTGCATGGCGGCGAGAAGTTCAAGAGCAGCTGCCTGATCACCGATGAGGTCATCAACACGCTGCGTGAGCTGAGCCCGCTGGCTCCCCTGCACAACCCCGCCGGTATTCTGGGTATCGAGGCCGCCCGCAAGGTGTTCGGCAACATTCCCATGGTGGCTGTGTTCGACACCGCCTTCCACAGCACCATGCCGCCGAAGGCTTATATGTACGCCATCCCCTACGAGTACTACGAGAAGTACGGCGTGCGCCGCTACGGTTTCCACGGTACCAGCCACAAGTACGTTGCCCACAAGGCAGCCGAGTATCTGGAAGAGCCCATTGAGCGCCTGAAGCTGATCACCTGCCA
>UMBF01017355.1_pt1 | contig 13224 bp, 8 predicted proteins | sample 1963901 | NCBI WGS metagenome assembly UMBF01 (sample SAMEA4835935, study PRJEB28245) | human gut metagenome | biome: gut microbiome; material: fecal sample | place: Denmark | collected 2008 | reverse complement strand
CCGGAATCCTCGCTGACGCGCTGGTTTTCCAGCAGCTGGCTCACCCAGGCCAGACGCTCGTCCAGCTTGTCGTGGCCGCCCAGGCCCTCCTTGTACTTCCAGTGTGCGGCAACGCCGTACTCGGCCTGCTCGTCCATGGCACGGGTGCGGATCTGCACCTCGAAGGGGATGCCCTCGTGACCGATGACCGTGGTGTGCAGGCTCTGGTAGCCGTTGGGCTTGGGGGTGGAGATATAGTCCTTGAAGCGGTTGGGCAGCGGGTGGTACATATCGTGGATGAGGCCCAGGGTGCTGTAGCACTCGGCCAGACTGTCCAGAATGACCCGAACGGCGTAAATATCGTAGATCTCATCAAAGGACTTGTTCTGCATGATGGTCTTGCGGTAGATGCCGTAGATGCTCTTGACCCGGCGCTTGATGGTGGCACCCTCGATGCCGCTCTCGATCAGGCGGCGCTCGATGACGCCGGACACCTTGGCCAAGAACTCCTCCCCGGCCCGCTCGCTCAGCATCTTGCTGATGTCCTCGTAGCCCACGGGGTCGAGGTAATGCAGGCTGCGGTCCTCCAGCTCTTCCTTCACGTTCAGGATGCCCAGCCGGTTGGCGATGGGGGCATACACCTCCATGGTCTCCCGGGCCTTGTCGCGGCGCTTCTGCTCCGGCCAGGCGTCACCGGTGCGCATATTGTGCAGCCGGTCGCACAGCTTGATGATCATCACGCGCACGTCGCGGCTCATGGCCAGCAGCATCTTACGCAGGTTCTCGGCCTGCAGCTCCTCGATGTTGGAGAACTGGATCTTGGTCAACTTGGTGACGCCGTCCACCATCTGGGCCACCTCGGAGCCGAACTGTGCGGTCAGGTCGTCCAGGGTGGTGGGGGTGTCCTCCACCACATCGTGCAGCAGAGCGGCGGCGATGCTCTCGGAGTCCATGCCCAGATCCAGCACCAGACGGGCCACGGCCAGCGGGTGGCAGATATAGGGTTCGCCGCTGCGGCGGCACACGCCCTTGTGGGCGTCATTGGCAAGGTTATAGGCCTTTTCGATCATGTCCATATCGTAGGCTCTGCCGCTGGCCTTGATGGCCTCGCAGAGTTTCTCCCAGGTGACGATCTCCGGGCGCACCTCCGAGGGCAGAGCACCTTCCGGGGCATCTGCCGGCTGCGCCGTGGCAGCCACGGTAGCCGTCTCCTGCACCGGCTGGTGCAGGTGGGTCTTGGCCGAATACGAGTCCTCCTCCCGCACCGGGGCGGGGGCAGGCAGTTTCTTTCCCTCAGGCATTTACATTCCCTCCAAACATTTCAGGATCGGGGCGTCGGCAAGGTTTTTCTTGCCGGCCGTGGGCACCAGCTCCCACACTTTGGCTCCGCCCTTTTCTGCAGCAGCGATCAGCCCCACCTGTTCCAGTGCCGTGACCGCCACCAGCGTTTTGCCGGTATTTTCTTCTCCCAGCTTCGCGCACAGGGGCTGCAGATCCTCCGCGTGCCAGCGGCGGGCCTGCAGCTCCCGGTATACCGCGATGATATCGCTGCGGGCCGGGGTGATGAGATTTTTCTGTTCTGTGGTGAGCGGGGTGCCGCGGCGCAGTGCCTGCACCAGCGCTGCCTGCTGCGGCATGGCACTGCCAAGACCCGCCGGGTGCAGGTCGATGATGCGGCCCGAAAGCTGCGCGCCACGGGGCGCATCGTAGACCGAAAGATTCAGGGCAGTGTCTACCACGTCGCCCGTGGCATAGGGCAGCTGCTCCGGCCGCATGCCGAACCACACGGCGTACAGGCTGGCATTGCCCTGCCGCAGACGCAGGCGGCTGTGTTTGCCGTCCGACACCGGGTATACCCCGTCCAGCACGGCATTCTGCAGCAGGAACACCGGGGTGGGGTTCTCAGCCCCGAAGGGGGCCAGCTGATCCAGACGGCGCACGGCGTCCACCGTGACCCGGTCCAGATGGATGGACAGATCGCAGGTCAGCGGCGGGATCTGCAGCACGGGGCACTCCCTTGCCGCCCACTCGTTCAGGCGGCGGCGCAGGGCTTCCAGATTTTCTTCCCGCACCGAGAGGCCCGCCGCCATGGCGTGGCCGCCGTAGCGGATGAGCAGGTCGGCGCAGGCCCCGATGCAGGCGTGCAGGTTGAACCCCTGCACGCTGCGGCCGCTGCCCTTGCACTCGCCGTGCTCGTCCACCGTGACCACGATGACCGGGCGGCCGGTGCGCTCCACCAGCCGGGACGCCACGATGCCGATGACGCCGGGGTGCCAGTCCCGGCCCCACAGCAGGATCACACGATCCTCCAGCCGCTCCGGCTGCTGCTCCAGCAATTCCTCAGCGGCCTTGAAGATCTGCAGTTCGGTCTCCTGTCGTTTCGCGTTGATCTCGTTGAGTCTATGGGCCAGCTCCTCGGCGCGGTCCGGGTCCTCACACAGCACCAGCTGCAGGGCCGTCACCGCGCTGTCCATGCGGCCGGCCGCGTTGATGCGGGGCGCAATGGCGTAGCTGATATTCTCCGCTGTGACGGTTTTTCCGGCAAGGCCCACTTCTTCCAGCAAGGCTTCCATGCCGGGGCGGTCGGTCTGCTGCAGCTGCCGCAGGCCGGCCTTGACCAGGGTGCGGTTCTCTCCGGTCAGGGGCATCACGTCCGCCACGGTGCCCACAGCGGCCAGGTCGCCGCAGTAATCCAACATTTCCTCCGGGGTGCAGTCGTCCAGCGCGGCGCACAGCTTAAAGGCCACGCCTGCGCCGCACAGCCCTTTGAAGGGGCTGGTATCGTCCTCCCGGCGGGGGTCCACCACGGCCACTGCCTTGGGCAGGGTCTCGGGCGGCAGATGGTGGTCGGTGATGATAAGGTCGATGCCCAGCTCTGCGGCAAAGTCGGCCTCGGCTACAGCGGAGATGCCGTTGTCCACCGTCACGATGAGCCGATAGCCCTTGTCGTGGATGGACTGGATGGCGTTGCGCGACAGGCCGTAGCCATCGCCCTCGCGGCTGGGCAGCATGCACTTGACGGCGGCGCCCATGCCCTTGAGGTGCTGATACAGCAATGCCGTGGCAGTCACGCCGTCCACGTCGTAGTCGCCGAACACCACGATGGTCTCGCCATTGTCGATGGCCTGCCAGATGCGCTGGCAGGCTTTTTCCATATCGGTGAGCAGGGCGGGGTCGCTCAGCTCCTCTTCCCCGGCCAGCAGGGTGAGCGCGTCGGCCGGGTCGGTGATGCCGCGGGCCGCCAGGATGCCGGCCAGCAAGGCCGTCTCCTTCTGCTGGGCGGCCAGCGTGGCGGCATATTTCTGTTCGCTCCAGGGCTCCTCGTCCATGGCGCTGTATTCCAGTTCTTCGGTACGCTGCTCCGCGATGGCATGGGTCAGCTCCCGGACGGCGGCGCGGTCCAGCGTTTTCAGGTCCCAGGCACGGTAGGTCATTGGAAATCCCTCCCGGTCAGGCCGTCGTTGGCCAGCATTCCCTGCAGGGCTGCGATCTCACTGGAAACATCCATGGCCACGTCCGACAGCAGATTGTCGTAGAGGTTGTCAAAGGCCTGGTTCAGCGTGTGCAGGATGCCTGCAATGTCCCGCCGGATGCTCTCGGCGTTGGCTCCCTGCTGGCCCTGGACATCGTTGTAGGTGTACAGCAGCTTGAGGGTGGTGGGGATATAGTATTCCGCAAAGCGGCGGGCCTTGGGCAGGCTTTCCGGGTGAGCCTCCAGCCAGTCGCAGATGGCATTGGCCGTCTTTTGCATATGGTCCAGCTCGTCGCGGGCCAGCTCGTCCTGCATGAGCTGCTTTTCCTGTTCCAGCACAGCGGCAAAGCGGCGGGCCGTTTCCAGATTGAGAGGCGTTTCCTCGCGCTGCTCCGGAGCCGGTTCCGGCTGCGGCTGTGCCTGGGGTGCAGCCGCCGTTTCCTGGGCGGCGCGGTAGTCCTCCACCGTCAGGTAGAGTTTTTCTGTTTTTTCATCCAGCCAGGCGGCAAGCCAGCCCTTTTGGATGTATCTGCGCAGTTTTTTCAGAGCTTTTGCCTTTTTCTGGTGGGTCAGGTCGGCCAGCATCTCCACCGGCAGGCCGTTCTTATAGTCCTCGCCCTCGGCGGCATCGGCCAGCAGCCGCAGCTTTTTGGAGGCCGACAGCCGGGAGGCACCGGCGGCGATCATCGCGCCAAAGCCGCAGGCGACAAGGCCCAGCACGCTGCTGACGATGCCCAGCACGTTGTAGGCGGTGTTCATAACGTAGTCCGTGCCCGTCATCAGGATGCCGCCGCCCTCAGTAGCCGACACCACAACGTCACCCAAAGCAGCCGGCGAAATAGTGCCCAGCCCGATGAGGCAGCCCAGCGTCCCCAGCCCGAAGATCACCGCAAAGGTGATGCCCACGGCCAGCAGAGTGCAGCCCGCGCTATAGCGTTTTTTTGCGCTGATACGGATACTTTCCACCGGGGTCGGCTCCGGTTTTGCAAAAATCTGCCGGAACCAGCCGGGCATCCCGGCGGTGTCGGCCTCCGCATAGCCCTCGTTGAAGGTCTGCTTTGCCCAGTTCTGCCGTGCCTCGCCCCACGACTTGCGGAAGGCCCTGCCCGCCTCCCCGATGCCGTAGTTGGCCGCATGGACAGCGGCCTTGCCAATATCGTAAGCCCGGTCCCCGATCTCCATGCCCCGGCCCTCAAAGCCGTTGCGGAAGGCGTCGGTCATGGTGTCGCCAAAGGCGCGCAGCTGGTCCTCCAGCTCCTGCTGCACCTGACGGCCCTCGTCCTTGATCCTGTTGTCGTTTTCACGATCGTTCATCAAAATCTTCTCACCCTTCTGCCGGTGCATACCGGCTGATGATGGCGCGGGCCACCCGCAGGCCATCCACGGCGGCGCTCATGATGCCGCCCGCATATCCCGCGCCCTCGCCGCAGGGGTAAAGCCCTGCCAGCTGGGTGCACTCGAAGTTCTCTTCCCGCTTCAGCCGCACCGGGCTGCTGGTGCGGGTCTCCAGGCCGGTGAGGATGGCATCCGGTGCGGTGTAGCCCACGATCTTGTGCTCATAGGCACGCAGACCGGCCCGCAGGGTGTCGGCCAGCTCCGCAGGCAGCAGGCTGCCCAGGTCGGCGGCGGTCACGCCGCGGTCGTAGGTCGGTTCCACGCTGCCGATGTGCAGCTGCCCCTGCCCTTCCAGAAAGCTCCGGATGTTCTCGGCCGGAGCGGCGTAAGGCCCGGCCGCACGGCCTGCCGCGTAGGCCTTTGCTTCCAGCTCCCGCTGGAACGCGATGGCCTGCCGGGGGTCGTTTGCAAAGTCGGTGCCGTTCACGCTCACCACCACGGCGGCGTTTGCATTTTTGCCGCTGCGGGCATGGTAGCTCATGCCGTTGGTCACCACACGGCCTTCCTCACTGGCCGAGGCCACCACCTGCCCGCCGGGGCACATGCAGAAGGTATACACGCACCGCTCCCCCACATGCTGGGACAGCTGGTATTCGCCGCGGGGCAGCGCCGGGTGGCCTGCCGCCTCGTGATACAGGCTCTTTTCGATCTCGCTCTGCAGATGCTCTGCGCGGAAGCCCACGCTGAAGGGCTTGCACTCCAGCACAAGGCCGCTGTCCATGAGCATGGCAAAGGTATCGCGGGCCGAGTGGCCCACCGCAAACACCAGTGCTTCGCAGGCAAAGGAACCATCCGTTGTGAAAATTCCGGTAATGTGTCCGTTTTTCTGTTCCAGACCGGTGAGAGCCGTGTTGAAATGCACCTCACCGCCCAGGGATTCGATCTCTTTGCGGATGGAGGTGATGACCCCCCGCAGCAGGTCGGTGCCCACATGGGGCTTCTGCTTCCAGGCGATCTCCGCCGGGGCACCGTGCTGCAAAAACACTTCCGTGACAAGGCCGCACAGCTCGTCACCGATGCGGGTGGTCAGCTTACCGTCCGAGAAGGTGCCTGCGCCGCCCTCACCGAACTGGATGTTCGCGTTGGGGTCCAGCTCGCCGGTGGCGGAAAAGTGTTCCACCGCCTGCACCCGCTCGTCCAGCGCCGGGCCGCGCTCCAGCACGATGGGCCGGTAGCCCTGCCGGGCCAGCAGCAGCGCCGCAAACAGACCGGCAGGCCCCAGGCCGCACACCACCGGGCGGTGGGGCAGCTTCTGCGTGCCCCGTTGCACCCGGAAGTCGGTCCTGCTGTGCAGGGACACGTTGGCCGATGCCCCGGCGAAGGCGGGTTCTTCGGCTTCGTTTTTCAGGGTGACAGCCACGGTGTACACCAGCTTGGGCTGGCCGCGGCGGGCGTCCACCGACAGCTTTGCCACGCCCAGATGCTGCACCTTTGCGCGGGGGATGCGTGCCTCCCGCAGGGCCTTTTCAAATGCCTGCGGTTCCCCGGCGGAGAGCGGCAGACGGATGTTGCGAACGAGAATCATAGTACAGTGTGTTCCTTTTTATCAGTTGCTTTCAATGCGGCACTGCAGCACATAGCTGCCCAGTGCAAAGATCTTGCCGTTGGAGGGCACATACAGGCGGCAGGCGATGTTCTGCTGGCCGGTGGCCACCGAGAAGTCCTCCGCGTCGATCTCCACGACCACCTGTTCCGGGGTCAGGGTCTCCAATGCAGCCTTCGGGCCGCAGAGGGTCACGTTCATCAGCCGTTCGGTCTCCACCGTGAGCTGATAGGTGGACGGCAGATTCACCACCTGCACACAGCTGGAAGGCAGGTTCATGGTCTTGGTCTCCAGACCGGAGCAGTCAAAGCTGAGGGTGATGGTGGAAATGTTGTCCAGCAGGTAGATGTCGCTGGGCAGCTCAATGGGCAGCTCATAGACCTTGTTCAGCGTGAAGGTGGACAGGTCGATGGTGCCGATGGACAGGGTGGACAACGCGTCGATCTTTCCCGCCGGGCCGGCCACCTTGAGCTGCTTGCGGCTGAGCTCATACACCAGAACCGACTCGTCAAAGTCGCGGGGCGCGTTGATGAAGCTCACGTTCACCGGCAGGGTGGCCATCTTGTACACCTGCAAGGTCACGTCCACGCTGCTTTCTTCCAGCTCGGTGTACTCAAAGTTCACTTCCGTGCCGCCGGAGGTGTAGAACCGCAGCGGCGTTGCCAGGGTGACCGAACTGTCCAGTTCGCCGGAGTAGGTCACCTCGGCGGTGCAGGTGGTAACCTTGTCCAGCTCACTGCTGGGGCCGGACAGAGTGACCATATCCTTGGACACCTCGGTGCTGTAGAGGATGTACCCGTCCGAGATGGCCAGGTAATTGGTGGTCACGGTGACGGGAAGGGTCTTTTCCTCCACCACATCGAACACCACGTCCACCATGTTGTCGGAGCCGTCGATGGTCACGGTGACGCCATTGAGCATGCCGTTGGCCCCCCGCACCAGCAGGCGCAGGGTCTTTTCACCGCTGTCCCGCACGCTGGACCAATCCGGGTAGACCACAAAATCGGAGGCCGTCAGGCTGCCGATGGTGTAGCCGTCGCCGGAGATTTTCAGGTTCACCGTCTTGTCCTCGGCGCTGACGATGCTTAGTCCACGGGAGGTATAAACGGAGGAATCGTAGGTATAGTCCACCGGCACATTGTAGATGGTGTTGGTGGTGCCGGGCTGCACGATGATGGTCACGATCATCCAGGCCACAATGGCACCCAGAATGGACAGTGCCAGCCGGATGCGGCGGTCGTCCAAAAAGTTCTTTTTGTGGGGAACAGCAGGCTTTGCGCCGCTGGTATTCTTGGGTTGATTGGTCATTGCTGCTCGTCCTCCCCTTTCTGGCTGACCCACTTCATCAGGCTCTTTGCGCGGTCCTTCCAGGTGTCGGCCGTGCTCTTTTCCACCACAGGCTCCTTGGGGATCATCTCGTCGATCAGGCGGGTGTACAGGGTCTGGCGGTCAAAATGACGGATCAGCACGCCATTTTTTGCCATGGAGATGATGCCCGTCTCCTCGCTGACCACGATGGCGATGGCGTCCGAGTTTTCGGCAATGCCCAGGCAGGCGCGGTGGCGGGTGCCCATGTCCTTGCCCAGATCCAGATTATTGGAAAGCGGCAGCACGCAGCCTGCGGCCTTGATGCGGCCGTTCTCGATGATGGCGGCACCGTCGTGCAGGGGAGTGCCCTCGTAGAAGATGGTGCCCAGCACTTCCAGATTCACCGCGCTGTTCACCGGGGTGCCGGTGCGCACGATTTCAGACAGGTTGGTGTGGCGTTCCAGTACGATGAGCGCACCGGTCTTAGTCTCCGAAAAGCGCTCTGCCGCGTCGCAGATGGCAATGATGGCGCTGCGCCAGGCCCCTTTCAGGCTGGGGTCGTTGTAGCGGCCTTTCACGTTGAACAGCTTTGCGGCCCACTGGTCGGTCTGGCCCATGCGCTCCAGAGCACGGCGGATCTCCGGCTGGAACAGCACCACCAGGGTAAGCAGGCCCACCTGCAGCAGCGAGTTGAGCAGCCAGGTGACCGTGCGCATGTTCAGCGTTTCGGCCACCAGATAAACCGCCATGACCAGCAGCGCGCCCTTGAACAGCTGCCCGGCGCGGGTGCGGTTGACGATGCCCAGCAGCTGGTAGATCAGGAACGCAATGATGATGATATCCAGCAGGTCAACGAGCTTGAAGGTCTGAAAATTGGCAATGATCGCATTCAGTGTCATGGACGCACACTCCTGTTACCGTGTTTCGATCAGGGCGACGGCGTGGGCGGCAATGCCCAGTCCCTCGCCGGTAAAGCCCAGATGCTCTTCCGTGGTAGCCTTGACGCTCACGGCGTCCACCGGCAGGCCGAAAGCCGCCGCCAGATTGGCCTGCATGGCCGGGATGTGCGGGGCCAGCTTAGGCCGCTGGCAGAGGATGGTGGCGTCGATGTTTTCCACCCGGTAACCGTGCTCCGACAGGATGCGGGCCACATGGCGGGCCAGCTCCAGGCTGTCGGCCCCGGCATAGGCGGGGTCATTGTCCGGGAAATGCTGGCCGATATCCCCCAGCGCCGCCGCACCCAGCACGGCGTCCATCACCGCGTGGGCCAGCACATCGGCGTCCGAGTGGCCCAGCAAACCCTTTTCAAAGGGGATCTCCACGCCGCCCAGGATCAGCTTGCGGCCTTCCACCAGGCGGTGCACGTCATAACCATGTCCAATGCGCATTCTCGTTTCCTCTTTCTGTACCGGGCGGGGCAGGTCCTCCCGCGTGGTGATCTTCAGGTTGGCGTAGTCACCCTGGGTGAGCTGCACCGAGCGGCCAGTGAGCTCGAACAGGCTGCAGTCATCGGTGACCAGCCGGGCTTTTTCGGCGTCCAGTTCCTGCAGGGCGGCCAGATACTGCGTCCGGTCAAAGCACTGGGGCGTCTGCACCGCATACAGGGTACTGCGGTCCGGGGTGCTGTGCACAAGGCAGGCTTCCGGCACCGTTTTGCCGTCACCGGGCACGGCCTGCTTGATGGTGTCCTTGACCGGCACTGCCGGGGCGGCAGCTCCGCAGCGGGCAGCGGCTTCCAGCACCGCCGCGATGACGGCCGAGCTCACAAAGGGCCGGGCTGCGTCGTGCACAGCCACCAGCTCCCCGTGGGCTGCCAGCACGCCACTCTTGGCGCTCTCGGCGCGGGTGGCACCACCGGCCACGATCTGCACCGGCTTGGTGCAGCCGACGGCCTGCTGCTCCACGAAAGCACGGTTTTTGCCCGCCACCAGCACGATCTCGCCGATCTGCGGGCACTGGTCAAAAGCGCGGATGCTGCGGTGCAGCACCGTTTCGCCGCCCAGGTCAAAGCTGAGCTTGTCGAACCCCATCCGGGTGGAAGAACCTGCCGCCACCAGCACGGCCGAAATCGTTTTTTGCAATCTGCACACCTGCCCCTGCTGCCGCCGCGCCGGTGTTTCCGGCTGCGGCTGGCTATAATAAGTCATCTTTTATTATAGCGTATCGGCCCGCAAACTGCAACCGGTTCCGCCCAGCAAAAAAGCCCTTTTGCACCGCCGGGCAGGCGGGTGCAAAAGGGCTTTGGGACCTTATTTCAGTGCGGTTTATGCCAGGATGGGCTCAATGGCAGCAGCCAGGGCATCCTTCTGGGCCTGGGCCTCGGCCAGATCCTTGCCCAGGGTGGTGAAGTAGGTCTTGATCTTCGGCTCGGTGCCGGAGGGACGGACCACCACAGTCGCACCGTTCTCCAGTGCGTAGATCAGCACGTTGGCAGCCGGCAGGCCGGTCTCCTCGGGCTTCTTGTAGTCGGTGACCTTGACCACCTTGTGGCCGGCCATCTCGGTGAGGGGCTCGTCACGCAGCTTCTGCATGATGGACGCCATCTTCTCCATGCCGGTCAGGCCGGGGAACTCAAAGCTGTCCACCTTGTTCAGGTAGCGGCCGTACTGGGCGTAGATCTCTTCCAGACGCTGCTTGATGGAAGAACCGATGCTGCGGTAGTAGGCAGCCATCTCGCAGATCAGCATGGAGCCGATGACGGCGTCCTTATCGCGGACATAGGGGCCTGCCAGATAGCCGTAGCTCTCCTCGAAGCCGAAGATGAAGCGGTCCACTTCACCGGCAGCTTCCAGATTGGCGATCTGATCGCCGATCCACTTGAAGCCGGTCAGCACGCTGCGCATCTCCACGCCGTAGTGGGCGGCAATGGCATCGGCCAGCGGGGTGGACACGATGGACTTGACGGCCACGGGGTTCTTGGGCATGGTGCCCTTCTCGATGCGGCCTGCGCAGATGTAATCCAGCAGCAAAGCGCCCATCTCGTTGCCGGAGACCAGCTCATAGCTGCCGTCCGGACACTTCATGGCGATACCCACGCGGTCAGCGTCGGGGTCGGTGGCCAGCATCAGGTCGGCACCGGTCTTGGTGGCCAGATTCAGGCCCAGCTTCAGGGCGTCGAAGATCTCAGGGTTGGGGTAGGAGCAGGTGGTGAAGTAGCCGTTGGGGTACTCCTGCTCGGGCACGATGGTGATATCGGTGATGCCCATGTCGTTCAGCACATGGGTGACCGGCACCAGACCGGAACCGTTCAGGGGGCTGTACACCAGCTTCAGGCCGGCGGTCTTGCACAGGCCGGGGCGCACCTGACGGGCCTCGATGGCGTCGTACAGGGCCTTCTTGCAGTCATCGCCCACAAAACGGATCAGGCCGTTTTCCACGCCCTCGGCAAAGGAGATGTACTTGGCACCGGTGAGCACATCGGTCTTCTGGATCTCGTCGTACACGATGGCAGCGGCGTCATCGGTCATCTGGCAGCCGTCCGGGCCGTAGGCCTTGTAGCCGTTGTACTTGGCCGGGTTGTGGGAGGCGGTGACCATGATGCCTGCATTGCACTGATAGTAGCGGGTAGCAAAGCTCAGGGCCGGCACCGGCATCAGGGCATCATAGATGCGCACCTTGATGCCATTGGCTGCCAGAACACCGGCAGCCGTCTTGGCAAAGACGTCGCTCTTGAGGCGGCTGTCGTAGCTGATGGCGACGGTCTGGCTGCCGCCCTGGGTCTTGACCCAGTTGGCCAGGCCCTGGGTAGCCTGACGCACAACGTAGATGTTCATGCGGTTGGTACCCGCGCCCAGGACGCCGCGCAGGCCTGCGGTGCCAAACTTCAGGGCTACAGCAAAGCGATCCTTGATCTCGTCGTCGTTGCCCTCGATCTTTGCCAGTTCGGGCTTCAGATCCGCATCGTCCAGCTCCGCTGCCAGCCAGCGCTTATATTCATCCAGATACATGTTGCACACCTTACCTTTGTTATTTTTTCCCAAAAAAGGAGACAGTTTATTCAAACCTAATTATACTATAAACGCTTGTGTCCATCATGTCAATTGCATATTCTGCCACAATCTTACCGGTACAAAATCAGCAAATGCCACAAAAACAGCCGCTCTCCGGGTGGATGTCGGCGGGCTGCTGTGCTTCCGGCAGCAGCCGGTAGGGCTGGTGCACGTCCTCCAGCACCTCCAGCCACTGTTCCGGGCCGATGCTGTTCTCGCACAGATAGCGCAAAAGCTGCATCATCCGGGCAAAACTGCCCTGCGGAGCCAGCACCGTACTACACTGTACCCGGCCCGCCTGCTCCCACCGCAGCTGGACCAGCACGCCCCCGGGCACGGTCTGGGCGCAGTACACCACCGTGTGGGCCCGCTGCAACCCCTCCAGCTCTGAATAAGTACGGATGTACCGGCAGTATTCCTTGCCTGTCATCGTTTGTCGCTCTCCTTTCCGCTGCATTGACATCTTTCCTGCCCTTTACTATAATGAAATCGACCGGGAGATGCTGTCGAAGGCTGACAGTTCCTCCCAAATTTTTCCACCCAATTTTCGACCGTTTTCGCGCAGAAAATGCAAGCGAGGTGCACCCATGTATTCGGTAACAAAGAGCTTTGGCCTGAACGGCCTGCGCGGCTTTGCCGTGGCCGTGGAGGCCGACGTTTCGGGCGGGCTGCCCGCCTTTTCTATCGTAGGCCTGCCGGATTCCGCCGTGCGGGAAAGTGCGGACCGCGTGCGTGCCGCCATCAAGAACCTGGGCTTCAAGTTCCCGGACCGGCGCATCACGGTCAACCTGGCCCCCGCCGATGTGCGCAAGACCGGCCCGGTGTACGATTTGCCCCTGCTGCTGGCCGTGCTCACGGCCAGCGGCCAGCTGGAGGATGTGCCGGAGGACGCCGCCTTTCTGGGTGAGCTGGCGCTGGACGGCACCCTGCGCCCGGTATCCGGCGTGCTGCCCATGGCACTGGCCGCCGCCGAAAACGGCATCCGCGCCCTGTATGTGCCCGCCGAAAACGCCGCCGAGGCTGCCGAGGCCTGTGCCGACAGCATGGCCGTCTACCCGGCCCACACCGCCCGGGAGGTGGTGGACGCCCTGCGCGGCATCCGGCCTCTGACCGCTGCGGCAGCCGTTCCCTTTGACCCCGCCGAGGCCTGGGCACAGGTGCCGGATTTTGCCGACGTGATGGGGCAGGCACTGGCCCGCCGGGCCATGGTCATCGCTGCGGCCGGGGGCCACAACGTGCTGCTGATGGGTGCCCCGGGTACCGGCAAATCCATGCTTGCCAAGCGCCTGCCGGGCATCCTGCCGCCTCTCACCCGGGAGGAAGCCGTGGAGACCACCAAGATCTATTCCATCGCCGGGCAGCTGCCCCAGGGCCGGGGCCTGATCACGGCGCGTCCCTTCCGCAGCCCGCACCACTCGGCCAGTGCCGTCTCGCTGGCGGGCGGCGGCGCACAGTTCCGCCCCGGCGAGTGCAGTCTGGCCAACTGCGGTGTGCTGTTCCTGGACGAACTGCCGGAGTTCTCCCGTGAGAGCCTGGAG
>UMBF01049574.1_pt1 | contig 13228 bp, 9 predicted proteins | sample 1963901 | NCBI WGS metagenome assembly UMBF01 (sample SAMEA4835935, study PRJEB28245) | human gut metagenome | biome: gut microbiome; material: fecal sample | place: Denmark | collected 2008 | reverse complement strand
GTGTAGCCCGCAAACAGCAGCCACGTCATGGTGACGGACGGGAACGCCGTTGTGGTATCCATCAGCCAGTTATGCGTCAGGCTTTCCAGACCAACAGCCTTGAGGATGGAATTGACCACGCCGTACTGCGGGTTGAAAATATTGAGGAAGATCATGCCCATTGCGGCGTTGGAGATGATATTCGGGATCATGTATGCCGTACGGACAAATTTCCAGCCGCGCGGCTTTTTGTACAGCACAAGCGCCAGGATAACGCCGATGGAGACATGAATAATACAGTGGATCAGAATCCAGACGACCGTGTGGCCGCACGCCTGCCGGAAGGTCGCATCGCTGAACAGCTGTGTATAATTCTGCAGACCGATGAATGTCATCGAGTCACCCGTCAGCCGGTAATCAAACAGCGAGGAAACAAACACGATCACCAGCGGAACAGCATAGATCAGCAGGAACAATGCGACAGCCGGAAGCAGGAACACCGGCAGCCAGCCCTTTTTACGTTTCATAAAGCGGTTTCCTTTCTTGTTGAGGAGAAAAACAGGGACCCGTTTTTTGACGGGTCCCTGCGGTAAACAGTTTACTGGTTCTTCGCTGCAGCGTCCGTCAGCGTCTGGCAGAAGCCCTTTGCGTCCAGCTCACCCGAAGCGAGCAGCGGGAGCTGCTGGCTCATAACGTCGAGCAGGTTGGCGTACATCGTAGCCTGCAGAGTATCCGAGCGCTTTTCGCCCTCAGTGGTTGCAAGGTCAAGGAACTCAGCAAGCAGCGGATACTTGTCCTTTGCGGTGTCGGTCAGCTCTACCGTGTTGGAGGCCGGAACCATGCCCTGCATCTCCATTGCGGTCTGCTGTGCCTCAGCCGAGGTAAAGAACTTGACCATCTCAATGGCAGCCTCTTCTACCTTCGGGTCGTCCTGCTTGGTAACGATGTAGCCCTGAATCGGTGCATCGTATACGAAGTTGCCCGGGAACAGCGCTACGCCGACCTTATCAGCGAAGCCTTCCTCTGTCATGGAGGTATCAGAGAAATCACCGATCATCCACGGGCCGTTTGCCAGCATTGCGGTCTGGCCGGCCAGGAAGTTGTTTGCAGCATTCTCATACTTGCCGCCGATTGCATCCTGCGTGGTGTAGTTCTGGTACATCTTCTGGATCTTCTCGGCTGCTGCGATCATTTCCGGCGTGTTGTAGTCGGTCGGGTTCATGGTGTTCATGAACTCCAGGCCTGCGTCGGACTCGGTGCCGACCATAGCGCCCATCCACAGCTGGGTTACCCACGCGGAATCCGCGGTATCCATGGACAGCGGGGTGATGCCGGCTGCCTTCAGCTTGTCGCACTGCTGGAAGAACTCATCCCAGGTCTTAGCCGGCTCGGTGATGCCTGCCTGCTTAAACAGGTCCTTGTTGTAGAAGTAACCGATAACCTGGCCTTCCATCGAGGAAGCGTAAATCTTGCCGTCGCGGCTGTTGGTAGCCAGCGCGGTATCCGAATACAGTGCCTTCCAGTCTGCATCGGAATTTACCGCATCGGTCAGGTCAACTGCCAGATCCTTGGCAACGACCATATCAAGCAGATTGTAGCCGCCGCCGTAAATAACCGGCGGGAGATCGCCCGTGCCAAGCTGTACCTTGATCTTGTCGATGTAGTTCTGGTCGCCCGGAACGTCTTCCTTCTTGATCTCGTACTTGCCTGCGTACTTCTCATTGAATTCCTTAATCAGTTCATCGCATACCGGAGCGGACGTATTCGTGCCGCACTGGAACGTCGGATAGTTGATGGTGATCACACCGGAGTTGTCACCGCTCTGTGCAGAATCATCCTTCTTGCTGCCGCAGCCGGTCAGTGCACCTGTCAGCAGCGCGCCTGCCATCAGCAGGGAGAGGATACGCTTTGTTTTCATGTGGGGTTCCTCCTCTTTCTCTCCGTGCGGCATTTGTCTCATTCAAATACCGCTCTGTGTTTTGTTGTATTCATTATACCCGAGGAACAGTCTGCCCTCAATGCAGTAAACCGGTCAAAACATATGACGATTTTGCTTTTCGTTCACACGCTCTGCACTCCTCTTTGAAAACATAGGATTATTTTGCGCCAAAACAGGATATTTTTTTCTAATGCCGCTTCTCCCCCTCCGGATGGTACACAAAGCGGTCGAATTGTGGTATATTTAGGGTAACTCCGCAGCTCTATTATATGGTGCTGCCCTTGTATAGTTCGCAGAAGCTCCCGTGAGGTGTATTGTATGGCAAAACGCAAGATCTCTCTTATCGGGCTGGTCGTTGTGATGATATGTGTTCTGGTATTCGCACCTGTTGTCACCGCCGGCATCTATTTTATCCATACCGTATCCGGTCAGCTGCAGCATACCGCCAGTGAGACGGTTTCCATGTATCTGAACGAATTCACCGACCGCACCGACCGCATGATGGAGACCCTGCGGGATGGTGTGTACTACCTGACCTCAGACCGTGCCGCCCAGCAGATGATGAGCAGCAGCAAACCGCTCACCCAGATCCAGATTCTCCAGCTGGAGCAGAATTTCAGCCGCACATTCTCGCTCGGCGATTCGCTCAACCCCGATGTGGTCAGCGCCATCTACCTGATCAAAAACGACCAATATGTGCCGGTCTACGGCGGCAACTACTATTTGAATACCTCGTGGCGCGTCCGGCAGATGTACCAGACGCACGAGGACTGCAACTCCGCACGCACGCTGTACACGCACTACGCCATCATTGGATACGCATATATGATCGTCGATTTTGTTGACCTTAACACCATGCAGCCGCTTGGCAAAATCATCGTGGAGCTGAACATCGACAAGCTGCTCTCCACGCTGTCGCTGAACCAGCTTTACCCTTCCACTGTCGTCATTTTCAGCGGTGCTCAGGGCAAACGCATCGGCTCTCTGCAGACCGATCTGTTCCGCGAGAACGAGGATATGAACAAGTGGTATCATGCGTCCAGCTCACTCCGAAAAAGCCGTGAGCGCGTGGACATCTATATTCCAAACGCCGAAATCCTCGCCGGTGTGCGCCAGAGTACGCGTGTGTATTTTCTCGTCTGTGCTGCCATCCTGATCCTGGCCCTGCTGCTGGCCGCCACCTGTCTCATCCTGCTGCTGCGTCCTCTGCGGCAGATGCTGCACACCATCGGCAGTATCGGCAGCGGTGATTTTTCCGTGCGCATGGATGAAACGCCATACACCGAAACGACCGCTATCTCGCATGCCTTCAACGATATGGCCGACCGGCTGGACACCCTGTTTCAGGAGGTCTATCAGCGCGGTCTGCTGCTGCGCGATGCAGAGATTCATCAGCTGGAGAGCCAGATTCAGCCGCACTTCATCTTTAATATTCTTGAGCTGATCAATGTCCGCTGCATGGTAGCCGGTCAGCCGGCCATCTGCACCACGGTGCAGAATCTGGCGCAGCTGCTGCGGGCAAGCGTTGTCAACCATGGCAAGCAGATTATCACCCTGCAGGAGGAGCTGGATTCGGTAAAATACTATCTTGCCCTGCAAAAGGAACGCTTTGAGGAAAAGCTGCAGTATACCGTCGATGTGGAGGACGACAAGCTGCTCGGCTGCTACCTGCCTAAGCTGACCATTCAGCCGCTGATAGAAAACAGTATCGTACACGGACTCGAACCCAAGCGTCACGGCGGCTGGGTGCGCGTCAGCATCTGGGAGGAGGAGGACGCCGTGTACATCCGCGTGCACGATGACGGCGTAGGCTTTGACCCGTCCGCCATTCCCCAGCCCGGCAGCGACGACAAGCACCACACACATGTTGCGCTGCACAATATTGAGCGCCGTTTTCAGCTGCTGTACGGCGAGCCCTACGGCATGTCGATCAAATCCGAACCCGGACACGGCACGAGCATCGTGCTGACGCTCCCCATCATCACCGCACCGCCCGAAAAGGAGAAAGACCTATGCTGAAAGTTATGATCGTTGACAATGAATCCGCCATCCGCAAGGGTCTGGTACACTGCATCCACTGGGGCGACCTCGGCTGTGAGATTGCCGCACAGGCAGACGACGGCATGATGGCGCTCGAGCAGATTCCGGTCATTCAGCCGAATATCGTTATCAGCGATATCCGCATGCCCGGTATGGACGGTCTTGAGCTTGCCGAGATCATCGCCCGCGACTATCCCGGCATCAAAGTCATCATTTTGACCGGCTATCCGGATTTTGCCTACGCGCAGCGTGCCATCCAGTATCATGTGGTGGATTTTGTACTCAAGCCGATGACGGTAGAAAACCTGACCAATGCCATCGAAAAAGCCAAGGCCGCCATAGCGGAAGACCGCAGCAGTCAGGATCTGCAGGAGAAGCTCTCCACGACCTCGGCGCGCAACATAGAGCTGCAGAAGAGCATGCTGCTGCATGACCTCATCCACCGTGTTGCATGCTCGCAGCTGTATGTGCTCAACCGCCTGGCTCAGCTGAAAATGGACCTGCGCAGCTATTTTGTACTCAAGCTGCATATTACCTCGCTGTCCGAGGAAGCGCTGACCGAGGAAGAATACAACGAGTATCTCAACCAGTCGCAGGAGATTCTGTCCGACTGTCTATCCTCCTACCAGCATTACTACATTGCCCGCGGCACGCAGGACTGCTTTGTGGTCATCTGTGCCGCCGGGGAAGCGCCCATTACCGCATTATGTAGGGAAGCGGTGAATATTGTCGGCAGTCTGGCACATTTTCTGCTGTTTATCGGTATTTCCAACTGCAATGACAATCCCATCTGTCTTGCCGACGCCGCCGATGAAGCCGCACAGGCGGTGCGCTTCACCGTCTTCACGCCCGACCATCCGGTGACGCACTTCGCTGAGCTCAGCTCGTTCCCGCAGCAGCTGACCGACGAAATCTTTGAAATGCTCTCTGCCCTTAAATCTGCGATGGAGCTGCGTAATCCCGCCGACACAGAGCAGTTGCTCGACTGCATTTTCGCCTATGCGGACAGTAACAAGCTGCCGCCGGATACCGTGCGCAATATCTGCGTATATATTCACCAGTTCGGCATGGAGCTGCAGTTTCCCGGAATGGCCGGACATTCGCTCGAGGGCGGCAGCATTTCCTCGCTCAAGCGCATTATGGAGACCAACTCCATCGCCGAGATGGAATCCTGCACCCGCGCACTCGTGCAGCAAACGCAGGACATGGCGCAGAGCAGCGCCGCCAGCGCAGACCATATCGTTTCCTCGGTACAGGCCTATATCAGCGCACACTACGGTGAGCAGCTTTCGCTCGACCAGCTTGCCCAGCAGTTCTATCTCAGCTCAAGCTACCTCTCGCGCCTGTTTAAGCGCGAGACCGGCACAACGCTGACAACTTATCTGCAGAACGTGCGCATCGAAGCCGCAAAAAATCTGCTGCGCACTACGGCGCTCAAAAGCTATGAAGTTGCCGAGCGGGTCGGCATTAACGATCCCGTGTATTTCTCACGCATATTTAAGAAGATCACCGGTCTCAAGCCGAAGGATTACCGTCACAGCGTGCAGAACGAATCATCCGTATAAACGGAAAGAAGCGAAAACCGCTCCGGCACGCATCCCATCAAAACCTTTTCCGCAATTCTCAAAATGATCTGCGTACCAGCAAATCGGTTGCATTTTCCGCACTTTTACTGTATAATATATAATCAAATATATTTAATTATCAGTAAAATTCATGGCAATACCGCATGATCGAACAAGCGTGATCTGCGAGCAAATTCCACAGCCGGATCCGTCGCGGTACTGCCTATATAAAGGTAATCAGGAAGATGAATACAACTTGGGAAACACACAAATTTGAGCACTACATATTCAGCCTTTTGCTGGCAGTGGAAGTCATTATGTCCTTTACATTTTTAGGATATGTGCACATTCCTCCGATTTCCATTACCACGGCGTATATCCCTATCATCATTACCGCCTGCCTGTTTGGCCCGGCCGAGGCTTCCCTCGCGGGACTGCTGTTCGGTCTTGGCAGTCTGTATAAGGCTTCCGCGACCTATGTCATGCCTGCAGATGCGGTCTTTTCTCCGTTTCGGAGTGATTTTCCCATTGGAAGCATACTGCTGAGTGTCGGCACGCGTGTGCTGTTCGGTTTTCTGCTCGGCTGTCTGTTTCAGCTGGCACGCAAAAGCAAACGAAAGAATCTGTGCAAGCTGCTCATCACAATCGTGGCACCTAAGCTGCACGCGCTTTTGGTTTATACTGCGATGGGGTTGTTCTTCCCCTCTCTCGGTTTCAATTTTTCATCAATCTTTATGCTTGAAAAAAGCGACCTCATCATCCTGCTGTTCTGTGTTGCGGTCGTTCTGGCGATTGACAAGCTGTATCACAGTTCCTTTATCCAGACCTATAAAAAAGCGGTCAATGAATACGAAAACACCCCGTACTGGTCTCCGAAGATTGGTTTCGTGCTGGGGGCCGTAAGTACGTTTATCTTCTGTATGGCGGTCCTCTCGACCGTCTACTTCTCCAGCCGTATGTACTACATGCTCGGGCAGCACGGCATAGATGTCACACAGGACATCCATCGGGATATTCTCCACCTGCAGGTGCAGTTTTTGACTGCTATGCTGGCGCTCAACTTCATTCTGCTCATCCTCATCCTGATGGTCTATCGCTACATGAAATTTCGTGAGTACACCGGCGAGTTGGACTTCCTGACCGGCATTATGGGCCGCAAGCTGTTCCTGCACACCTGTCTCCGCAGCCAGAAGTCCCACGCCGGATCAGCCGGCTGGTTTCTGGTCTGTGATCTGGATTATTTCAAGCACATCAACGACAAATACGGCCATTCTGTCGGTGATGAGGTCCTCAAGCAGTTCGCCGAGCATCTGCAGAACACCTTTCGTTTCTGCGGCTCTGTCGGCCGTATCGGCGGTGACGAGTTTGCCGTAATGCTCGATATAAATCTGTCGCCGGACCAGCTAGAGCATCTGCTGACGCAGTTCCTGCGCGATATTTCCGGTATTCTCGAGCAGGTCACGGTCAGCTGCAGCATCGGCGCGTACCGCTTTGTTTTTCCGCAGGAGATCAAGCACCTGCTTACCGAAACCGACCACGTGCTCTATCAGGCCAAGGAGAACGGCCGAGCGTGCTTCGTGATAGAGGATTCGACTGAAAAGTAAATTACAAAAGCCCGCACAGCGTAAAGCAGCTGTGCGGGTTTTTGTGTCTGTTCGATGAAAAATACATGTAAATTCATGCAGCTGCACTCCGTTCTGTCAAAAACGTGCTGCAATGGGTCAAATGAAAACGACAGCATTTGTCGTTGTGGGATGCTTCGCACGAGCAGATTGTCCACATGGACGGCCTGATCAAAAACCTGGTCGAGCCGGCACGCAGTGAGGAAGATCTGCCCGTGTCTGCCGTGACCGAGGTGCCGCTGAGTGAAATCATACAGACCTGCGTACAAACCCTTATCCCGCTTGCAGAATCGAAAAACAAAGTATGAAAACCGAGGTACATGCCCTCGGTTTTCATGCGCGCTGCCGCGCGGCAGCGTCAGCCTTGTAAAAATGGTCTTTCTCGACAAGCTGAGACGCACATCGCAAGATGTGCGTCTCAGTCTGTCAAAATATCATATTCCTGCAATTTAAATAATTCGCGCGCCAGTGCGCGTTAAAAGGTTCACGGTCTGTTAAGACAACACCGCATAATGAGAACCACAGCTTCTTACGCAGACTCCGGTCGCGCTGCTGCGGCGCTTTGCTGAAATTCTGCGCCCTGACTTTGCTGTACTTTCACAGTAATACTCAAGTATTACTGCAGAACCCAGCCTCGTCAGCACACAAAACCTGCTCGCAAATCGCCTTTTGTCTCATTATGCGGTGCTGCCTGAAAGGATGAAATGCAATAGATTTGTTCTGTTTTACAGTTCCTCGACCGACACGATGCCTTTACGCTTGCCGACCAGTGTCATCAAACGGTTTACCGTACAGCTGCGCGGCAGGCGCAGTGTGAAGATGGCGCAGGCATTGTGCTCCTCGTTTTCCGCCGCGCGGGTAATCTGGATATTCAACACCTTGACATTGCAGCTGCGGTAGAGTTGGAGCACATCGTCCAGACACGTTTTATCCTCGTATTCCATATACACATTGATCTCGGGAACGTGCTCCAGCACACGGTACTCCAGCCGCGAGAACACCTGCTCTGCCAGCATGATAAAGCCGGTGGCCAGAATGCCGCCCTCATAAAAGCCGCCGCCGAACGCCAGACCGATGATGGCCGAGGTCCACAATCCGGCCGCCGTTGTCAATCCCTTCACATTCTGCCGCTTGGTAACGATGATCGTACCGGCGCCGATGAAGCCGATGCCGGCAACAACCTGCGCGCCCAGACGCGCCATATCAGTAAAATAATGCATATTCAGATACAGATACTGACTGGTCAGCGTGGTGATCGCTGCACCAATGCAGATGAGGATATGGGTGCGGAAGCCTGCCGGACGACGCTTGTACGAGCGCTCGATGCCGATGATGCCGCCGCAGATAAATGCACATGCGAGACGCACAAACACAGAGAGTGTGGTAACGCTGCGCAGGCCGTCAAAAACAGATAACATATTGTCTTCCTCCCGTTACAGCTCTTCGATCGCGCACAGGCAATCCAGCCCGGCCAGTTCGGACAGCAGCTGCGTATGCGGTATTTTTTCATTCAGACGGATCGAAAAGATCGAGCTTGGATGCAGCTGTTCACCGCTCCGGTTGCGCTCGATGTCGATGTCATAGATCTGCACATTCTGCGCCTTCAGCTGATTGATGATCGTGCTGATATCATCCATCGAGTTAAACTCCAGATACAGATTGATGTCGCGCGCGTTTTCCTGAATGTATGCATCCACGATTGGGAACAGGCGGATGCTCAGAAAGATCATAGCAAACGCGATCAGTACGCATTCGTAAAATCCCGCGCCGACCGCAAGGCCGGTGCACGCTGAAGCCCACAATCCGGCGGCGGTAGTCAGTCCCTTGACCTGCTGACGACCGGTGACCAGAATCGTGCCTGCGCCGAGAAAGCCGATGCCGTTGATGACCTGTGCGCCGAAGCGGGAAACGTCGGTTTTCATACCGAGCTCGGCTGCAAGCGCCGACCACGGGCCGGTTATCAGCGTATACTCATACAGACTGAGCAGCACGGTCAGTGCCGCGCCCAGACACACCAGCATATAAGTGCGGAACCCCGCCGGACGGCGCTTTCGTTCCCGCTCCAGACCGATGCAGCCGCCGAGCAGCATAGCAAGGGCGAGCCGCAGCACGACCGATGCAAAATGAAATTCGCGAAGATATGCAATCGTTTCTGTCATGTTCTGCTCCTCCTCATTTCCTGCGGAAACCGCGTACGCACACGTTTGCGCTGATGGTCATTTTACACACCGTACTCCTTGGTATATATACAGTATAACACCGGATCAGGTCAAGTTTCATCCCTCACATTGTAAGAAGTATTTTGTTTATTTTTGTGTAATTTGTACATTCGCAAACGTTTGTGTATTTAATTATCTCCATATTATTATATATTAAGTTCTAAATATCTGCATTTGTGAAAATTTTCATTTCAATACAGCCTCTCCGAACTGTTTTTTCCCTTCCGCAGAGCGCAAATACCCCCATTCTGCACAGATTGTGCAGAACGGGGGGATTCGTTCCGTATCGCACGAACTGCGCCTGCACGCAGCACAAGGCACTTCCGCCTTACATGGTCCCTTCCTCCTCCATCGCGCTGAGCAGCGGCGTTACCATCTGCTTTTTGCGGCTGACTACACCCGGCAGCACGACCGAATGCTCCCCGCATTCCTTGCGGAACGCGGTATGCACCAGATTCTTTGCACCCCTGCCGACATAGAGCAGTTCGGTCTTTTCCTCGATGATATCGGTCAGCATGACAAACTGCATGGACAGACCGCTCGTCTTGAGATAGTCCTCCATATAGTCCAGCATTTTATCCCGTATGCCGTTCAGCTCATTCTCGCTGACACTCGTGATCTGCGAAATGGCGATTTTTTTATTCTGTACCTGAAAGTACTTGAAATCCATGTGGAACAGCTCATCCATCGAACGGTCGCGCAGGCACGAACTGGAGCGGAACATCTCCGTTGCATACTCTCTGATGTCCAGACCTGCAATCTGCGCCAGCTCCTCTGCGGCAGCGCGGTCGAGCGGCGTACAAGTCGGAGAACGGAACATCAGTGTATCCGACAGAATCGCAGAGCACAGCAGACCCGCGATTTTCGGTTCGATCGGCACATTATGCTCATGATACATTCCTGTAATAATGGTCGCAGTACAGCCGAGCGGCTGATTACGGAAATAGATCGGCCCGCTCGTTTCAACCGAATCAATGCGGTGATGGTCGATAATTTCAATGATATTAGTCGAACGAATGCCGTCTGCCGCCTGATCCCGCTCGTTGTGATCGACCAGAATGACCGACGGACGCTCCAGATCCAGCAGATTGCGCTGAGAAAACATTCCGATATACCGTCCCTGCTCATCCAGCAGCGGATAGTAGCGCATACGCTTTTTGGATACCGCGCGCTTTACATCCTCTACCACGTCATCAGGTTCAAAGGTGATCAGTCCCCTGCGGCGCATGACATGGCGCACCGGCACAGCCTGACTGACCACCTTGGCGCAGCTGTATGTCGTCAGCGGCGTTGCAATGATGGAAACCTGATTTTCACTTGCCAGCTTGCGGATGGTACGCGAGACTTTCGCACCGAGCCCGATAATAATGCATCCCGCATTCATCTCAATGGCGCAGAGCTGACTCTCATAGCGGTTGCCGAGAATGACCATGTCATGCGGCCCGATATAATCCTCCAGAACATCCGGATTGGCTGCCGCAACCACCACACTGCCCTGCTCGAAGCGCTTTTCGATATCACCGACAATCAGCGTACCATCCAATACATCCACCAGATTGCGATAGCTTGTGCCAGCCTCCGCCAATGCGTTCGCGTCCTTGTCCTCCATATAGAAGCGCGCGATATCACTCAGCGTCAGCAGTCCCTTGAGATGACGGTCCTCATCGACAACAGCCAGCGTCTGAATATCATTTTCGTTCATGTAATTCCATGCGCGGTGCAGCGACATCTCCTCATCAATACCGGGGATCCTGCGATACTGCACATCGCTCAGACACGGCTCAAACGACTTGATATACCGCGGTGCTTTTACACCGAAGCGCTCAAGGACAAATTTGGTCTCTGTATTGACATGGCCTGCCCGGCAGGGGATATATGGTTCTCCGGTCAGCCTGTGCTTAAGCTCTGCATAACAGATCGCAGAGCAGATCGAATCTGTATCCGGATTACGGTGTCCGATAACAAAAACCGGGTTCATACTGTACCAACTCCTTTGTCTGAGAAATGACCGCGGGAACTGCTGTGGTTTTCCCGACGGTGTATGATTGCGGGTAAAAGGAAACAGCAGCACCGACCATGCCACTGATTCGGGTGCTGCTGTTCCCCTCGGGAAGAAATAGGACAATACCGCATAATTAGGTATCGTTTAGATATGGTCAATATGATTTTCCATGCGGATCATGCCGGAAACACCTGCCAGCTCCTGACAGAATGCATTCTGCGCGGACTCATATCCGTGCGGCGGAAAGCTTGCACGAAAGCTGATAATGTAGGTATTATGCGGAGTTCTGCCGAAGGACAGATTAAGCAGCTTTGCGAAATGCCGTTCTGCCAGATGCGACAGCTCCACCATGATGTCGCCCATGTGGTCACATTCGATCTGCAGATCCAGCTCCGGGCGTCTTCTGGTGCGGATTTTCTCCTGAATCCCGTCAAACGCCACCAGCGTTACAAAGGCAATCACCGTACCGACCGCCGTGAGCACATAGTATCCCATGCCGACCGACAGACCGAGACAGGCAACGACCCAGACACTGGCCGCCGTTGTCAGTCCGCGAACGGTAAATCCCTCACGCAGGATTGCACCGGCACCCAGAAAACCGATGCCGTTGATGACCTGTGCGCCCAGTCGCGCCGGGTCAGAGGGCGTTGTGCCGAATACCGCGATTGTCTGCTCATACATGATGCAGCTTGTCACCATGACCACGCACGAGCCGAGTGCTACCAGAATATGTGTGCGGATTCCCGCCGGATGCGAGGTTCGTGCGCGCTGCGCGCCGACGGCAAACCCGACGATCACTGCACCCAGCAGCCGCAGCACGATATCCACCACTGTAATTTTCCCCATTTTCGTTTCCCTCCTGTCTAAAATATTTGACCGCACCCTGCAATGGCAGGGTACGGTCAGAAAAAGAGAGAGAGATTGTTACGGTTACGTTCTTTTTCTTATTGCATCGTCAAGCGCTCTGCTCGATTTCGCTCCTCCAGATAATCTACCAGCTCCGGCAATTCCCGAATGATATGATCCGGCTGGTAAGCAGCATCTACACCGGCATCCTTCTGCGCCGACAGGAACGACTGGATCTGGATTGCGGCACCGAAATGCATTCGCTTTGCACCGATGATATCACGCGAAATCGTATCGCCCACATAGGCACATTCCTCCGGCTTCGCCTGCATCTGGCGCAGCGAGATCTGGAAAATAGACGGATGCGGTTTTCGGTATCCGGTCACGCTGGACAGGGTAACATCTTCAAAATAATCGCGGATTCCGTACTGCTCTAGCACATCGAACACCGAATAAAGCGATGCCGTATTGGAGATGACGCCCAGATGATACCCGCGTTTTTTCAGCTCCTCCAGTGTTTCCTTGACCTTCGGACGAAGCTCGCGGTGATAATAGGTCACTTCCCACATGCCGGCCAGCCGTTCCGCTACCTCCTGCAGCCTTTCACGGTTCAGATTGAAGTCCGCCATATAATACTCCGGCCAGATTTCCTCCGGTTTTTTCTCAAGTTCGTTGGATTCGCTCCATTGTTTGTAGGTACGGATACCGCTGTTCAGCTTGTTCCAGAAGGTAATGTCATTGCAGCCTGTACCCAGATCATGTTCATCAAGGAACGTCCGCAGCTCTCCGGTAACCGTGCGGATCGTCTGATCATTATACCAGATATCCTCGAGCGTTCCTCCCATATCAAATAAAATAGTCTTAATCACGTTTACTCCTCCTTCTGCGGCAGTGCAAGGGAGGCACGAACCACATTGTGATCGCTCAACTCCGGCTGTGCATACCGGGCCAGCGTACTGTCCGGCGCAGCAAAGCCGCAGTCTGCCGTCAGTGTAGAAATCACACTGCTGCAGTGC
>UMBF01038024.1_pt1 | contig 13373 bp, 6 predicted proteins | sample 1963901 | NCBI WGS metagenome assembly UMBF01 (sample SAMEA4835935, study PRJEB28245) | human gut metagenome | biome: gut microbiome; material: fecal sample | place: Denmark | collected 2008 | reverse complement strand
AAGGTTGACTTAGTAACCGAGACTATGCTCGGTTCGGCATTTGTTTCGGGCGACACAAATCCGAAGCTTGCTTGGGAAAGCCTTGTTTCCGCAGATAAGCCCGTTCGTCCTTCGTTCAGCGAGGGAACCGAGCTTTCGGCAAAGCTTTCGGGTTACATTAAAGAGGCAGTCAAGAGCTCAAAGACCAAAGCGGGGCTCACTTCCGCCGACACTCTTTTGGGCAATGAAAGCTATATGTCAGGCGCCAGCTCTACGGCTACCGACTGGATGGCACTTGCTATGGGTCGTTACGGATATTTCGATTCCGTAGACGGAAAATATACTTATCTTATCGACGACGGCACAGGCTACACCGACTATCTCAATGCCATGAAGTCATACATCGAAAAGACATACACCGAAAACGGCGGTACACTTCACAGCGTAAAGGCTACCGAGTGGCACAGAGGCGTTGTTGCAATAGCGGCTCTCGGCGGCGACCCCACAAGCTTCGGAACATATAACGGTCAGCCGATAAATCTTATCGCGGACGGCAGCTATAACTGCAAGGTAAAGGGCGGTCCCGGCAAACAGGGTATAAACGGCTGGATATGGGGTCTTATTGCTCTTGATACCGGTATGTATGGGGTTCCGAGCGACGCCGCATATCAGCGTGAGCTTTTCATAAAAGAAATACTTAAAATGCAGCTTACCGACGGCGTAGACGGCAATAAATACGGCGGCTGGGTTCTCGGCGGTTACGGTTCATCGTCGGATGTCGATATTACCGCTATGGCAATACAGGCGCTCGCTCCTTATTACAATGACGATACCGTGTATACATATAAAAATGAAATTTCGGGCGACGAAGTTTCAAAAACGGTTCGTCAATGCGTGGACGAAGCATTTGACCGCTTAGGCTCAATGATGAACGATAAAGCGGGCTTTACTTCCTGGAATACCGATAACTCCGAAAGTATAGCTCAGGTTATAGTTGCGCTGACTTCTGTCGGAATCGACCCCCAAAAGGACAGCAGATTTATAACCTCCGACGGCTTAACGCTCCTTGACGGACTTCTGAGATTCCGCGATACAAACGGCGGCTTCTGCCATGTTGTCGGCAACGGCTGGAACAGTATGGCAAACGATCAGGCAACTTACGCTCTCGTAGCTTATTGGAGATTTGAAAATAAGATGAGAGCGCTTTATGATATGCGCGGCGACTGGAGCGCGGAAACCAAAGCGGCAATCACGGACGCAGTAAGCGCCATAGACGCTCTTCCTCTGCCGACGGACGCAAATTATAAGTCTGCGGCAAAGAGCGCACTCGCAAAATTCCGTGCGGTTCCCGAAAACGAACGCAGATACGTAAATAATTATTCGGCTCTTGTTTCGGCAATAGAGCTTGTCGGCGGCGAGGGAGAGCTTGACTCAAATACGCCGTACATCACTTCTATCGCGGTTACAAAAGCACCCGATAAGACCGAATATTATGACGGCGACTCTTTTGACGCTGCCGGCATGGAGGTTACCGCATATTACAGCGACGGAGCGCAAAAGCCCGTAACGGATTATGAGATAATTTCCGGTGATTCACTTGAAGTCGGAACTCAAAAGGTATGTATAAAGAGCGGTAAACTCAAGACCTTTGTAACAGTTACGGTAAAGGATAAAATCCCGTGGGAGGGCTTGGGCTCCGAGACTTCACCGTACCTTATAAGCACGGCAGAGGACCTTTACAATCTGTCATATTACGTAAATACCAAGCTTATGGCAACTACCGGTGTTTACTTTGAAATGACCGATAATATCGACCTCAGCGACTATGACAACTGGACCCCGATAGGCTCTGACAGAAATCAGTTTGACGGTGTATTTGACGGCGACGGATATGTCATAGACAATCTTACTTCTCTCCGCGGCGGACTTTTCGGAATTGTCTGCCAAAATGCCGTAATTAAGAATGTCGGTGTCGCAAGCGGCGAAATCGGCAAAGAAAATACATACACTTCGTTCCTCGGCGGTATCGCCAAATGGAGTAACGGCGCAGACTTTATAAACTGCTGGAACGGTGCCGATATTTACGGCAGCGGTTACATGGGCGGTATAGTCGGTACAGTGCGCGACGGCGGCAAGAGTAATATCACGGGCTGCTACAACGTAGGCTCGCTTTATGCAAGCAGCGGCCATACAGGCGGTATTGTAGGACATCTCGATACTACAAGACGTAATACTTCGGTTGAGGTTACCATAGACAACTGCTACAACCTCGGAAGCATAAACGGTATTTATTCACTCGGCGGCATTGTAGGACAGGCTCAGGACGGCCACACCATAGTCAATTGCTATAACGCAGGTAAAATAACTTCCTCATCCGACGGTCAGGCAGGCGCAATAGCAGGCTCGCTCACAAATGATAACAGGGTCCAAGAATGCTATTATGACTCTTCCGTTACAGAGAACGGAATCGGAAACGGTGACGGAAGTACCACAGGCGAGACAACCGAGTTTATGAAATCTCCCGAATTCCTCGCGCTTCTCGGCGAAAAATTCAAAGAAGACGAATATTCTCTTGTAAACGGCGGCTATCCGATCCTTTATTGGCAAAAGACTTTTGATGCCGACGATGTAAACGAGGTTGTCGAAAAAATCAACGACATCGGCGATGTAACGGCGGACAGCGGCGTTAAAATAAACGAGGCAAGAAACGCATATGACAATCTCGACGACGATTTAAAGCCGTACGTTTCAAATCTTGATGTGCTTTTGAACGCCGAAAAAGAGCTTTCCGAAATAATAAGCCTCAAAGAAGCCAAAAAGACAGCACTCGAGCAGCTCGAGAGCTACAAGGACGCTTCGGATTACACACTCAATCGTGAGGCATTTAACAAGGCTCTCGAAAAAGGTATGGCTGATATAAGTGCGGCGAAGAATAAGGACGAAGTGAATACCGCTTTGATAAAAGCCAAGGCGGCACTTGACGAAATTCCGACAGATTCGTCACTCGGTAGCAATGACAACGGAAATGTCAATGTACCGTCGGTACCGGGTACAGACGGGAATACGTCAAATTCCGGAAATACCGCCGATACGGATATTAAGGGCGTTTCAATTCCCAAAACAGGCAGAATCGGAAATGCGGCGGTTGCATTTTTAATGTTCTCTTCTTTTGCTGCGGCAACGGCTGTTACCGCCAAACGCAAAAAGGACGAAGAATAAGACGGATTGATTACGTACCCGACGGGGCATTTTGTCTCCGGCGGGTACATCGCTTACTCTAAACCGAAAAATGCCGATTATCGGCGGATCCATTTTGCAAGGGAGGTATATACCACGGATAAAAACAAAACCAAAAGAGCTCTTATTTGCTTTTTTATGTGTTTTTTGCTTATTCTGCCGTCGTCTCAGGTTTTTGCCGCGGCAGGCCCTACGCTCAGAACTACGCTTTCCGACAATACAACTCAGCGCGGAAGCAAAAAGACATTTGACGTATGGGCGAGAAATGCGTCAGGCGAAAAAATAAAAGCGACGGTTACGTTTAACGGCGAAAAGCTTTCGCCCACATGGGACGATAACGAAAAATCAAGCTATACCCTTAACTTTACCTTTGAGGGCGATAACACGGTTGTCGTTTCGGCATCGTCCGACGGCGGGCGAAAAAAGCAGCTTACATATCACATTAACTACGAGAAAGCGCGGCAGGGCGAAAAAATCGGCACGGCTGTTTGGAGCGTCGAAATGTTCACCATAGGCTGCGGATATCTCGTGTATCCCCAAAAAGTAAATATATACGAGGGCGAGACGTCCGCTCAGCAGCTTTTGCGCCTGCTTAACGAAAACGGATATGTGGGTTATTACGGCGGCAGCGTAAGCTCTTCGTTTTACCTCGCATATGTAGCCGACGGTACGGCGTCTGCGGCGAGATATAACAATTATCAGAGAAGCTCGTCCGCTTCGTCTCCGAAAGCACTCGGAATTTCACCGACAATACCGTCTGTTTTGGTGCCGCATCTTAAAAGCACAATGACGTTTTATGACCCCGGCGATTATGAGAAAAACTGGAAAGGCCATCTCGGTGAATTTGTAATAACAAACGGCTCGGGCTGGATGTATTCCGTCAACAACGTTTTCCCGAATGTCGGTTTTGCCGATACATACCTTTCCGACGGAGATATCGTCAGAGTACAGTTCACTCTCGGCTACGGAGCGGATATAGGCGGCTTCGGTGCTATGGGAACCTCAATTCCGAATGTCGAAAATCAGCCGAAATCCGGTTATTTTTCGGTGGCGAATAAGGACTCGCTTACAAAGGCAATAGAAAGAACCATTTATTCGGGTCTTATAACGCGCTCAAATGTAAAAAATGCATACGCCGCGGCATTATCCGTTGCCGAGACGCTTGACGCTTCGCAAAGCGCGGTCGATAACGCGGTTTCCGCTATCAATTCGGCACTTCAAAATCCGGGGTCGGAAACAAACTCCGCTCCTGCGGATGCTCCTTTGTCCGTCGGCGGCAGCGGCGCTCATGTGTCCTCCGGTGCGGCATTAGGCGGCAAGAATGCGTCGGGCGGCGCGGCAGCTGCCGCTTCCGGTGGGTCTGCCGACGCTGTCGCGGCTTCGGCTGCGGAGGAATCCGCTTTTTCCGAGACCGATGCGGGAACGGAGGAGATAGCCGAAGCTTCAGAGGCTCTTTCCGAGAGCGAAGAGAGCACGGAAAACGCCGTATCATTGTCGGAAAACAAAAAATCAAAAACGCTTGTCACGGTAATATGCTTGGTATCGGCATTTATCGTTTTGGCAGGCGGAGTATGCTTTATTGTGTTTTATGTAAAGAAACGCCGCAAAAACGGCGAAAAAGAAAAATCTGTTAAGGAGAGCTCTTCCCAAAAATGACAAAACGTGTTATTTCGGTGCTTTTATGCGTCCTGTGTGTTATATCCTCAATTTCTTTCATCGTATCGGCAAAAGAGAATAAAGAGTATACGTCCGACAATTTTCTTAGCGTCGCGGACGGTATTATCGCATGGAAAAAAGCCGATAACGGCTCGGAACCCGACGGATATTTGATTAACGATAAATATTTGGAAAATGCGGGTACTACTCCGGGGGATTGGTATCCCATAGCTCTCGGCAGACTCGGAATACAGGATAACAACGAGGGCTACCTTGCGGTCATAAAAGACAGGGTAGAGGAGCGTTATCGCGAAAGCGGAAGGCTCAGTGCCGCAAAGGCAACCGAGTGGCACAGAATAGCACTCGCCGTTCTCGCTATGGGCGGCGACCCGACAAATTTCGGAACCGACGAAAACGGCGCGCCGATAAATCTGATAGCGGACGGAACCTACGACCGCGGCAAGACAACGCCGCTCGGAAGACAGGGCATAAACGGCTGGATATGGGGGCTTATAACTCTTGACAGTATGCGCTATGCCGTGCCTGACGGAGCGTACAACACCCGCGACGATATAATCGTTGAAATAATTTCAAAGCAGCTTTCCGACGGCGGATTTGCCCTGAGCTCGGATGATGCAGACCCCGATATTACCGCTATGGCGATAACGGCACTCGCACCGTATTATAATTCCGAAAAAATATATTCTTATCACAGAAAAGCGTTGTCCGCCGATGAGAGCAAAACGGTGCACGAGGTTGTTGATGAAGCGGTTTTGTGCCTTTCACGTCTGCAACTCGACACGGGCGACTACAAAAGTTGGGGAACTCAGAATGTAGAGAGTACCGATTGGGTGGCGGTGGCGCTGTGCAGTCTTAATATCGACCCTCTCTCGGACAGCCGTTTCATAAAAAACGGCAACACCCTTTTTGAAGGTATAATGCGTTACAGAATGACGGACGGCGGATTTGTCCATTCGTTTACTTACGACCCCGACAATCCCACATCTTTGCCCGATAAATCAAATACCATGGCGTCGGAGCAGACCCTTTATACCATGGCATCTCTTTGGCGGCAAAAAAACGGTATGAGAACTCTTTTCGATTTCAGAAAAGAGCAGAGCTCCGCGCTTAAATCGCGAATAAACGACCTTACTTCCGACATTTCTAAAATCGGCAATAAGACCGATAAACAAACGCTTCGCGAGCTTCTTGCGGTTTTTTATTCGTTGCCCGAAACAGAGCGGTGCTACGTGAGCAATTATTGGACTTTGTCCGATGAAGCCAAAAAACGCGGAATAGACGTTTCGGAAATAGCGGGTGAAACCGCGGTGATTGTGTTTTCGGATGATGACGCAAACGACGACGCCATTTTGTATTTTACCGATTCCGACCGTGCAATGGTTGACTCTCTGCCCGAAAAACTCACTACGGAGCAGTATGTTTTGGTTGTAACATTGCTTGATAAGCTCGAAAGGAGTGAAGATTTTGACGGTAAAGACGCATATCTCCGAAAGCTTGTTTCGGCAAAGGAGCAAATTGCCGCGGTTCAGGCGGAAATAGATTCGCTGAACGACGACATTAAAGCCGAGCTTTATCCGTTTGACAAAATCACGCTCAAGGATAGGGGTAAGGTGAATAAAATCGTTAAACGCTATAACGCGCTCAGCGAATATGACAGAGCAAAAATCGAGCGTTGGGAGGATGTCGTCAAGACAAAGACAAAGCTTGACAATATCGTTCGCGCCATAGTAATATCTGTTGTACTGTTTGTTTTAGCGGTAGGACTTACCGTGTTTATAATTATAAGAATCAGACGCCGTAAGATGAAAAAAACTCTCGAAATGGAGGAGCTTGCGGCAATGTATAAGGATGAAGACGACGAAATGCGGTAATTTTTTCTCGTGGAAGGGGAGTCATAATTGAAAAAAGATATTTTGGCGCTCCTGTCGTTGGCGCTGATAATAGCCGTATTGATTCACGGCACAAACATTCAGTCCGTTGACGAGTACTACCTTACTCATATCGACGATATAACCCCGCAGAGCGAGACGGTTTTTATCAGTATTCGCTGTGATACCGTGCTTCAAAATTACGACGAGCTTGACAAAGTCCTGCAATCCGATAAATACGTGCCGCAAAACGGCGTTATATTGCCGGAAACCGAATATGTGTTAAGACCCGGCGACACCGTTTTTGATATACTTGACAGGGCGGTAAGGTATAATAAAATACAGATGGAGTATCAGGGTGCCGATAAAAACAGCTATGGCAGCGTATACGTTCAGGGTATAAATTATCTGTACGAATTTTCCTGCGGACCGCTTTCGGGTTGGATGTATCAGGTGAACGGCGAATTTCCGAATTACGGATGCTCAAAATACAAACTGAAGGACGGCGACCGAATAGCATGGGTCTATACCTGCGATCTCGGCAAGGACGTCGGCTGTATATGGATGGGAGATGAAACGGGATGAAAGCTTTCGGCGGATATCATCCGGCTGTTACTTTTACATATTTTATATCTGTGCTGTTAACGGCTATGTTTGTATGGAATCCCGTAATACAGCTCACAGCACTCCTCGGCGGCATTATGTTTTCGCTTATGCTCGTGAGGAAAAAGGCTATTTTAAGCGATATGGGCTTTTATCTTCCGCTTTTTCTGCTTGTGGCTGTTACAAATCCTCTGTTTTCACATAACGGCGTTACTCCGCTTTTCTTTATGAACGGTAACCCTGTAACGCTTGAAGCGGTTGTTTACGGCGTTTTTATCTCGGTGATGGTTGTCGGAGTGCTGTTTTGGTGCAAGTGCTATAATGAAATTATGACTGAGGATAAATTCTTGTATCTGTTCGGCAGAATTATTCCGAAAATGTCGCTTGTGCTTTCCATGGCTCTCAGATTTGTTCCGATGTTTAAAAGACAGATGAAAAATGTGAGCAGAGCGCAAAAGGCAATGGGGCTATATTCGCAAAAAAGCTATGTCGACAGATTACGCGGCGGAATACGTGTTTTTACGGCGATGATTTCGTGGTCGCTTGAAAATTCCATGGAGCTGTCGTCATCTATGAGAGCACGCGGATACGGTTTGCACGGCAGAACAAACTTTTCGCTGTTTAATCTCGGGGCGAGAGACGCGGCGGTTTTATTGTCGGGATTATTGCTTTTTGCTGCCGTACTTATAGGCGTCGGCAGCGGAAGCATCGATTTTACATTTTATCCGGAGCTCGGCAAAATCAGCCTTTCGTTAAAATCGTTAATTACGTACATTTCGTTTTTTATATTATCGTTTCTTCCGTTTTTTATTGAGGTAAAGGAGAATTTAAAGTGGAAATATTACATATCGAAAATTTGAATTTCCGTTACCCCAAGGCGGAAAAAGACACGCTTCACAATATTTCTCTTAATATCTGGCAGGGTGATTTTACTGTAATATGCGGCGCAACGGGCTGCGGAAAGACCACCCTTTTAAAGCTGATTAAAAACGAGCTTGCTCCCGCAGGTGAAAAGAGCGGCGAGATACTCTATAACGGGAAAAGCATCGATTCACTCAGCCTTCGCGAGAGTGCATGTGCCATAGGGTTTGTCGGGCAAAATCCCGATAATCAGATAGTTACTGACAAGGTTTGGCACGAGCTGTCGTTCGGTCTTGAAAATCTCGGCGTGCCGCAAAACGTAATTCGCCGCAGAGTGGGCGAGATGGCGAGCTATTTCGGTATACAGGATTGGTTCCGCAAAAAAACCGACGAGCTTTCGGGCGGTCAGAAGCAGCTTTTAAATCTTGCGTCGGTTATGGTAATGCAGCCCAAGGTGCTTATCTTAGATGAGCCCACAAGTCAGCTTGACCCCATAGCCGCGGCTGATTTTATAGCGACGCTTAAGAAGCTGAATACCGAATTCGGTATTACCGTGCTTTTGGTAGAGCACCGTCTTGAGGACGTTTTCCCGATAGCCGACAAGGTTTTGCTTATGGAAAACGGCTGTGTGCTTTTGTATGATTCACCGCGTGCCGTCGGCAAAAATCTTAAAAAAATAAATCCCGAGCACCCTATGCTCAAGGGTCTTCCGAGTGCCGTAAGGCTTTACAATCTGCTCTCGTCGGACGAAGTCTGCCCGCTTACGGTTAAAGAGGGGCAGGAGTTTTTCAGACGCAATTTCAAAAGGAATATAGACTTTTCCGACGGTGATAAATCAGAATATTCCGATAAAACCGATACGGCAATCGAGCTTAAAAATGTTTGGTTCAGATATGAAAGAGATTTGCCCGACATTCTGCGCGGTGTAAATCTTAAAGCGGATCGCGGCGAGACAATTTGTATTCTCGGCGGCAACGGCACGGGAAAAACGACAATGCTGAATGTTATTTCGGGTCTTAATAAGCCGTACCGCGGCAAAATAAAGATAGACGGCAAAAAAATCAAGGATTATAAGGGCAATTCACTGTACCGAAAGAAGCTTGCATATCTGCCGCAAAATCCGCAGACGGTATTTTTAAAGGATACCGTTTCGGGCGATCTCGAAGAAATGCTCAAGGCGATGGAGTATAAAAAAGAAGAGCGCGAAGAAAAAATACGCGATATTTCCGAAAAACTCGGCATAACGGATTTGCTTACGAAGCATCCTTATGACCTCAGCGGCGGTGAACAGCAAAAATGCGCCCTTGCGAAAATGTTGCTTTCTGAGCCTACAATACTGCTTTTGGACGAACCGACAAAGGGACTTGACGCCTTTTCAAAGTCCTCGCTTTTGAATGTATTGAAGAAGCTTAAATCGGACGGAATAACGGTTGTTATGGTAACTCATGATGTTGAGTTTGCCGCTGTCGGTGCCGATAGGTGCGCGCTGTTCTTTGACGGCGAAATCGTTTCTTCCGATGCGCCGAATTCGTTTTTCGCAGAAAATAATTTTTATACGACGGCGGCGAACCGCATAGCCCGTCCGCTTTGTCCCACAGCGATAACGAGCGAAGAGGCGGCTGAGTGCTGCCGCGGAAACGGAGAAGATAATGGTTAAAAAATGGCTTTCGTATATTTTTCCGTGCATTTTGGTGCCTGCGGCGGTTTTGCTCGGCGCCACAGTGTTTAAAGATAAACAGTATGCATGGATATCGCTTTGCGTTGCCGTGTTGTCGTGCGTTCCGTTTTTTCTCGCATTTGAAAAGGGAAAAAGCGGTACAAAGGAAATGATTTTAATAGCTGTTATGGTCGCGTTGTCGGCAGTCGGCAGACTTATTTTTGCGTGGGCACCCAGCGTAAAACCGGTGACGGCACTCGTTATAATAACAGCGATGTATTTCGGCCCGCAGGCAGGCTTTATGACGGGTGCGCTGACCGCCGTAATATCGAATTTTTATTTTGGGCAGGGTCCATGGACACCGTTCCAGATGTTTTCGTGGGGTATAGTCGGGCTTATAGCCGGAGTTTTCGCTCCGCAGCTTAAAAAGAGTCTTGTGTTCAGAATAATTTACAGTGCCGTTTCGGGAGTGCTGTATTCTTTGCTTATGGATATTTATACAACCCTTTGGTATGACGGCACGTTTAATCTGACGCGGTATATTGCCGCTGTTACGTCGGCTGTGCCCGTTACGCTTACCTATGTAGTTTCCAATGTTGCATTTATAATAGTGCTTGCAAAGCCTATAGGCTCGGTTCTTGAACGAATTAAGACAAAATACGGAATGCAATAATGCATTCGTATAAAATCATTCACCTTTACCGTGCCGAGAAGATAGCTTTTTTATCTGAAATGATGCCGTAATCGCCGTTTTTGCGCAAACATTGACGGATTTTACCATGCAAATCCGTTTTGTGTAGGCACAAAACCCTTATTGATTGCAATAAATTAAAATATTTGAATAAATCATTTGACAAAGGTATGTACGTTTGGTAAAATATATAAGCTCTTTGTTGAGCTCAATAAATCGAATACGGAGAGTTATCGAAGTGGTCATAACGGGCCTGACTCGAAATCAGGTAATCCCTAACGGGACCGAGGGTTCGAATCCCTCACTCTCCGCCATAAAAAACAGGACATAGCAAAAGCTATGTCCTGTTTTTGCTTTAAATTAAAAAGGGATTCGAACCCTTACAATCTTTTGCAAGACGAAGTCTTGTCAAAAGAAGTCTATAATAGGATAGTTTGCGGAGCAAACTCGCGGGCGAACGAAGCGAGCCGAATCCCTCACTCTCCGCCAAAAAAGCAGGATATAGCAAAAGCTGTATCCTGTTTTTGCATTTTCGTTGTGTGTGAACAAGCCGTAATAAAAGCGGCAGAGTATACCGTGTTCGGTTGTCGGTAAAGTGCATTTGGTTTCCTTTATCGTTCTTAAAAGCAGCCGCTGTTGACAAAACAAAAAAAGCAATATATCATATTGTATACATACAATATGTTGCGGAAGTAACACATATTCTGTTACTTATAAAAAGCGGGGGTTAATATGGATAAAAAGAAATCAATTAAAAATCTCGTCGTCATTTTAATTGCAGTGGTGGCATTGGGGCTTCTTTGGGCTTTTGTCAAAAGCCAAGTAACAACAACACCGATATATATTGTTGTGGATACCTTTGAACTGATTATACCGAGCATAATTTTGATACCCGGAATAATTTGCTATATCGCTTACTTTTTTGTCAATGACGCGAAAATAAAATCCGCGCTTAAGATAAGCTCCTTATGTATAGCGGCCTTCTGCGTGGTTTTCTCCGTGTCGTTTTTTGCCGCGATATTTGTAAATTCGGGCAGCGAAAAGACGAGCAGCTATAAAGAAGCCGCCGAGAGCAAATACAGCTTGGGTAATTTTGTCGATTTGGCTGATTACGAGGCTGAGCGTTCGGATGATGAGCTGTATTCAAACGGCTTTTTAAGCGGTTATTATACTGTTGATAATTATTCTAAAAGCGACGGCAGCTATAACTATTATACAGCTACCGTATATGAGTATACCGGCGGAACGGCGGCTTCGCGAAAGCTTATTAAGAAAAGGCTTGAAAAAGAACTGTTAAGGAAGACCTCGGTCGGCGGAAAAGACATTAAATATACAGACGGAACCGAGGGCGATTACCGATATAAATACTGTAATTACACAGACAAATTTGAAATGCAGTCTTCGTCATATTTCAGTATCGTAGCGGAAAGCAGCGATAAGGTAACGGTATATATATTAAATTCGGATTATAAAAATCATTTCGGCGAGCCGTTTGACGCGGAAAAAATTATCAGCTCAATTTGCAGCTGATACTTGCGGCCTTTGCGGCCAAGTGAATTGTTTTTAACCATGTTAAGCACCCTCTGCTTTTTAAATGAAAGTGGAGGGTGTTTTTTTGCATTTAAGGGCAAATCAGACGTTTTTTTCGTCATATATAAGCGGCAAAAGGAAAGCGTGAATGTTAACGCTGCGGAAAGCATTTTATTATGAGAGGCAGCTGCCATAATTAACAAAAGTTTAACGATAAATGTGTTGACATCTATAACCAAGTCATATATAATTAAAGCAAATATATTTGGTAAAGGATTGAGTTAATGGTAAAAAAACTGACGGCAGTATTGCTTACGATGTGCATGGCTGTTTCGCTGTTGCCTATGTTCGCTCAGGCGGCGTCAAAGCCTGATATTAAAGTGGGCGATTATGTCAAAATGGGAACATATAATAACGCCTCGATTCTTTGGCGCTGTGTGAGTATTGATGATAACGGTCCGCTTATGCTTGCAGACAGAATTGTTGACACTCTTGCGTATGATGCCAAGACAAACGACAACAGCAATTCGAAATCGCACAGCAGAAGCTATAAGCGCGCCGATTACGGCTCAAATTATTGGAAAGACAGCAATATGCGTTCCTGGCTCAATTCAACTGCGGCTGCAGGTAAGGTCGATTGGCTTTGCGGTAACCCGCCGAAGGATGGTTATGTCAGCGGAACAGGGGCCTATGATAATAAAGCAGGCTTTTTAAATAAATTTTCAAAGTCGGAAATTGCCGCTATGAAAACCGTTACCCAGCGTTCTCTTGTCTCTCATCCCGAATACAATAAGGGTATTGTTGAGGGCGACGCAAATTCCGATTTGTTATACTACACCGATATTTCGGAGGCTGTGGCTAATTATGATGATTCATATTTTGAAACCACGACCGAAAAGGTGTTCCTTCTCGATGTGAAACAGGCTAACGCCGTGTGGAAAAATCTTAAAGGCTATTATGTCGCATACAACAATGACGGTATGGCTTGGCCTTATTGGCTTCGTACTCCCGTTACCGACTGTAATCATGATATGCGTTATGTCAGCTCGTCGGGCGAGGTGGGCAGATATGCTCCGTGGTATTCCGATTTGGGCGTAAGACCTGCGTTTTATCTCGATACCGAGTATTTTGTCGCAACCTCCGGCAGCGGCACTCAGGGCAATCCTTATGTCGGCTCTGCTCCGAATAAGCAGGAGGCGGATTATACAATTTCAGAGCCTGCGGAAGAGGCAAATCCCGATTGGAATGTCAGCACCGAGCAAAGCATTCA
>UMBF01039139.1_pt1 | contig 13429 bp, 10 predicted proteins | sample 1963901 | NCBI WGS metagenome assembly UMBF01 (sample SAMEA4835935, study PRJEB28245) | human gut metagenome | biome: gut microbiome; material: fecal sample | place: Denmark | collected 2008 | reverse complement strand
CGCATCCACTACGCCATCACCGACGCCGGCGGCCGCAGCCCCAATGTGGTGCAGCCCCGGGCCAGCGTGCTGTACATGGTCCGCTCCAACCACGTGGCCGAGGCCGTGGAACTTCAAAAGCGGGTGGACAAGATCGCCGAGGGCGCGGCTTTGATGACCGAGACCACCTTCGAGAAGAAATTTATCGACGGCCTCGCGGACACCGTCACCAACCACGCTCTGGAGCGGGTGCTCTACCAGAACTTCCAGGAGCTGGGCGTCCCCTCCCACACGACGGAGGAGCTGGCCTATGCCGACCAGCTCAGCGCCACCTATCCCGGCAATGACCGCCTGCCCGGCGTGGGCAGCCAGTACGATCTGGATTACGCGGAGCAGGCCAGAGCCCTGCGGACAAAAGCCGGTCACGCCATGAATGACTTCCTGCTGCCCCTGTACCAGGGCGATGCCTTTGAGCCCGGCTCCACCGACGTGGGCGACGTCAGCTGGCAGTGCCCCACCGCGCAGATCCACGTGGCCACCTGGCCCAACGGCTGCCCCGGCCACAGCTGGCAGAATGTCTCCTGCGGCCGTACGGACATCGGGCACAAGGCTGCCCTTCACGCCGGCAAGGTCCTTGCCGCCGCCGCCATGGACCTTCTGACCCAGCCCGCTCTGCTGGAGGAGGCCAAAGCAGAATTCCAGCGCCGGACCGTGGCCGGTTACACCTGCCCCATCCCCGCCGATGCTGTTCCCGTAGTGGCAGACTGAGGCGTTTCACATCTGAAAAAGGCCGCCTAGGGCGGCCTTTTTTCTTTTTCTTGGGCTGATCCCGACAGGAAACAGGAATCCGGTCGTTTTGCACCAATTATTTTTTAGGTAATCAAAATTTTTGTTTGCTTTTTATAGAATTCATGGTATGATGGAAGCATCCAAAAGAATTTTGTGAAAGCTGTGCTTTCCCCCTTGAAAGGAGCTCCTGCCTATGAAGCCCACTGCAACCGGTCGGGAAATTCTTTTCCAGACCCGCGGCATCCCTCCTGTGGGTGCTTCCGTCTCCCTTGCACTGCAGCATCTGGTGGCCATGATCGTCGGCTGCGTCACTCCGCCCATCATCATCGCCGGGGCGGTCGGATTGAGCCAGGCGGATCAGGTGCTGCTGATTCAGGCCTCTCTGGTGATGTCGGCCGTGTCCACACTGCTGCAGCTCTTCCCCATCAGCCGGTACTTCGGCTCCGGCCTTCCGGTCATTCTGGGTGTCAGCTTCGCCTATGTCCCCAGCATGCAGGCCATTGCCGCCTCCGGCGGCGGGATCGGCGCCATCGCCGGCGCCATGCTGGTAGGCGGCGTGGTTGCGATTCTGGTGGGCCTCTTTGTCCGGAAGATCCGCCTGCTCTTCCCTCCGGTCATCACCGGCACCGTGGTATTCACCATCGGCCTTTCCCTCTACCCCACCGCCATCAACTACATGGCCGGAGGCACCGCCAACACGGCTGAGGCCGTGGCGGCTCAGGGACTGCCGGAGGCCATGGTGTACGGCTCCTGGCAGAACTGGCTCATCGCCGCGCTGACGCTGACGGTGGTCATGATCCTCAACCACCGCGCCAAAGGCATCGCCCGGCTGGCCTCCATCCTGCTGGGCATGCTCTTCGGCTATGCGGTGGCCCTGGCCTTCGGCATGGTGGACTTCTCCGACGTGGGGAGCGCCGCCTGGTTCTCCCTGCCCCGGCCGCTGCACTTCGGCATCAGCTTTGACGCCGCCTCCTGCATCGCCATCGGACTGCTCTTCGCCATCAACTCCATCCAGGCCATCGGCGACTTCACCGCCACCACAGTGGGCGGTCTGAGCCGCCAGCCCACCGACCAGGAGCTCCAGGGCGGCATTATCGCCTACGGCGCCAGCAACATTCTGGCAGCTTTGATGGGTGGACTGCCCACGGCTACATACTCCCAGAACGTGGGCATCGTCACCACCAACCGGGTGGTGAACCGGACCGTCTTTGCTATGGCCGGCGGCTTTTTGCTGCTGGCGGGCGTGTCCCCCAAATTCGCGGCACTGCTGACCACCATTCCCCAGTGCGTCCTGGGCGGTGCCACCATCACCGTGTTCTCTACCATCGCCATGACCGGTATGAAGCTCATCGCCTCTCAGGAGCTGACCGCCCGGAACACCACCATCGTGGGTCTGTCCGCGGCGCTGGGCGTGGGCATCTCCCAGGCCTCCGCCGCACTGAGCCAGTTCCCGGAGAGCGTCACCATGATCTTCGGCAAGTCTCCGGTGGTCATCGCCACGCTGATGGCCGTGCTGCTGAACCTGATTTTGCCCAAGGAACGCAAATAAACAGACAAAATGCCTGGATGCCATTGGCATCCAGGCATTTTTCAGCGCTCATACGCTGCAGAGAGCAGCAGCCTACTTTTCAGGTGTCCGCTTTCGGCGTTTCCAGCGCCGCCATGCTCTTGCGGAACTGGAAAAAGAACATGGTAGCTGTGGTGCACACCGCCAGCACATCCGCTACCGGTTCCGCCAGGAACACGGCAAAGGATTTATCCGCAAAGAAATGGGGCAGGATATAGATCAGGGGAATCAGCAAAATGATCTTCCGCAGTGCCGCCAGGAACAGTGAAGTCTTGGCATTGCCCAGCGCCACGAAGGTCTGCTGGCAGGCGATCTGCACGCCGAAAATACCGGTGGCCGCCATATAGATCCGCAGCGCCCAAGCGGCGTAATCCACCAGCTCCTGGTTGGAGGTAAACATCAAGGCGAACAGTTGCGGGAACAGCTGCACCAGCGCCCACAGCGTCAGGGAATAGGTCACGCAGGCGATCAGCAGCACCTTGAACGCCCGCCGCACCCGCTGGGGATTGCGGGCGCCGTAGTTGTAGCTGACGATGGGCTGGGCACCCTGGGTCAACCCCTGGAGCGGCATCATGGCGAACTGCATGATGCTGGTGAGCACCGTCATGGCACCCACGGCGATGTCGCCGCCGTATTTGAGCAGAGAGGAGTTGAAGCAAACGGCGATCAGGCTTTCCGTGGCCTGCATAATGAAGGGGGACATGCCCAGCGCCAGGCTGGGCAGCACCACCTTGGCATGGGGCCGCAGGTTTCCGGCCCGCAGGTGCCACTTGGTCTTGGGACCGGTGAGGAAACGGAGCACCCACACTGCGCTGACCGCTTGGGACAGGATGGTTGCCAAGGCCGCGCCCCGGACGCCCATGTTGAAGGCAAAGATGAAGATGGGGTCCAGCACGGTATTGAGCCCGGCGCCGATAAGCACCGTCTTCATGCCCACCACCGTGAACCCCTGGGCAGTGATGTAGGCGTTCATGCCCAGCGTCACCTGCACGAAAATGGTGCCCAGGCAGTAGATCTGCATATAGTCAAGGGCATATCCGATGGTATTGTCACTGGCACCAAACACCCGGAGCATCGGCTCGGCAAAGAGTAAAAATACCACCGTCAGCACCACCGACGCCGCTACCAGCATGGTCATGCTGTTGCCCATGATCCGCTCGGACTCGGCAAGGTTGCCCCGCCCCTCCTCAATGGATGCACGGGGCGCGCCGCCCATGGCCATCAGTGCCGCAAAGGCGGAGATCACCATGATGATGGGCAGACACACACCTACGCCGGTCAATGCCAGCTTGCCCACCGTCTCCACCGGCTGCATATGGCCGATGTACACCCGGTCCACCAGGTTGTACAGCATGTTGACGATCTGGGAGGTGATGGTGGGCAGCGCCAGGGAAAACAGCAGGCGCCCCACCGGGCCGGTACCCAAATCCACGTTTTGACGATTCATTCCCGCAATGCTCCTTCCATTTCCCGTTCCATTGTGACAAATACCCGTTCCAGCAGCGTATCCAGGGTCTTCCGCTCTGTATCCGTCAGTCCGGAGAAGATCCGCTGCCAGCAGGCCGCCTGAATCTCCTGGGCCTCCCGGGCCAGCGGCTTTCCTGCCTCCGTAATGGCCAGATGGATCACCCTGCGGTCGGTCTCGTCGGGCCGGCGCTGCAAAAAGCCCCTGCTCACCAGGAGATCCACCGCCTGGGACACCTGAGATTTCGGCAGTCCCCGCAGCTCCACCACGTCCCGGGCTGTGTCGTTTCCGGGATGGTTGGCAAGAAACAGCAGTACCTGCACCTCCCCCAGTGTCAGCCCCGTCCGCTGCTGCAGCGGGCTGAATGCCCGGGAATAGTATTGCTGAAAGCCGCGGAAAATCCGCAGGACCCGTGTAAAGGATTCCGCCATCAGCCGCCCTCCTTTTGTTCATATTTAAACAGTTCTTTTTTAAACTATTCAGCAGGATAGCATATTGCGCAGAACTTGTCAAGATTTCGACAGCCCTGTCATCTTTTCATTGACAAACCGTGACGGGCATACTATCATGGACATGGAAATGATTTTCAAAACCAGATTATAAGAGGTTTCGTATGATGTGGAATATTGTAAGTGACAGCAGCTGTGACCTGCGGATGGCCGGCTGGGACAGCCCCTCCGTCCACTTTGAGATCGTCCCTCTGCGGATTCAAGTGGGCAGCCGGGAATTTCTGGACGATGACGCTCTGATGGTGCCGGACCTGCTGGACGCCATGGCGGCGGAAAAGAGTGCCGCCTCCTCCGCCTGCCCCTCTCCCGCCGCCTTTGCCCGGGCGTTTGAAGCCGGGGACCGGACAGTGTGCTTCACCATCTCCTCCAGCCTCTCCGGCACCTACAATGCCGCGGTCATGGCCCGGGAGATGGTGCTGGAAGAGCACCCGGAAAAGCAGATCTGCATCATTGACTCCAAGGCCACCTCCGGGGCCATGGCACTTTTGATCTACCGGGCCCGGGAACTGATGGAGGCAGACACCACCGGCGATTTCGAGGGGATCTGCAATCAGCTGCGCCTCTATCAGGCCGCGCTGCGGACCTGCTTTACCCTGGAGAATTTCGACAACCTCATCAAAAACGGACGGATGCGCCCGCTGGTGGGCACTCTGCTCCACTCCCTGGGCATCCATGTCATTGCGGATGCCACACCCCAGGGCACCATCCACGTGGCGGACAAAGCACGGGGCGAGGCAAAGACCTACCGGGCCATTACCGCCCTGATGGGTGCCAGCAAGGACTGCACCGACGCCCATGTGATCGTGGCCCACTGTGAGAACCTGGCAGGTGCCATGAAACTCAAGCAGCAGATCCTGGAGGATCTGCCGGTAGGGCAGGTGGAGATCCTTTCCTGCCGGGGCCTGACCAGCTTCTACGCCATGCAGAAGGGCCTGATCATCGGATATTGAGCCAACTCCCGCCGCCGGCCTTTGGCCGGCGGCTTTTTTGCGTCTTGCGGGCGGATAGCCCGCTCTTTTTTTGCGAAGTTTTCCCGTTCGTGCATGAAATGTGAAAATCCAGAGACCCTAATGCAGAATCCAGACGACTGCAACACAAAGGAGTGACCGCATTTGGAGACTGGAATCCACAACACCTCGGAAATCGGGCGGCTGAAAAAAGTCATGCTCCACCGCCCGGGCAAGGAACTGGAAAACCTGATGCCCGAATATCTGGAGCGTCTGCTCTTTGACGACATTCCCTATCTGAAGGAGGCCCAGCGGGAGCACGATGCCTTTGCCGACTGTCTGCGGGGCCAGGGCGTGGAAGTGGTGTACCTGACAGACCTGGTGGCGGAGTCCCTCACCGGCCCGGAGGTCCGCCAGGAGCTGATCCGGCAGTATCTTGCGGAAGCCGATGTCTCCGACGCTCGGACCCGGGAGAGCCTGGCGGAGTATTTCGACGCTCTGCCGGACAAGGAGATGGTATCTGCCATGATGGCCGGCGTTCGCAAGAGCCAGCTGCGGACGGGTCAGGCCCGGCTGGGGGACTACGTCTCCGCCACAGAGGACGGCTATCCCTTCGCCGTGGACCCTCTGCCCAACCTCTACTTCACCCGTGACCCCTTCGCCACCATCGGTACCGGTGTCTCCATCCACCGGATGCACACCGTCACCCGCAACCGGGAGACGCTCTTCGGCAAGTTCATCTTTGAACACCACCCCGTTTACCGTCACGCTCCCCGCTGGTATGACCGGGGGGAGACCTCCTCTCTGGAGGGCGGCGACATTCTGGTGCTCTCCCCCCAGGTGCTGGCGGTGGGCATCTCCCAGCGGACGGAGGAGGACTCCATCGACGCCCTGGCGGAGACCGTTCTCACCCAGAGCAAGACCTTCCGCAAGCTCCTGGCCTTCAACATCCCCAAGAGCCGGTCCTTCATGCATCTGGACACGGTGTTCACCATGGTGGACTATGACAAATTCACCGTCCACCCCAACATCCTCCAGCAGATCACCGTATTTGTCATGGAGCTGGATGAAAATCACAAAATGAAGATCCGCCAGGAGGATGGGCGGCTGGAGGACATTTTAAAGGAGCATCTGGAACTGGATCATGTGACGCTGATCCCCTGCGGCCAGGGCAGTGAGATCGACGCCGCCCGGGAGCAGTGGAGCGACGGCTCCAACACACTGGCCATCGCCCCCGGCGAGGTGGTGGTCTACTCCCGGAACTATGTGACCAACCGTTCCCTGGAGGAGGCGGGTGTCCGCATCCACACCATCCCCAGTGCCGAGCTCTCCCGGGGCCGGGGCGGCCCCCGGTGCATGTCCATGCCCCTCTGGCGGGAGGACCCGTGACACCAGCCGGGCAGTATTCCCGCCGCCCGGTCCCCTGTTCCCACAGTTCCCGCCGGAACAAATCTATTTTTAAAGGAGATACCACTATGGCTGTCAATCTCAAAGGCCGGAGCTTTCTGACCCTCAACGACTTCACCCCTCTGGAGATCCGCTATCTGCTGGACCTGGGACACAACCTGAAGGCCAAACGCCGGGCCGGCATCTGCGACCCCGCTCTGCAGGGCAAGCACATCGTGCTGCTCTTTGAAAAGACCTCCACCCGCACCCGCTGCTCTTTCGAGGTAGCCGCCACCCAGGAGGGCGCTCACGTCACCTATCTGGACGCCGGCAGCTCCCAGATGGGCAAGAAAGAATCCCTGGAGGACTCTGCCAAGGTACTGGGCCGCTTCTTTGACGGTATCGAGTACCGGGGCTATGACCAGAAAAACGTGGAGGACCTGGCAAAGTACTCCGGCGTTCCCGTGTGGAACGGCCTCACCGATGCCGACCATCCCACCCAGATCCTCGCGGACATGATGACCATCGAGGAGCACTGCCACAAGCCTCTGAACCAAGTGAAGGTGGTCTTCCCCGGCGACGTGCGCAACAATATGTGCTACGCCTGGATGATCGGCGCCGCCAAAATGGGCATGCACTTTGTAGGCATCGGCCCGGACCAGCTGGCCAAGGAGATGGACCAGGAGATCGTCCGCTCCACCGCCGAAACCGCCCGGGAGACCGGTGCCCGCATCGAGATCACCAGCGACATGGCGGCGGTGAAGGACGCTGATGTGATCTACGGTGACATCTGGGCCTCCATGGGCGAGGAAGCCCTGATCCCTGAGCGGACCAAGCTCCTCTCCCCCTACCGGGTGACGGAGGACGTCCTCAAGGCCACCGGCAACCCGGACGTGCTGTATCTGCACTGCCTGCCCTCCTTCCACGACTTTGAGACGAAGCTGGCCAAGGAGTGGAAGGACAAGGGCGTGGACATCCGGGAGGTCACCGATGAGGTGTTCCGGGGCAAGCACAGCGTGGTCTTTGACGAGGCGGAAAACCGGATGCACTCCATCAAAGCCGTGCTGGTAGCCACCATCGGAAAATAAGAAGGGAGATGGCCCTTTGAAAAAAGCCAAGTTCCGCATGCCCACTGCCTACACCATTTTGTTTCTTTTGATTATTTTGGTGGCCCTCTCCACCTGGTTCATTCCCTCCGGCAGCTATGACTACGTGGATGGTGTCCCGGTGGCGGGCACCTACCATGCCACGCAGGCCAACCCCCAGGGGATCGGGGATATCCTCAAGGCCGCCTTCTCCGGCTTTTACGACGCGGTGGACGTGTGCGTGTTCATTTTGATGGTAGGCGGTTTTCTGGGGGTCGTCATGAAGACCGGCGCCATCGACGCCGGCGTGTCCAACGTCATCGCCCTGCTGGGCGGACGGGAGAAGTGGCTCATCCCGATCCTGATGCTGTTTTTCGGTCTGGGCGGCACCACCTACGGCATGTGGGAGGAAACCATGGCGTTTTATCCTCTGCTGATTCCGGTGTTCCTGGCAGCAGGCTATGACGCGGTGGTGGGCATCTCGGTGATTTTGTTGGGAGCCGGTGCCGGCGTCATCGCCTCCACCGTCAACCCCTTTGCCACCGGCATCGCCGCCGGCTTTGCCGGGGTGTCCCTGGGCGACGGCATCTTGCTGCGGCTTTTGCAGTGGATCGTCTTTGAGGCGGCGGCCATCTGGTTCGTGATGGCCTATGCCGCCCGGGTCAAACGGGACCCGGCCACCTCGGTGGTGGGTGTGGGCGCCGGAAAGCTCCATGTCAGCGCCGCCGAGACCACACCCCTCACCCCCCGGCGGAAAGTCATTCTGGTGATCTTCGTGCTGGTGTTCGCCGTAATGACCTACGGTGTCATCCCCTTTGCCGACATGGGTCTCCCTCTGCCGTCTCTGGGCTGGTGGTTCCCGGAGCTCTCCGCCCTCTTTGTGGTGGGCGGCGTGGTCATCGGCCTGCTGGACCGGATGAAGGAAGAAGAGCTGGTGGAGACCTTCGTGGCAGGGTGCGCGGACCTTTTGGGTGTCGCGTTCATCATCGGCATCAGCCGGGGCATCACGGTGCTGATGAACGACGGCGGCATCACCGACACCATCCTCCACTGGGGCGAGGATGCCCTGGCAGGGGCAGGGCCCATCCGCTTTGTGCTGCTGGTGTTTTTGATCTACCTGCCCCTGACCATCCTGATTCCTTCCTCTTCCGGCCTCGCCACGCTGTCGGTGCCCATCATGGCGCCCCTGGGCCAGTTTGCGGGGGTGAGCGGCGCTCTGGTGGTGACGGCGTTCCAGTCCGCCTGCGGGCTGGTGAACATCATCACCCCCACCGCGGCGGTGGTGATGGGTGCTCTGGCCCTGGGGCATGTACCCTACGACCGGTGGGTCAAGTACGTCTGGAAGCTGATCGTCTATTTTCTGCTGCTGACCATGGCCTTTTTGATCGTGGGCGCGCTGCTGGGCTGACGGACGGTGCACCCCGCCGCCAATTCAGAACCGTACTGCTCTCGGACAAAGAACGTGCCGCACCCGATTGGGTGCGGCACGTTTTTCTGCCTGCATGGGATGGTCTTATACGGTTGCGGGAGTCTCCTGGGTACGGAACACCGCCAAAAACTCGTCCCGCTCCATAGTCTCGTGCTCCAGAAGGTACTTAGCCACCGTCTCCAGCTTATCCCGGTTTTCATCCAGGATCTTCCGGCACCGCTCATAGGCGTTGCCCACCAGATCCTTGACCTCCTCGTCGATCTGGGCGGCCACGGCCTCAGAGTAGCTGCGGCCCTGGCTCATGGTCCGGCCGATGAACACCTCATCATGGCCGGATTCAAAGGACACCGTGCCCAGCTTGTCGCTCATGCCGTAACTAGCCACCATCTTCCGGGCGATCTGGGTGGCCCGCTGGATATCGTTGCTGGCACCGGTGGAAATGTCGCCCAAGCACAGCTTTTCCGCCACCCGGCCGCCCAAGAGGGCCACGATCTGGTCCTCCATATACCGCTTGGAGAGATAGGAGCGGTCCTCCTCCGGTAGCGAGATGGTCATGCCGCCGGCCTGGCCCCGGGGAATGATGGTGATCTGGTTGACGGGGTCGTGGTCCGGCAGCAGCTGCATCACCACCGCGTGGCCCGCCTCGTGATAGGCGGTCAGCTCCCGCTCGTGCTGGGGGATAACCCGGCTCTTTTTCTCCGGGCCCGCGATGACCTTGATCTCCGCTTCCTTCAGATCTGCCATGGTGATGAACTTCTCACCCTTCCGGGCAGCCAGCAGTGCGCCCTCGTTGATAAGGTTTTCCAGATCCGCGCCAGTAAAGCCCGGCGTGCCTCTGGCCAGTTCCTTCAGATTCACGTCCTCTGCCAGAGGCTTGTTCCGGACATGGACCTTCAAAATATCCTCCCGGCCCCGGATGTCCGGCAGCCCCACATAGATCTGCCGGTCAAAGCGGCCCGGCCGCAGCAGCGCGGGGTCCAGCACATCCGCCCGGTTGGTGGCCGCCAGGACCACCACGCCCTCGTTGGCGGCAAAGCCGTCCATTTCCACCAGCAGCTGGTTGAGGGTCTGCTCCCGCTCGTCGTGGCCGCCGCCAAGGCCCGTGCCCCGCTGGCGGCCCACGGCGTCGATCTCGTCGATAAAGACGATGGCGGGAGAGTTCTTCTTGGCCTGGTCAAAGAGGTCCCGGACCCGGCTGGCCCCCACGCCCACATACAGCTCCACAAAGTCGGAGCCGGAGATGGAGAGGAACCCCACGCCGGCCTCCCCGGCCACCGCCTTGGCCAGCAGCGTCTTGCCGGTGCCCGGAGGGCCCACCAGCAGCACGCCCTTGGGGATGCGGGCGCCCAGAGAGATATACTTCTTGGGGTCCTTCAAAAACTCCACAATCTCCTGGAGTTCTTCCTTCTCCTCGTCGGCACCTGCCACGTCCTCAAAGGTGATCTTGCGGTCCTTGTCCGTCAGGGTGCGGGTCCGGGCGGTGCCGAATTTGGCCATTTTGTCCGGTCCCATGCCTCCGCCCTGGGTGCGGGCGATCAGGAAATACCACAAAAGGCCCAGCACCACCGCCACCAGTACATAGGGCAGCAAGGTCGTCAGCCAGTTGGTGGTGGGGGCGGCGGGATAGTCGTAGGACGTGATGATCCCCGCCGCCTTCTGCTCCACGATGAGATCATTGAGATCTTCGTAGAAGAGCGCGAAGTCGTAAATCCGATAGCGGACGGTGTCGGTATCCCCCAGGGATTTGACTTTCTCCCGCAGGTGCAGCTCCACCGTGTGCTCGTCGGGGAAGGTGACGGATTCCACCTTCTCCTGTTCAAAAAGCTGGCGGACCTGGGAATACTCCAGCTGGGGCACCTGATTGTCCATCCGCAGCAGATAGCTGGCGCACAGCACGATTACCAGCAGCAAAAGCAATACGCTCAGGTTGGTCGTTCGGTTTTGTCTGGTCACAGATTCAGGACCTCCTTTGACGCCCATCCCGGGCGCTCATGATCAGCACGCTCCCCACCGGAGCGGCCGTTTTCTCCCCTCCGGCAGACTCAGTGGTTCTCGTAGACCTCCGGCTTGAGGACGCCGATATAGGGAACGTTCCGGTACTGCTGGCAGTAATCCAGGCCGTAGCCCACCACGAATTCATCGGGCACCGTGAAGCCCGCCATGTCCGCGGTGATGGCCTTGGTGCGGCGGGAGGGCTTATCCAGCAGCGTCACGATGGTAATGGACGCGGCTCCCTTGGTCTTGAAGTATTCCTTCAGGAATGCCAGGGTATTGCCGGAGTCCAGAATATCCTCCACGATGATCAGATGGCGGCCGGTGATATCCTGCTGCAGATCATGGGTGATCTGCACCCGCCCGGAGGAGGTGGTGGCGTTTTGATAGGAACTGACGGCGATGAACTCCACATCGCTTTTCACCTGGCAGGCCCGCACCAGGTCTGCCATAAAGACGAATGACCCCTTCAGCACGCTTAAAAACAGCGGGTTTTTGTCATGGAACTGCTCATAGAGGGCCTCACCCATCTCTGCAATCCGGGCATGGAGCTGCTCCTCTGTCACCAGCACCTTCAAAATGTCGTTTTCCATCTCACTTTTCATGATTGCTCTCCTCTGTTTCTTCAATGATTTGAATAAACCGGCAGTCTGTTCCCACCGGCAGGAATTCCTCATCCACGCCCAAACGCCACACGGCGGCCAGCTGCCCATCCACATAAATGGCCGGCAGCTGTTCCCGCTCCCCAAGGGTGATCCGCCGGTCCAGGCACAGCCGCTTGACACTGCGGGCCCCTTGGGCCCCCGACAGCGTCAGCCGCGCTCCCGGATCACAGGGGGCTACACTCACATGCTCCCACTCCGGCCCTGACCGCAAGGCCAGGCCTGTTCCCTTCCGGCAGTCCAGCAGGGTCAGGGTGTAGTCCCCCCAGCAAAGGGGACAGTTTTTCACCAGCTCCGCCCGGGAAGCAGGTGTCTCCAAAGTCTCCAGCATCAGCCGGGAGGCCGCAATGCGGGCTGTGACGCCGTGGGGCAGGCTGATGCGGGCATCGTTGCCATGGCTGGCGCACAGCCGCTCCAGCGCCTCCAGGTGGGCGGCACCGATGTCTTTGCGCCCTGCCCCCAGCAGGTCAAACAGACCCAACAGCACCCGGGGCCTGAGAAACGCAGGCACCTCCGCCAGGGCCGCCAGGGAAATGGTCACCCGACCCGGCTGGACCCCGGCCCGGCGCAGATACCGCTCCGTCAGGTCTGAAAGGCCCGTGTCCATCTCCGCCAGGCGGGCGGCCGCCTGAGCCACATGCTCCGCGGCTCTGGAATTGAGCCGGCGCAGCAGAGGCATCACCTGCAGCCGCACCAGGTTTCGGGCGGCTGCGTCCGGGTCGGCGTTGGTCTCATCTTCCACATGCGGCAGGGCATGGGCGGCCGCATAGGCTGCCAGATCCTCCCGTGGGATTTCCAGAAAGGGACGCAGGATGCCGTCCCGCTGCCGGGGAATCCCGGCAAGGCCCCGGAGCCCCGTGCCCCGGACCAGATTGAGCAATACAGTCTCGGCGTTGTCGTCGGCGTGATGCGCAGTGAGGACGGCGTCAAATTCCTCCCGCCGGGCCGTCTCCTGCAAAAAACCATAGCGCAGTTTCCGGGCAGCCTCCTCCAGGGAGAGTCCCTCCGCTTCCGCCAGAGTCCGGGTATCCCCCTCTCCAGTGAAGCAGGGAATGCGGCGGGAGGCACACCAGTCCTCCACAAACCGCTGGTCACGGTCCGCACGCTCTCCCCGGAGGTGATGGTTGAAATGGGCAGCCGCGGCAAAAAAGCCGTTGGCCCGCCCCCAGGTATCCAGAAAATGCAGCAGACACATGGAGTCCAGCCCGCCGGAGACGGCGCACAGCATCCGCCCCCCCATCGGGAAGCAGCGATGCAGCAACTCCCTGGCGGCTGCGAGTTCATTCGCCATGTCCGCCCCCGGTTTCCGGTTCAAAGGAGGCAATCCATTTTCTGGGGCTTCGCCCACAACAGAGCATCGCCTCACTCCTCCTCGTCATATCTCGTATCCAGTGTGGAGAACGTGGTGTAATCCGGCATCCACCGCAGCTCCGCCCCGCGGCGGGACCGCCGCGGGGAACCCCGGTGGCCACCATCCGCGGGGGAAGTGAATCCCCCCGCTCACAAGGATTTGCCCACAGGGCAAATCGCTTGGACGCGCTCACGCGCGAATCAGCAAGGTGGAGCATCGCCTCACTCCTCCTCCTCGTCATATCTCGTATCCAGTGTGGAGAACGTGG
>UMBF01019618.1_pt1 | contig 13463 bp, 8 predicted proteins | sample 1963901 | NCBI WGS metagenome assembly UMBF01 (sample SAMEA4835935, study PRJEB28245) | human gut metagenome | biome: gut microbiome; material: fecal sample | place: Denmark | collected 2008 | reverse complement strand
CCAAAAGTGTGGTTTGGAAGGGCGGCATGTACTAAGCCGCAAAAGCGTTCTTATAAAAGTACCTTAGGGAGGCAGAACTTCTTCGGAGGTTCTGCCTCCCTTTTTGTATAGCTTGGGTCTCCGTTGCCCACGCTATGCCAAAGGGGGCGTGTCCATGTCCGGGCGGAGGGTGCTGGCGCTGTATGCGGCGTTGTTGTTCGGCTTTGCCGGAGTGCTGTGCAGGCTGTTTTATTTGGCGTCCCGCACGGATTATGCAGCCCGTGCGGCGGCACAGAGCACGGTCACGCTGGAACTGCCAGCCCGGCGCGGCGGCTTTTACGACTGCATGGGCCTGCCACTCACCGGGCTGGAAAAACGCTGGCTGGCTCTCTGCTTCCCGGGGCAGGAAAATTATACCCGCCTGTACGCCTGCACCGACACCGCCGGACAGGAACTGCTGTACCGCAGCCGCAGCCGGGCGGCTCCATTTCTCGTGGAGGTGGACCGGGACATGACGGCGCTGGGCATTCCATGCTATGCGGCGTCCCGGCGGTATGCAGCCGCACCGCTGTGCCCGCAGCTGCTGGGGTATCTGGACGGTGAGGGCCACGGTGCTGCCGGGCTGGAAAAAGCACTGGACGCGCTGCTCACCGGCAGCGGGGCACGGGACACCCTGCTGTGCCCGGTGACCGCGCAGGGCACCCTGCGCACCGGGGAGCAGGTGCAGCATCTGCAGGCGGACAGCGGAGCGGTGGGGGTCCGCCTGACCCTCTCCCGTTCTGTCCAGCGGGCGGCCGAGGCGGTGGCGGCGCAGACCATGACCACCGGCTGCATTCTGGTGCTGGACGTCCGCACGGCAGCCCTGCGGGCCTGCGTCAGTGTGCCGGGTTTTGACCCGGCTGACCCGGCGGCCAGTCTGGAAGCGCCGGACAGCCCCTTTTTAAACCGGGCCTTGCAGGCGTATGCGGTGGGGTCGGTGTTCAAGCCGGTGCTGGCAGCGGCGGCGCTGGAAGCCGGCCTTGCGCCGGAGTACGACTGCATCGGCGCGGTGGTGGTGGACGGGCAGATCTTCCGCTGCGCAGGCGGTGTGCCGCACGGCGAGGTGGACCTTTTGGCTGCATTGGCAAAGAGCTGCAACGGCTATTTTATCCGGTTGGGGCAGCAGCTGGGAGCACAGGCTCTTTTGCAGCAGGCGCAGGCGCTGGGCTTCGGGCGGAACATCGGGCTGGCGGAGGGCCTTACCGCCCAGAGCGGAGCCCTGCCGGGAGCCGAGGAACTGGCCCAGAGCGGGCAGCTGGCCAATTTCAGCTTCGGGCAGGGCAGCCTGCTGGCAACGCCGTTGCAAGTGGCCGCCATGATGAACACCATCGCAAACGGCGGTGTTTACCGTGCGCCGTGCCTGCTGGACTGTGCGCTGGATGAAACATCCGGGGAAGAGCTGTCGGCCTTTGCCCGCCCGCAGGCAGAACGGGTGCTCACGGAGCAGACCGCCGCGGCTCTGCGCACCATGCTGGAGCAGACGGTGGCCGAGGGCACGGCACAGGATGCTTCCGGCCTGCCCGGCGGGGCAGCGGGCAAGACCGGTACCGCCCAGACCGGGCAGTTCACGGCCGAAGGGAAAGAGCGCATGAACCTGTGGTTCGCGGGGTTTTACCCGGCCGAGGATCCGCAATACACCATCGTGGTCTTGCAGGACGGACAGACGCAGGCGGCGGTCTCCAGCGCGGCGGTGTTTGCACAGCTGTGCACGGCACTGCACTGGTTGGGATAAATGCGGAATTGTGCTTGCTTTTTTGCAGATGGTATGATACTATATAGTCGTATTTTTGCGTGGTTTTCCCATTCAATTTGAATAAAGGAGCGTTTCAATCCATGTCTGTTATCGAAATCGTTGGCGGCGCGATCCTGCTGGTCGCTTCGCTGGTCATCGTGTTCCTCACCCTCATGCAGCACACCCACGGCCAGGGCCTTTCCGGTGCCATCAACGGCAGTGCAGGCGGTGCCAACAACGCACGCCTGACCCCGGCTGACCAGATGTTGGCCAAGGTGACCCGCATTGCCGGTGTCGTCTTTTTCGTGGTGGCAATTCTGGCTTGCCTGTTCACCGGCCGTCTGGCAGGTTGATGCACCCCATGCAGCCCCGTGCTCTGACGGGGCTGTTTTTCTGTGTAAAACCGACATAGTTGAGTAAAAAAGTGCGGGCAGCTGTCTTTTCGGGCTGCCGCAGCAGGGTGGGCAGCAATGCCCGGAACTGGCAGGGCTGCAGCCCGACGGAGGCCGCAGCCAGGAAGAGCAAGGAGAAAAATATTATGGCAATGCGCGATAAAATTGAGCACGCGATCCAGAATCAGCCGTGCACCGTGAAGGACCTCAAGTCAAAGTTCGGTGGGGACCGTGGCTCGGACCGCAAGGTGATGGAGGCCGTGGACCAGCTGGTGCACGAGGCTGTGATCTGCCAGCGGCAGGGCGTTTTCTTTACGGTGCGTTCCGGCCGCGCCGACAAGGCCCTGCTGTGCAAGGTGGTCAAGCTGGGCAAGAACTTTGCTTTTGTCATGCTGGAGGACGGCACCAGCGATATCTTCATCCCGGGCCGCTTCACCCGCGGCGCCATGCCCGGTGACAAGGTGCTGGTGGAAAAGTTTGAGCATCCCCGTGTGGAGGGCAGCGACGAGGGCGAGATCCTGGCCGTGCTGGAAGAAAAGAACGATCTGGTGGGCACCGTCCGCCGTGTGGAGGGCATGCTGAAGTTCGTGCCCGATGACTGCCCCGCCATCTCCATGCGGATGATGCGCGACTGCGAGGGCGGTGCCAAGGACGGCGACAAAGTGGCTGTGGAGATCCTGCAGCGCGGCAACCGGCAGGAAGATCACCGCGTGGGCGTGGCCATGCGCTTTGGCAGCTCCGACGAGGCCAAGCGCTGCGCCAAGGCTCTGCTCTATGCGCAGGACATCCGCAGCCGTTTCCCGGATAAGGTCCGCGAAGAGGCCAAGAAGCTGGAGAACGCCGAGGTGACCGAGGCCGACTGTGAGGGCCGCATGGATCTGCGCGCTCTGCCCATCTTCACCATCGACAGCGCTGAGACCAAGGACATCGACGACGCCATCAGCCTGACCAAGACGCCGGAGGGCGGCTTTGAGCTGGGCGTGCATATTGCGGATGTGTCTCACTACGTCAAGCCCGGCAGTGAGCTGGACAACGAAGCCTTTAACCGTGCCACCAGCGTGTACTATGCCGACCAGGTGGTGCCCATGCTGCCCAAGCAGCTGTCCAACGGCATCTGCAGCCTGAACGAGGGCGTGCTGCGCCTGGCGTTCTCCTGCCTGATGCGTCTGGACAAGGACGGCAACCTGACCGACTACCGCTTTGTCAAGTCGGTCATCCGCAGCCGTGTCAAGGGCGTGTACTCCGAGATCAACGCCCTGCTGGCCGGCAGTGCCGACGACGAGCTCAAGGGCAAGTACCACGAGGTTCTGGCTCAGCTGCCCGCCATGAAGGAGCTGTACGGCCACCGTGCCCGCCTGCGCAAGGAGCGCGGATGCATGGACATCGAGAGCGGTGAAGTCAAGCTGATCCTCGACGAGAATGGCCACTGCATCGACGTGAAAAAACGCACCTCCGGCGAGAGCGAAGCCATGATCGAGGAGTTCATGTTGCTGGCCAACCAGTGCGCTGCCCACTTTGCCCGGGTCAAGCAGATCCCCTTTGTGTACCGCGTGCACGAGGAGCCCAACGCCGAAAAGCTGGAGCGTCTGCATGCTCTGCTGCAGGCCTGTGGCATCAACGACCACTTTGCCAAGGAGGTGCCCACCCCCAAGGAGCTGAGCGCCATTCTGGAGGGCGTGCGCGGCGGCCCGTATGAGCAGATCATCAACACCGGTATGCTGCGCTGCATGTCCAAGGCTCTGTACGAGGAAAAGCCCAAGGGTCACTACGGTCTGGTGCTGCAGGATTATGCCCACTTTACCAGCCCCATCCGCCGCTATCCGGACCTGGCCATCCACCGCATCATGACCGCGCAGCTCAAGGGCACCGACAAGGACACCATGATCCTGCGCTACACCGATTTTGCGGAGCGGGCCAGCAAGCAGGCCAGCGAGCGCGAAGTCATCGCCATGCAGATCGAGCGCAAGGCCGAGGACTGCTACAAGGCCGAGTATGCCCGCCGCCATCTGGGCGAGAGCTACGAGGGCCGCATTTCCGGCGTGACCCAGCGCGGCCTGTTCATTGAACTGGAGAACGGCGTGGAGGGCTTTGTACCGGCTTCCAGCCTGACCCCCTCCGGCACGATGCTCACCGAGGGCGTGCGCCTGTCCGACCCCGTCTCCGGCAGGAACTGGAGCCTGGGCGATACCATGATGATCACCATCGTGCGTTCCGACGTCAATCTGGGCAAGATTGACTTTGAGGTGGCCCAGCCCACCGCAAAATAAAACAAACGCCTGCAAAAGCGGAATGACAGCGGTCATTCCGCTTTTTTGTCACAATTTGTACGCATTTCCAACAAAACGGGACAGTTGTCTAAATTTTATACAGGAGGCAGAGTTTGTTTGTTGTTCTGCGGGCCAAGGCAGGGTATACTGTTGCCATAGAGAGCAGCATTGAACTGCTGTAAGAAAGAAAAACAGCGAAGCAAGGAGGCTTTTCCATGTACTATTCCAGTGGCAACTACGAAGCATTTGCACGTCCCAAAAAGCCGGAGGGCGTTGATCATAAATCCGCATATATCGTCGGTTCCGGCCTGGCAGCCCTGACCGCAGCCTGCTATCTGGTGCGTGACGGTCAGATGAAGGGCGAGCATGTCCATGTGTTCGAGAAGGAGGCCCTGCCCGGCGGTGCCTGCGACGGCTACAAGTACAGCATCGGCTACGTCATGCGCGGCGGCCGTGAGATGGACAACCATTTTGAGGTCATGTGGGACCTGCTGCACTCCATTCCTTCGCTGGAGACCGAGGGTGCCAGCGTGCTGGATGAGTATTACTGGCTGAACAAGGAGGACCCCAACTTCTCCCTTTGCCGTGCTACCGTGGAGCAGGGCAAGGACGCCCACACCGACGGCAAGTTCGGCCTGTCCGACAAGGGCGCTATGGAGATCATGAAGCTGTTCTTCACCCCGGACGAGCAGCTGCAGGACAAGAAGATCACCGACTTCTTTGACGATGAGGTGCTGAATTCCAACTTCTGGCTGTACTGGCGCACCATGTTTGCCTTTGAAAACTGGCACAGCGCACTGGAAATGAAGCTGTATATCAAGCGCTATATCCACCACATCGGCGGCCTGCCGGACTTTACCGCCCTGCGCTTCACCCGCTACAACCAGTATGAGTCCATCATCCTGCCCATGATCGAGTACCTGAAGGGCTTTGGCGTGCAGTTCCACTACGACACCAAGGTCACGGACGTCAAGTTCGACATTCAGGGCAGCCGCAAGATGGCAAGCTCGGTCACCGTGGAGCACGCAGGCGAGGTGTCCAACATCGACCTGACCGAGAACGATCTGCTGTTCATCACCAACGGCGGCTGCGTCGAGAGCTGCACTGTGGGTGCCCAGGACAAGGCAGCCGGTTTCGACCCCACCATCAAGCCGGGCAACGGCTGGGATCTGTGGAAGAAGATCGCCGCACAGGACCCGTCCTTCGGCCACCCCGAAAAGTTCTGCTCGGATCCGGAGCTGTCCAACTGGGAGAGCGCCACCATCACCACCCTGGATGACAAGATCCCGCAGTATATCCAGAAGATCTGCAAGCGCGATCCCTTCAGCGGTCACACCGTCACCGGCGGCATCGTTACGGTCAAGGACTCCAGCTGGCTGCTCAGCTGGACGCTGAACCGTCAGCAGCAGTTCCGCGATCAACCCAAGGATCAGCTGTGTGTCTGGGTCTACGGCCTGTTCAGCGACAAGCCCGGCGATTATGTCAAAAAGCCCATGCGCGACTGCACCGGCAAGGAGATCTGCATGGAGTGGCTGTACCACATCGGCGTGCCCACCGACCAGATCGAAGAGCTGGCAGAGCACAGCGCCAACACCGTGCCGGTGATGATGCCCTATATTGACGCTTTCTTCATGCCCCGTGCCATGGGCGACCGCCCCGACATCGTGCCGGAGGGCGCTGTGAACTTTGCCTTCCTGGGCCAGTTTGCGGAGACCAAGCGCGATACCATTTTCACCACCGAGTACTCCATGCGCACCGGTATGGAGGCCGTGTACACCCTGCTGAACGTGGACCGCGGTGTGCCCGAGGTCTGGGGCAGCACCTACGACGTGCGTGACCTGCTGAATGCAACGGTCAAGCTGCGCGACGGCAAGAAGATTACCGACATGGACCTGCCGCTCATCCCGCGTCTGGCCCTGAAGGAAGCTTTGAAGAAGATCGAGGGCACCGACCTTGAGAAGATCCTCAAGGAATACAACGCCATTTAAGGCCCCCTTTCTCCGGCCTTTTTAAACGGATGGGAACGCCCCTGTATGCTGGGACAGCTGCAGGGGCGTTCTCTTTTTTGTACGGCAATGATGCGCAATGCAAGAAAAACGGCTGATATGTGAAAGAAAATTGAACAAAACGACATGTTTTGTCTTGCTCTTGGCGCGGTTCTGTGTTATGCTTGAACCAGTCAGGGGCAGGGGAGAGCCTGCCCCATCAAATGCCAGAAAAAGAGGAGGTCGTTTTCCCGTGAAACATCTTATCTCCCGCCGCAATTTCCTGAAGGCCGCCGGTGTCACCACCGCTGCCGCCGCCATGGCCGTCGGGGCCCCGGCTGCGTCTGCCTGCTGGACCGGTGAAAAATCCGAGGTCACCATCCTGTACACCAACGACGTGCACACTTACATCGACAAGCAGGCCCCGGAGCTCACCTATGCGGCCATTGCCGCCCTGAAGCAGAGCTATCAGGACGCAGGCAAAAAGGTCCTGCTGGTGGACGCCGGTGACCATGTACAGGGCACGGCTTACGGCTCCATGGACCAGGGCGCTTCCATCATTGAGCTGATGAACGCCGCCGGTTACGATGCTGCCACCCCCGGCAACCATGAGTTCGACTATGGCATGGACCGTGCCAAGGAGCTCATGCGGGATGCCGACTTCCCGTACCTGTCCTGCAACTGGGTGGACCTGCGCACCAATCTGCGGGTGCTGCCGGAAATCAAGGTGTTCGTGCGCGGTGGTGTACGCATTGCCTTTGTGGGCATCACCACGCCCGAGACGTTTACCAAGTCCACCCCGGCCTACTTCATGAACAAGGCCCAGACCAAGTACATCTACGACATCCTGGGCGGCGAGGACGGCCAGAAGCTCTACAGCGCCGTGCAGAAGGCCGTTGACAAGGCGAAGTGCCTGGCCGATGTGGTCATCGGCTTGGGCCACTTGGGCGTGGACCCCTCGTCCTCTCCCTGGACCAGCGAGGAGGTCATTGCCCACACCACTGGTTTTGATGCCTTCATCGACGGCCACTCCCACACGGTGATGGAGAATAAGCAGGTGGCGGACGCTTCCGGCAGACTGGTCACCCTGACCCAGACCGGCTCCTACTTTGCCAATGTGGGCGAGATGACCATTGCCCCGGACGGCACCATCTCCACCCGGCTGGTGTCCACCTACGACCAGGAGGATCCTGCTGTGGCAGCAGAGCAGGCCGCATGGGTCAGCTCCGTGGACGAGATGCTGGGCGAGAAGATCGCCGTGGCCGATACCAAGTTTTACATCACCGACCCTGCTACCGGCAAACGCCGCATCCGCTCCGGCGAGACCAACCTGGGCGACTTTGTGGCCGACGGCATCTACACCTACTTCAATGAGGTGGAGCAGCTGCACTGTGACATCGCCATCATGAACGGTGGCGGCATCCGCTCGGACGAGGACGCCGGGTACTGGACCTTCAAGACCTGCAAGCAGGTCAGCCCCTTTGGCAACGTGGCCTGCCTGATGTCGGTGACCGGCAAGCAGATCCAGGACGCACTGGAGTTTGCAGCCCGCTTTGCCGGTGCAGAGGGCAAGGAGAACGGCGGCTTCCTGCAGGTGGCCGGTGCGACCTATGAGATCCACACCGACATCCCCAACACCGTGCAGACCGACGACAAGAACGTCTGGATCGGCAGTGCTACCGGCACGCCTCGTGTGCAGAACGTGAAGATCTACGACCGCGCGAACGGTACTTATGTGCCGCTGGACGAGAACAAGACCTACGCGCTGGCCGGCATGAACTACACCCTGCGCAATCTGGGCGACGGCTTTGCCATGTTTGACGGTGCTGAGCTCATCAAGGACTATGTGTCGGAAGATTACCTTGTCATGTCCACCTACGCCATGACCTTTGGCGGTGTGGACGCAGAGGGTCTGCCGCACCTTTCCAGCGCCAACAGTGTGCTGGCAGAGTACCCTGGCTACCTGCTGGACTACGAGAATCCCTACGGTGTAGGCCGCATCAGCATCCTGTAAGATGATTCAGCCCGCTGGCTGACAAACGAAAAAAGCACCCGCACTGCATCTCCCAAGAAAAGGGAATGCGGTGCGGGTGTTTGATTTGCCCAAAGACCTTTGGTGCAGTGCGGTGTGTTCACTGCGTGAAATCGGCAGAAAACAAAACAGAAAAGCCACCCGATTGTTCATCGGATGGCTTTGTTCTGGTTGGGGATGAGAGAATCGAACTCCCACAAGTAGAGTCAGAGTCTACCGCACTACCACTATGCAAATCCCCAATATTTTGTTTGCGCCTTGCGGGGTGAGCCGCTCAACGTGTGCTATTATACCCGCAAGTGCGGTGCTTGTCAAGCATTTTTTTGAAAAAAAGTTGCACTTTTTTGGTAACCAACGCAGCAGCGCAAAAGTTTCCTACGCTCAAACGACAACCCCGCCCACAGAAGGACAGAAGAGTCCGGTCCGTGGGCGGGGGTTGCGTTTATTCGGGCCTGCTGCCCCAGAAGGCGGCCAGCGCGGTTTCCAGTGCGGCAGGGCCGGGCAGATACTGCAGGTGCTTCCAGTGGAGCGGGAACAGCCGCTGATAGTCCGGCTTTGCAAAGCGGTCGTCCAGAAGCAGCACCACGCCCTTGTCCTCCGGGGTGCGGATGACCCGTCCGGCGGCCTGCAGGACCTTGTTCATGCCGGGATAGCGGTAGGCGTAATCGAACCCGGCCCCATTCTGGGCGTCGTAGTAGCGGCGCAGCATCTCCTGCCGGGGGTTCACCTGCGGCAACCCCACGCCCACGATGGCACAGCCGATGAGCCGGTCACCGGCAAGGTCTACGCCCTCGCCAAAGATGCCGCCCATGACTGCAAAGCCCAGCAGGGTATGGGCAGGGTCTGGCTCAAATCGTGCCAGAAAAGCGGCGCGGGCGGCGTCATCCAACCCGCTTTCCTGCACAAGGGTGGAAATACCCGGATAGCGGGCGGCAAAATCTTCCTGCACCTGCCGCAGATAGGCGTAACTGGGAAAGAACGCCAGATAGTTGCCCACCCGGCTCTGCGCCAGCCGGGCCAGTGCATCCGACACGCTCTGTACGCTGCGCTCCCGGTCACGGTAGCGGGTGGAGATGCCCGGCAGGCAGAACAGCCCCAGGTTCCCGGCGGGGAACGGGCTTTCCAGCGCCACAGCCCGGGCGTCGGCACAGCCCAGCACGCTGCGGTAGTAGGCGGGCGGGGTGAGGGTGGCGCTGAACAGCGCGGCACTGCGCCCGGTGGAAAGGCTGGCATCCACAAAGGGGGCCGGGTCCAGACAGAGCAGCTGCAATTCCAGCTCGCTGCCGCGGGCGGTGAGCTGGGTCACAAAGTGGCTGTCGTACCGTTCGGCAGCCCGCACCAGATCCTGTACCGCAAAATAAAGCTCCAGCATCTGCGGGTGGGCGTCGGCTTCCGGGTTGTCTTCCAGCCAGGCCTGCAAAGGGGCCTGCACCGCCCGCAGGGGTGTCAGCAGTGCGGCGGGCAGCTCCTGCAAAAACACCGTGCCGTCCTGCGCATACAACGGCTCCGGCAGGGCAAACGCCGAGGCATCCGGTTCCGGCAGAAGGCTAGTCTGGGCCGGTTCGCCGGGGGCGTCCTCCGCGTGCCTGCGGGGTGCCAGACGCACACAGGCCTGCCGCGCCTCCCGCATGGCCTTGTCGGCCTTGGTCAGGGCGGTTTTCAGGGCACTTTTGCCCTTGCCAAGCGTGCGTTTTGCGTCGGTCAGGCTGCTCTTGCAGAAGCGGGCCGAGTACATGGCGCGGGCGCGATCGGGCAGATTGTGTGCCTCGTCGATCAGGAACAGCCAGTCGCCGGAGGTGTCGAAGAAACGCTTCAGGTGCACCACCGGGTCAAACAAATAGTTGTAGTCCCCGATCACAACATCGCACCATTCGCTCAGGTCCAGCCCCAGCTCAAAGGGGCACACGGTGAACTGTCGGGCGGTGTCGGCCAGTGCGGCACGGCTGAATTGGCCGCTGCCGTCCAGCAGTGTGGCCAGCGCATTCTTGATGCGGTCGTAGTAGCCGTTTGCATAGGGGCACACCTCCGGCAGGCAGACCGGATGGCCCTCGGCATCCGGGTGCAGGCAGGCTTTTTCCTTGGCGGTCAGGGTCACACTGCGCAGGGCAAGGTCGGGCTGTACGGCCCGCAGGCGGGCAATGGCATCCTCGGCGGCGGCCTGTGTGGTGTTGCGGGCGGTGAGGTAAAACAGCTTCTCCCCGCAGCCGCTCCCCATGGCTTTCAGGGCAGGGAAGAGCGCACTCATGGTCTTGCCGATGCCGGTGGGGGCTTGACAGAACAGCCGTGTGCCTTTTTTGGAGGGGGCGGCGGTGCAGGCCCGCCAGACCTCGCCCGCCAGTGCCCGCTGCCCGGGGCGGTAGGCTTCAAACGGGAACCGCATGGCGGTCAGGCTGCCGCTGCGGGTTTCCTGCCATGCAAGCTGACGCTGTGCCCAGGGCAGATACCGGTGCAGGAGTTTGTGCAGGAATTGCTCCAGCTCCTGCCGGGAAAAGTGCCGTACAAAGCGGAGGATCCGGTCGGTGTCGATCTGATAATAGGTCAGCCGCACATCCACGGCGGGCAGGCTTTCCTGTGCGCTGTAGATGGCTCCGTACACCATGCCCTGTGCCCAGTGGCAGGGGTTCATGTCCTCGCAGATCTCTTCCTCGGGCACCGCGGTGGTCTTGATCTCGTCAATGGTCACAACGCCGGTTTCGTTGGTAAAAATGCCGTCGGCCCGGCCCTCCAGCGTAAAGCGGATGCCGTCGACCGTATAATCGGCGCAGAGGGGCACCTCGGTGGCGTAACCCTCCCCGGCGGCCTTCTGCAGCCTGCGGTGGATGCGGGCACCTTCCAGTGCGCGGTCAAAACCGGCAAACCGGCTGTCGATGCTGCCGCTGCGCAGCAGAAACTCCACCAGCTGCCGGATGGGCAGACGGATGTCGGACATGATTTCACTTCCCTTATCATAAAGAACTCAGCAGTCGGGTGACGGCGCTTCCAGCCCGAACAGCTCCGCGCACCGGGCGGCAGCTTCGTCCACCTGGGCGAAGTCCACGGTGGTACGGTAATAAGTCTCCAGTTCGTCGTGGCAGCTCTTGGCCTGTGCCATCAGGGCGGTGGCCTGCTCCAGCAGTTCGGCGGCCGCCCGCTCGTTGAACCGCAGCCGGGCGCGGTAGCCCGCCAGATTTTCCCGGTCAAGGAACCGGGTGCACCGCACGGCCTGCATGCCGGGCAGCTGCACCGGGTGCCACCGGTTGTCGGTGAGGAAGGCCAGCCGCAGCTCCGGGATCAGGATGTGGTCGATCTTATCCTCCGGATGCATGGCGCAGGGACAGGTGATGATGTGATAGCCCCGGGCCAGTGCCTCGGCACGGATCAGCTCCAGCAGCAGGCGCGACACGGCACCGTATTCGTCCCGGAACACGATGAACCGATCGGCCAGCGCCTGCGCGGTGTGCTGGTAGAACACCTCACCCTTTGGGGTCACGGCCGAGAGCAGCCGCAGCTCTTCGCGGGCGGTGTTCTCGGTGCGGGGCAGCAGCCGGGTGCACAATCGCTTGACGTAGCGGCGCACTTTTTCAAAGTTGGCGCTGCATGCCTCGGCCCGGCGGCTGTCCAGCAGCAGGCTCCCGGCAGAAGCGACATACCGCGCAGCCCGCGCCCGCAGCGCAGCGTTGCGGGCAAACAGCGCCTTGACCTCTTCAGCATGGGGGCGCAGGGCGTCGGCCTGAATGGTATGGTACAGGCTCAGCACTACCTCGTCGGCACCGGGCGCATCCGGCTCTATGGTGTGGGGCGCGGTGGCATCTACGATGGCCCGGCGCTGCCGAACAAAGATCACGCCGTCAAAGCTGTCAGGGTCGCTGGCGCAGTGGATGCACTCCACCGGTTCACCCTGCTGGATGGCCCGGCGGGCCAGCTGCTTCATCAGGGTAGACTTGCCGCAGCCCGGCCCGCTTTTGATCAGCACCATCTGCATGCCGGGCTCCCGGCGCAGCGGCTCAAAATAGCCCTTGAACCCGGCGGGAGTGGTGGCCCCCAGAAAGAAATCGACCCGGTCAAACGAAACACGCTGCATAAAAAACACCTCGCTTTTGCTTTAGAGTATGCAAAAAAGAGGCGTGGGGTGAATGAAAATGAAACCCTCTCAGTCATCGCTGCGCGATGCCAGCTCTCCCGAAGAGCGAGCTTTTCGCCATCTGGCTGTTACGCTGCCAAAACCTCCCCCCTTTGGGGGAGGCGGATGCGAACGAAGTGAGCAGACGGAGAGGATGATTCATTCATAGGTATGCTCACACACTTCGTGGATCTTGTCCCGCAGAGCCACAAAGTCGGCAAAGGCATTGGGCTTGTTCTGCGGGCCGCGCAGCAGGGCGGCCGGGTGGAAGGTGCCCATGAACAGGATGCCGTTCTTCTCCATGAACTGCCCGTGCTCCTTGGTCACCGAAAAGTCGGACCGGATCATCCGCTGGGCGGCGATGCGGCCCAGGCACACCACGATCTTGGGCCGCAGCAGGCGGAACTGCTCCCGCAGCCAGGGCATGCAGGCCTCGCTCTCGGCGGGCAGAGGGTCACGGTTCTGGGGCGGGCGGCACTTGACGATGTTGGCAATGTAGCAGTTCTTTTCCCGGTCCAGGTCGATGGCAAACAGATACTTGTCCAGCAGCTGACCGCTGCGGCCCACAAAGGGCAGGCCCTGCTCGTCCTCGCTCTGGCCGGGGCCCTCGCCCACAAACAGCACTTCGGCGTCCGGCACGCCCTGCCCGAACACCACATTCGTGCGGGTCTTGCACAGCTCACAGCGGCTGCAGGCAAGGCAGTCGGCTTTCAGCGTTTCCCAATCCATGGCGGTTCGATCTCCTTCTGAAACAGTATGATATTTTATTCACAATTCGAAACCTGTTTTCTCTTAAATATTAGCACAAAAACACAATTTTGTCTTGAACTTTTTGCCCGGTGTGTTAGAATAAAGAAGAAAGGCATCCTTGTGTCCAACAGACGCGGGGTGTGAATTTTGGAAAGTAAATTCGGAGGTAATCACAATGGCTGATATGT
>UMBF01013348.1_pt1 | contig 13500 bp, 10 predicted proteins | sample 1963901 | NCBI WGS metagenome assembly UMBF01 (sample SAMEA4835935, study PRJEB28245) | human gut metagenome | biome: gut microbiome; material: fecal sample | place: Denmark | collected 2008 | reverse complement strand
TTTCACGGTCTGCGTGTAGTTCCTTGTAAACTGACCTAAAGTTACTGCTTTGCACTTTCCGGGGCGACCTCAAAGTCGATCTTGCCCAGATTGACGTCCGCACGCACAATGGTGATCATCATGGTATCGCCCAGATTCCAGTTCTTGCCGGAAACGGGATCAGAAAGGCGCACGCCCTCGGTGAGCATGGTGCCGGTGGCGGTCAGGCTGGAAGCAGGTACAAAGCCTTCCACGCCGTTTTCCAACTCGATGAACAGGCCGCGCTGGGTCACGCCGGAGATGCGGCCCTCGTAGCACTCGCCCAGATGGCGGCGTGCATACTCGGCCTTATAGCAGTCCTCGGCCTTGCGCTCGATCTGCATGGCGATGACTTCGCGCTCGCTGGCCTGCTTGCTGACGTCCTCGGCAAACTCGCTGTAACGCAGGATCATGGTGTCCTTGTCCGTGCCCTTGAGCTGGGCGGTCATGATACGGTGGATAGCCAAGTCCGGGTAGCGGCGGATGGGGCTGGTGAAGTGGGCATAGTCCTGCAACACCAGACCGTAGTGTCCCTTGGGTTTTTCCTCGTACACAGCCTTGGACATGCAGCGCAGCATACCAACATTGATGATCTGCTCGTAGGCAGTGCCGCGCACGCCCTCCAGAATGGCGCTCAGCTCCTTGGGGGTGGGCACGTCCTTGGCAAAGTGGTCATTGACGCCGCAGGCCTGCAGCAGGCCGTGCAAACGCTCCAGCTTTTCAGCGTTGGGCTCCTCGTGCACGCGGTACACAAAGGGAATCTGCTTTACGCGGGCAAAGTGGGCAGCGCACTGGTTTGCCAGCAGCATGAACTCTTCGATCATAGCTTCGCTCTCGCCGGAGGTGCGCTTTTTCACGTCGATGCAGTGACCATCCTCGTCCAGGATCAGCTTCACCTCGCCGCTCTCGATATCCATGCAGCCGCGCTCCTTGCGCAGGCGGGCACGGTGGCCATACAGCTCCTTCATAGCAGGCAGCTGCGCCAGTACTTCATGGTACTTGCCGGTCAGTTCGTCATCGGTGCTGCCGGCCAGCAGGGCGTTGATCTCGGAGTACACGCCCTTGACCCGGCTGCGGATGACGGACTTGACAAAGCGATAATCGGTCAGGTTGCCGTCCTTATCCAGCCGCATCAAACAGGAGAAGGCCAGTCGCAGCACGCCCTCGTTCAGGCTGCAGATGCCGTTGGACAGCTGCTTGGGCAGCATGGGCACCACCTGATCGGCGTAGTAGACGCTGGTAGCGCGGTTAAAGGCCTCGTTGTCCAGCTCGGAGCCGGGCTTGACGTAGTTGGAAACATCCGCAATGTGCACGCCCAGCTCAAAGCCTCCGTCCGGAGTCTTGGTCAGGCTGATGGCATCGTCGATATCCTTGGTCTCGGCGCTGTCGATGGTAAAAATGGGCAGGGCGCGCAGATCCATGCGGCCCTCGCAGTCCGCAGCAGACACCTCGGCGTTGTCCAGCTTTTTGGCCTCGTCCCGCACCTTGTCCGGGAAGCGGTTGCGGATATCCTGCGCGTAGAGCAGTGCCTTTGCGCAGCGCTTTGCCTCGTCGCAGCTGCCAAAGCGCATGGCAACGCCTACGCGGTGATCCTCCTGACGGCTGCCGCGCAGCAGAATCTCCACTGCCACCTTGTCGCCGTCCTTGGCGCTGCCTTCGCAGTCCCGCATGACCTGCATGGAGATGGCGGGGCAATCGTCCGGCACAAACTTCAGGCGGCCCTCCATGCGGTGCATGGTGCCCACCAGAGAATTCTTCTCTTCCAGAACAGCAAGGATCTCGCCCTCATCGCTGCCCTCTACCCGGGGATGTGCAAACTTTTCCACCAGCACCTTGTCGCCGGGCATTGCGCCGCGGGTGAACCGGCCGGGGATAAAGATATCGCTGGTGCCGTCCTCCAGCATGACAAAGGCAAAGTTCTTGCCCAGCTTTACCACCTTGCACAGCAGTGCCTTGTCGGCACGGCCGCTGCGCACGGTGAAGAACACGCCCTGGCGCTGGCAGATGACAGCCTCGTGCACCAGCTGGTCCACAGCCTCCATCACCTTGCGGTCTGCGCCGCGATCCCCGCCGAACTTATTCTTCAGATCTTTTACGGTGCACGGCTGATTCTGGATCGCGTGCTCAATTTTATCGCGCATTGCCATAAAATATTTTCTCCTTCACTTCCGTGGCCGTGCATCTCCTGCGGAGCACAGCCCTGCCTTGGGACGGGCACTTTCCCCTGTCCCCTCTTTGCGGCAGCCCGCAGAACCGGCTGCCCACACTTTTTTCTGCACAGAAAAACAGCCCCGTCCGTTCACGGGGCTGCAACGCCTTCTCAGCCTGCCAGACGGCCTGCAAACAGGCAGGCCAGAATAGCAACCACAAAGAACACCACGCCTGCAATGCGGGTGACCTTAGCCAGCATCTGGTCTGCCGGGGTCAGACGTGCATTGTTGGCACCGCCCACACTGCCGTTGATGGCACCGGACAGGCCCTGACCGTGGGTGTGCTGCATGAGGGTGAGGAAAACGATGACCAGCGAAGCCACCAGCAGAATGGCACCGCCAACAATTTCGATAACAGACATGAATCGTAACGCTCCTTTTATTTGTAAATACGGAAAACTACGCAAAAATACAACTATATAGTAGCATAACAAAGCCAAAATTGCAAGTAGAATCCGCGCATTTAACCCGCTGCTTCCAGCGCGTTGCAGACCTGCGCAAAGATGGCTGCACCGGAGTACGCCGTGTGCACCGCACCGTCCTGCAATACCACAATGGTGTAGCGGGGCTTTTCTGCCGGCCAGAACCCCGCAAACCACAGGTTACAGCGCTCGGTGCCCTCCGGGGTGAACTGCCCGGTCTGAGCAGTGCCGGTCTTGCCGCCCGCCCCGCCGGAAAGCCCGGCGGCATCCTGCGCGGTGCCCTGCTGCACCACCTGTACCAGCATAGCGCGCAAAAGCGCTGCGCTCTGCGTCGGAATCACCCGCCGTCCCCGGGGGTGGCTGAGGGTCTCCACCGGCTGTCCGGTGGTCTCGTCCAGCGTGGCTTGCAGCACATAGGGAGCGCGGTATACGCCGTCCGCCGCAAGGGTGTTGAACAGTGCCGCCACCTGCATGGGTGTCGCCAGCAGGCTGCCCTGCCCAAAGCTGAAATTAGCCAGCTGCCCGCTTTGCGCCAGCTCCTGCGGGGCGGGCAGCTGCCCGGCCTCGGCGGCAAGCCCCTCTGCCAGCGGCAGGCTCTGCCCAAAGCCAAAGGCTTTAGCGGCGTCCAGCAAGCTTTCCGCACCCAGCTGCTGCCCCAGACGGATAAAATAGCCGTTGCAGCTTTTTTCCAGCGCGGCGGCAAGGTCCACCTGTCCATGCGGCACCCCGCCCGCGCAGCGAAAGATCTGCCCATCCACTACCACCGCGCCGGTGCACTCGAAAACCGGCTGCAAGCCCGCTTCCAGCGCAGCCGCAGCCAGCACCGGCTTGAACACCGAGCCCACCGCGTAGCTTTGTAGCGCCCGGTTTAGAAAGGGACTGTTCTCTGCCTGCAGGCTGTCAGCAAGGTTCTCCGGGTCGTAGCACGGCACACTGACGCTGGCGCGCACCGCCGCTGTGGCGGTATCCAGCACCAGAATGCAGCCGCTCGTCATGGTACTTGCCGCCACTGCTTCCACTGCCCGCTGCACCGGGCGGGAGATGGTCAACTGCACGCCCAGCGCCCCGCTGTCGGCTTGCAAAAGTCTAGCCGTTTCTCCGGTGCGCAGCGTACCCTGCGCCGTCACGGCGCAGACAAGGCTGCTGTGCTCCCCTGTGCCGGAAAGTACAGCGTCCAGCGCCTTTTCCAGCCCGGCAGCGCCGTGGTCTGTACCATCTAGATAGCCCAGTAAATGCTGACACAGCGGCACCGCCGCATACCGCCGAGCGGCGGGATAACCGGTCAGCCCAAGGCGGGCGGGGTCGCAGCTTACCTCCAGCAAAAACGGTGCAGCGCGGCTGCGGCTGCGGTACAAAAGCGCCTGCCCGGCGGCATCGGTGCAGGCATACAGGCGGTCGTAATTGCCCTGCCCGGGAAAGCACACCACCTGCCAGCGCTCCTCGAGACCAGTGAGCAGCTGCCCCTGCGCATCGTAAAAGTTGCCCCGCCGGGCGGGCAGCTGTAAGGTGACTGTGCTCTGCGCTGCCGCCCGTGCAGCATAGGCGGGGTGCAGCGCCAGCAGATACAACCGGCACAGCACCACCGCAAATCCCAGCAGCAAGGCGGCATACACCGCCAGCACCCGTTTGCCGGACATCCCCGCGCCCCCTTTCCCTGTGGTTAGGGTGGGCCGTAAGGGCGTGGGGTATACATAAAAAGAGGCGGAACCTCTCCGAAGAGAAGTTCCGCCTCTTTGGCGTATCTTATTAAGAAAGACTGGTACGGCTTAGTACATGCCGCCCATGTCACCGCCGGCAGGTGCGGCGGGAGCCGGGGGTTCCGGCAGGTCGGCCACGAGGCTCTCGGTGGTCAGCACCATCTCAGCGACGGAAGCTGCATTCTCCAGAGCGGAACGGGTGACCTTGGTCGGGTCCACGATGCCTGCAGCGATCATATCCTCGACAAAGACCTCGTTCTGGGCATCGAAGCCGTAGTTGGGCTTGTTGGCAGAGATGATCTTGTCGATGATGACGCTGCCCTCCAGACCGGCATTCTTGGCGATCTGACGCAGAGGAGCCTCCAGAGCCTTCAGCACGATCTTGGCACCGGTGCGCTCGTCGCCTTCCAGCGTGTCGCACAGAGCGCGCACAGCGGGGATCGCGTTGATGGGAGCGGTACCGCCGCCAGCCACAACGCCTTCCTGCACAGCTGCCTTGGTAGCGTTCAGTGCATCCTCAATGCGCAACTTCTTGTCCTTCATCTCGACTTCGGTAGCAGCACCGACCTTGATGACAGCCACACCGCCGGCCAGCTTAGCCAGACGCTCCTGCAGCTTCTCGCGGTCAAAGTCGCTGGTAGCGGCCTCGATCTGGCTGCGAATCTGGGCAATGCGAGCTGCAATGGCGTCCTTGTCGCCTGCGCCGCCCACGATGGTGGTGTTCTCCTTGGTCACCTTCACCTGACGGGCATGACCCAGCATCTGGACGGTTGCGTCCTTCAGCTCGTAGCCCAGATCAGAGGAGATCACGGTGCCGCCGGTCAGGGTAGCGATATCCTGCAGCATCTCCTTGCGGCGGTCGCCGAAGCCGGGAGCCTTAACAGCCACGACATTCAGGGTACCGCGCAGACGGTTGACGATCAGGGTGGACAGAGCCTCGCCCTCGATATCCTCAGCCACGATCAGCAGCTTCATGCCGTTCTGCATCACCTGCTCCAGCAGGGGAACCAGATCCTGAATGACGCTGATCTTCTTATCGGTGATCAGGACAGCAGCGTTGTCCAGATCGGCCACCATCTTGTCGGTATCGGTGACCATATAGGGGGTCAGGTAGCCGCGGTCAAACTGCATACCTTCCACGATCTCGTTGTAGGTCTCGGCTGTGGTCTTGTTCTCCTCGATGGTGATAACGCCGTCAGAGGTGACCTTCTCCATAGCCTCGGCGATCAGACGGCCGATCTCGGGGTCGCCGGCAGAGATGGTGCCGACGCGGGCGATATCGTTGCTGTCCTTCACCTTCTGGCTGTGTGCCTTGATGGTCTCCACAGCGGTGGTAACGGCCTTGCTCATGCCGCGGCGGATATCCATGGGATTTGCGCCGGCGGTAACGTTCTTCATGCCCTCGTTGACCATGGCCTGTGCCAGCACGGTAGCAGTGGTGGTGCCATCGCCTGCGGCATCGTTGGTCTTGGTTGCGACTTCACGCACCAACTGTGCGCCCATGTTCTCGAACTCGTCCTTCAGCTCGATCTCTTTTGCGATGGTCACGCCATCGTTGGTGATGACCGGTGCGCCGAACTTCTTGCCCAGCACCACATTGCGGCCCTTGGGGCCGAGGGTAATCTTAACGGTGTTAGCCAGGGTATCAATACCGGCACACAGTGCCTTGCGGGCGTCCTCGCCCTGCTTGATCTGCTTTGCCATAATACATCGCTCCTTTATAATACAAGCTCAATTGAAAAGGGAAAATTCAGTTTCAGTCTTCCACAACAGCCAGAATATCACTCTGACGCACGATGGTGCACTCTTCGCCGTCCACCTTGACCTCAGTGCCAGAGTACTTGCTGGTGAGCACCTTGTCGCCCACCTTGACAGTCATCTTGACTTCCTTGCCGTCCACGACACCGCCGGGGCCAACTGCGATGACCTGTGCCACCTGCGGCTTCTCTTTTGCGCTGCCGGTCAGGATCAGGCCGCCCTTGGTGGTCTCCTCAACTTCAACAGTCTTAATGACAACACGGTCTGCAAGAGGAATGATCTTCATAATTCTTGCCCTCCAATTATATTGAATTTATTTGAAACTTTGTTGCGTCCTGCGGGGGCTTCGTGTGTGCTCCGCAGCGGTTTAGCACTCCTTTTCTCTGAGTGCTAATTGTATTGTACTCATCTTGCTCTGAAAAATCAAGGGGTTTTGCAATTTTTCTTTGTTAAGAATTTATGACGCTCAAAAATCGCACCCTACTACGCAAAAAAGTGGTGTGTTCTTGACAGGACGCGCCGTCTTTTTTATACTTATAGCGCATTACAAAAACACAGCTGACGCGCTTTGCGGCAGAACGGAGGATACTTTGACAGACAAAAAGCTGATCTCATCTTTGCAGGGGCTGCGGGCAGTCGCATTTCTGAGCGTGGTGCTCTCCCATTGCGGGGCACCGTGGCTGGGGCCGTGGGCAATCACGGTATTCGTGGCGCTGTCCGGTTTTCTGATGACCTGCAACTATTACGACCGCCCGCGCACAGCACCGGGACTGCGGTCTGCCATAGCTTTCTCTCTTAAAAAAATACGAAAGCTGTACCCGCTGCACCTTATAATGATGGCTGCCGCGTTGTTATTTGTGCTGAAGGGGCTTCTGGCGCAGCCCTCTGCCCGCGGGGTGCTCTCCTGTGCAGCGCAGCTTGTTGTAAGCATTTTTCTGCTGCAAACATGGATTCCCTCCAGCCGTTTCTGGTTCTGCCTGAACGGAGTGGCGTGGTATCTTTCGGTACAGGCTTTTCTGTATGCCATCTTTCCCCCGCTTCTCGCCGTACTGAAAAAGGCCGATGCCCGCAGGCTGCGCTGCATTGCCGCCGTAATCTTCTGCGTGCAGTGTCTTGCGTCCTTTGTTTTCTGGAAAGTCGGGCTCAGCGGAAAGGCCGCCTTTTACCTGACCTATCTGTGCCCGCTGTTCCGGGCGGGAGATTTTACCATCAGCTGCTGTATGGGGTGCCTTTACCACAGCCGCAAACAGGAGAGCGGCCTGCCGGGCGGTGCTTTCTCCCTGCTGGAGCTTGCTGCTGTGCTGCTTGCGGGCGGCTGCCTGTTTATCGCCGCCAAGCAGGTGGGGGTTCTGGGCGCGGTGGACTTCCGGTACAACGTGCTGTTCACACCCTCTGCGGTGCTGCTGGTCTGGCTGCTTGCCGTGGGCAAGGGAATCATTTCCCGGCTGCTTTCCGCAAAGCCGTTTTTGTGGCTGGCCGGGCTGTCCCCTTACGGTTTTCTGATCCATCAGGTGCTGATCCGGTATATGGAGTGGACTGCGGACAAGTTCAGCCTTACGGTACATCCTGTGGTCTGGACCCTGACCGTATATCTGCTCACGCTCTGCCTGAGCAGCTTTTACAAGGCGCTGGAGCACCGGGTACGGCAGCGCCTTGCAAAACAATAAGCAAAACACAAGGCCGCTGCACGGAACAATGTGCAGCGGCCTTGTTTGGTTCTGATGATTTATTTTTTACTTCACGCCCGCCTTTTTGGTGGTAAAGCGCTGGTAGGCGGGCAGCGGCAGCAGCACGCGGCCTGCCAGCGGCTGCACCTGTACCGACACCTGCTTGCAGGGGGCGCACTCACCGTCCACGGTGGCAATGATGGGCCCACGGCCATCTGCTGCCCGCAGACTGACCGATTTTGCGCGGCGATAAATAAAGTAGGGCTTTGCGGCCTCGGTCAGCTGGCCGTTTTGAAAGTGCTGGCCGTTTTTGTACAGCATCAGCAGCTTTGCAATGACCCGGCGGCTGACCTTGCGCACGATGAACACATCCAGCCAGCCGTCATCCGGCTGTGCCTCCGGCCCGGCCATAAAACCGCCGCCGTAGGCGCGGCCATTGCACACTGCGCACATCAGACAGTCCACGGTCAGCACCTCGCCGTCAATGACGTACTCCACCCTGCGGCCGATATGCCCGCACAGCTGCTGAACAATGGACAGCGCATAGGCTGCCTCGCCGCCGCACAGCGGGATGCGCCGGAACTTGGGGATGCCGTAGGCCACCTGTGCGTCCAGACCGGCGGCGCAGATGGTGGCAGAAAGCCCCAGACTGGTGCGCATCAGGTCGATGGGCACCACCCCGCCGGCCAGCTGGGCGTCCAGATCCAGAAACTCCTCCTTTGTACCGTAGGTGCGCAGAAAGTCGTTGCCGCTGCCATAGGGCAGGCAGCCCACGGCGGTCTTGTCAAAGCCGTGAGCGCCGGTGAGCGCCTCGTTGAAGGTGCCGTCACCACCGGCGGTAAAAATGTGAAGCTCCACCCCGGCCTTTTGGGCAGCAGCGGCGGCAGCGCGGGACAGCTCCCGGGCATGGCCTGCGTGGGTGGTGACGCGGATGGTGTAGTCCTCCGGGGCAAGCCCGGCACCGGCAGCAGCCGCCGCGATCTGCTGCGGCAGGGTGCGGGTACAGTCGGCCTTTCCGGCTGCGGGGTTTAGAAGAAACAGCGTGTGCATCGGGGTCCTCCCTATTGTAACTCTATTTCCTCTATAATAGTCGAAAACCGTGCCGGTTGCAAGCGAAAACGCTATTTTGCTATTTTCTTATAGGGTTATGGTCTCATCCTCCCGCAAAACGATGCTGCCATCGGCGGCGCAGTCTGCCGTCCAGTGCTGCCCCACGCAGGCAGTTCCGGCGGCAATGCGGTTCGCCAGCGCCTGCTCCACTGCCCTGTCCACCTGACGGCGCAGTTCCCGCGCACCATAGGCCGATTGCGCCCGGGCAGCCAGTGCCGCCCCCACCTGCGGGGTGTGGCGCAGCCGGTAGCCGCTGCGGGCGGCGCGCTGCTCCAGCTGGCAGAGCATTTTTTCTGCAATGGCGCAGAGGTTTTCCTCTGCCAGCGGGCGGAATACGATCACCTCGTCCAGCCGCCCCAGCAGCTCCGGCCGGAACCACTTTTTAGCTTCCTCCACAGCCTGCGCGGACTGCTTTTCAAATACGGCTTCTGCCCCGGCGGCAAAGCCCAGCGGCGCGTTCTGCCCCGCCAGGAACCGTGCGCCCAAGTTGGAGGTGAGCAGCACGATGGTGTTGCGGAAATCTGCCTTGCGGCCCATGGCATCGGTCAGCTGACCGTCCTCCAAGATTTGCAACAAGATATTCTGGATGTCCGGGTGCGCCTTTTCGATCTCGTCAAACAGCACCACGCTGTACGGGCGGCGGCGCACAGCCTCGGTCAACTGACCGCCCTCGTCATGGCCAAGGTAGCCCGGCGGCGCACCCAGCAGCCGGGCGGCGGTGTGCTGCTCCTGATACTCCGACATATCGAACTTGAGCAGCGCCTTCTCGCTGCCGAACCAGCTGACCGCAAGTGCTCGTGCCAGTGCGGTCTTGCCCACGCCGGTAGGCCCCAAAAACAGCATAGCACCGATGGGACGCCCCGGCTCGCCCAGACCGGTGCGGCTGCGCCGGATGGCTCCCGCCACGGCAGCCACCGCACGCTGCTGACCGACGATCTCGGCATTCAGGCGGCTTTCCAGCTTGTCCAGACGCTCCCGCTCCTGCTCGCCCACCCGCTGGGCGGGCACGCCGCTGGCGGCCGCCACCACCCGGGCGATATCCTCCGGGGTGAGCACCGGCTGGGTGCGTTGCTCCTTTTCGGCCAGGATGCGCGCCGCCGCACAGGCTTCGTCCACAAGGTCGATGGCCTTATCCGGCAGACAGCGGCCGGGCAGGTACCGCACCGAAAGCTCCACTGCCGCCTGCAAGGTCTGGGGCGGCAGGCGCACATTATGGTATCGCTCGTAGCGGGGCGCAAGGCCGTTGAGGATCTCCACCGCCTGTGCGGGGGTAGGCTCCTCCACCTGTACCCGACCAAAGCGGCGTTCCAGCGCGGCATCCTTCTGGATATGGGTGCGGAACTCCTGATTGGTGGTGGCGCCGATGAGCTGCAATTCGCCCCGGGCAAGCACCGGTTTCAGGATGCTGGCAGCGTCGATGGCGCCTTCGGCGGCACCGGCACCCACGATGGTGTGGAACTCGTCGATAAACAGGATGGCGGTGCCGTCCCGCACCAGCTCTTCCAGCAGGTTTTTCAGCCGCTCCTCAAAATCGCCCCGGTATTTGGTGCCCGCCACCAAGCTGGCCATATCCAGCGCCAGCAGCCGCCGCCCTTGCAGCGCTCTGGGCACCTGCCCGGCGGCAATGCGCAGCGCCAGACCTTCGGCCAGCGCCGTTTTGCCCACGCCCGGCTCGCCGATCAGACAGGGGTCGTTTTTCTGGCGGCGGCACAGGATCTCCACCATGCGGTCAAGCTCGGCTTCCCGGCAGAACACCGGGTCCAGCTCCCCCTCGGCGGCGCGGCGGGTCAGATCGCGGCAATATTTATCGCTGGCGCGGCTGCCCCGGGGGATGCTGGCCGACACCCGGGGCTGGGCGGGCAGCACAAACTGTCCGCTCAGCTGGCGGCACTCCCGCACTGCCTCGGTGAGCGAAAGCCCCATCTCCGCCAGCAGCAGCCCGGCGGCGCAGCCGTCATCTTCCAGCATGGCGCAGAGCAGATGCTCCGGCTCTGCCCGGCTGACGTGGGCGTTCTGCGCCCCAATGAGCGCATAGTCCATGGTGCGGCGCAGGTCCGGTGCCATGGCCTGCCGTTCCAGCCGCTGTGCCGGGCCGCTGCGCTGCTGCGCCAGCTGGCGGCGCACCTCCGGCTCGGTAATGTTTTTCCGGGTGAGGAACTGCGCCGCAGCGCCCTGCTGCTGCAGCATTGCCAGCAAAAGATGGCTGGTATCCGCCTGTTCACAGCCCAGATCTCCCGCCAGCTGCACCGCCTGCTGCAACAGCCGCGCCGCCGGGCGCGAAAAGCCCCGGTAACCGCCCATGCCCAGATTTTCCCAAATGCCCATGTGTCTGCTCCTTGCTGCATATAAAATCGTCTGCACTGGAAGTATAGCCCCAAAGGCGCAGAAAAAATCAGTTGTTTGTGTCGGGCGGCAGAAAAGTAAAAACCGATCCGCAGCGGTTGCCGGGGCGCGGGTGCGACCGGCTGCTGCGGATCGGTTTTTGAGATTTTATCTTGCGGGGAACGTTTTCAGAACGAGCCGCCTCCGCCGCCGTGGGTGGAGCCGCTGGAGGAGGTGTGAGTGGAGCTGCCGCCGGAGTCGCTGGAGCTGGACTCCTTTGGCCGCTCGGTGCGGTGCACCTCACGGTACAGATACAGATCCCGCTGGTTGGTCAGCTTCATGCTGCCCTGCCGCACATAGCTGGTTGCGTCCCGCTGCGGTGCCACGCTCTTGAGCCGGCTCTTCATCACGCCGGTCACGATCAGTGCCGTGATCAGGCCAATGACCAGCGCCACGCCCAAATACACGATCGAGAACGGCTCCTTGGGCATGTTGTCCACATCGTAGGGGTGGCCTTCGCGGGCGGCGGTAACATACGCATCCGTCCACTGGATAAAGGTGCGGAAGGCGGCGGCGTAATCGCCGTCTGTCATATCGGGAGTCATCTGCTCGCCAAGGTACTGGATGCCGGCATCCGTAAAGGCGGTAATGCCGTAGCCGCAGGTGGAGATATGCCATTTGCGGTCGCCTATGCTCACCAGCAGCAGCACGCCGTCCCGGTTTTCACCGTAGCCGAACTGGCAGTAATCATACAGGTCATCGGCATATTCCTCCATGCTGGTGCAGCCCTCGCTTTCCAGCGAGTCGATGGTAGCAATGATCACATCAAAGCTCTGGCGGACGCTCAGTTCCTCCAGTGAAGCTTCCAGCTCGCCGTCCTCGTCCTCGGTCAGGACCTGTGCATTGTCGTTCATGCGGTAATACAGGTCGGCAAAGCCGTCTGCGGCAAAGGCCGGTGCGGCCAGCGCGACCAGCAGCACCAGTGCTGCCAGCGCGGCACAGAGGGAGCGCAGCGGGGTAACAGTCTTTTTCATCTTCCGTCCCTCCCTTACAGAATCCCGGCCAGCCACAGCAGCCACATGACCGCATAGGATGCAACACCAACAGCTGCCGTAAGTCCCAGCGTCCACTTGCGGGCGGCGGCCTTATCCACCGGCAGATTGCCCACAAACTTGCCGGTCTGGCCGTTCATGGCAAAAATGTAGTTGTTGCCCTGCCAGCTGGTGCTCAGCACCCACACCGGGAACAGGGCATACTTTGCCTTGCCGCCGTGCAGCTGAATGCTGCTGTTCTCCATTTTCACGGAGTCGTAGCCGGTAACGGTCTGGGTAAAGGCGTCCTCGGTGGACTGACGGATACGCTCGTTGGCGCGCTGGATGCTCTTTTGGGCGTCCACATCGTACTTATCGGCCACATAGCCCGCCAGATACGCTGTCTTGAAGGGCACGGCATCCTGCATGGCAAAGGGCTCGATGGATTCCATCAGGTCGTCTGCCATCTTGGAGGAGCCGTCCACCGGAACCGCGTCAAAACCCAGCACGCCGTCCCGGCGCACAGAGTAGTAGCTGGTCTCGGTATAATCGTAGTCGTCATCCGACCAAAAGCGGGTGCGGGTAGCGGTAAAGCGCAGCTGGGCATCGGCGTCGCTGTCGTACAGCCAGAAGGGCACATACACGCCCTTGATCTCGTCGATGTGGTTCTGGCTGCGGAACACCTTGGGCAGCAGGGTCTTGCCCTTGAGGTGCTCCTGCAGCTTTTCCTTCGCCGCTTTTTTATCCAGCTTGAAGGGGATGATGAGGTCGGGGCGCAGGTCTCCGGCAAACTGTCCGGTGAGGACGATGGGGTTGCCGCAGAAAGGGCAGGCCGAGGCGGCCATGGTGTCGTCGCCCACGATCTCGCCGCCGCAGCTCTTGCAGACATAAGTATGCAGACCGGCGGTCTCGCCCTCTGCCCAGCTGCCGCCGGGGGTGGCCCAGTTCATCTCGCTGGGCTTTTGGTCTTTCAGGTCCTCATCGTAGCCCTTCAGTGCGTCCACCTCAAACTCGGTGTCGCAGTAGGGGCATTTCATCTTCTGGGTGGTGCTGTCGAACCGGATCGCACCATCGCAGCAGGGGCACTTATATTCCAGCATTCCTGCCATAGCGTTTCCTCCTATTATAATCTGCGGGGCAGGGACTTATTGACTTTTCTTCCCTGCCCCGCAGTGTGATCGGTTATTGTGAAGCAGGCTGTGCGCCGGGCTTAGCTGCGGTCGTTGTCGTCAAAGGGGTCGCCGCACTCCGGGCAGAACTTGGGC
>UMBF01007106.1_pt1 | contig 13519 bp, 10 predicted proteins | sample 1963901 | NCBI WGS metagenome assembly UMBF01 (sample SAMEA4835935, study PRJEB28245) | human gut metagenome | biome: gut microbiome; material: fecal sample | place: Denmark | collected 2008 | reverse complement strand
AGCACACAGGCACAGAGTATCCTTGCTGAGTATGCAACAGCTAAAAAGAATACTACCATTTTAAATCAGCAAAAATCCTGGCTTGCAAAAAATAGTGGTTTAACCGGAGATTTGGGCGATGATCTGCGGATGTACGGTGCATTTTCTGGAGTACAAGGTTATGAGCAGGATGCAAAGACATTGTCAGCGGCAATTATCAAGAAATATTTCCAGGGAAATAAACTGAACGGAACAGTTTCTTTGAGTGATTTTAATCTCGAGCAGATTTCCAAATTGGGAGTAAACGGGCTTGCCGATCAGGCTTTGTCAGTTGTTCAAAAGGGATATATCAGCGCAGACTTCCCATTTTATTACACACAGTATAATACAAAAACCGGCAAGTACGATCAGGGCGTTGTGGATATGGCAGAGTCTCTGCTCACAGTTTATCACCTTGCAAAACAGGGAAAGGTAAAACAGCAAACGCTGGATTGGCTGAGCAATGCAGTAAATACAAACGGAATTTTTGCAAAATACAAAAAAGACGGAACACCAGTCAACCGTTATCAGTATGAGACACCAGGTATTTATGCACTGACAGCGTTGATTGCACTGGAGACAGGGGAGAAGAGCTTATTTACTCAGTCGGTAATTCTGATGGAAAAGAGCAGAACCTTCCAGACAACCAGTGAGTCCAACGGTGCTTTCAGCAGTAAAAACAGTGATAAGGCATTGGATAACTGCCTGCCGCTTTTGCTGTATGCTTCAATGGAACAAAAGGGACTGTAATGGAAAGAATAGATACCCTCGGCTCTGCCGGGGGTATTTTATGAGATTCTTTCCAAGATTGAGTAAATCTTTTACATAATCTTATAATGTTGTGATAACAATGAACTTGGATGTGATTTTACATTCAGGTTTTGTTTTATAGTTTTATAAGTCTTTTGATACATCTGATAGATTAGCACTGCTGTTAAATCGAAAAGGGTTTCACCTTTTCTGTTATGTTTTAATAGAATAATTTTTAATAAGAAGGAGTGGTAGAATATGAAAAAACAAGGAATTTATCAGACAGATTTGGGAATTGGAAATGGATGGATTCATTTTGGAAGTAAAGATGGGGAACCTTTCAGCCAACTATCCTTCATTGACATTGGCGATATGAACAATGACTGTATAAAAACAGAACTTGATGGGGATCAGATAATCATTACCGTGATGCTCAACGATATGCCAAGCTCTATCCAAATTGATACTGAAACAGAAAAAGGTGTTTTTGATGTTTTTAGTATTGGTTTTCACAAGGAGTTGGAATTGCAGCTGATAAGCGATATCCCAGCTTTTGATCATCACCATATTGTTGTGCCGGAGAAGAATATTCACGAGCTGCAGGCACATCAGGATTATATAAGTGAACAGGTCGAAAATAAACTTCAGTTTACACTATCCGACCCAGAGGTACTTGCCTATGCTAAAAATCATGGAATAGATGTAGAAAATCATCACGATATCAAAAGCTGCCTTGCGATAATGGATAAGCTATGCTATACCATTCAGCAAGACGGGGTTAACTATACACATGATAAGCAAAACTGTGGTACCATTGCCCAGATGGAATATGCTTTCCAGCATAACCATCACACGAATTGTAGGGGATTGGCCCTTATCTTGGCGGGTATTCTGCGTGCTTATGGCTACCGAGCAAGCGCAGTAGAGTGCCGGCCGCTTTCCGGTGATGTACACGTAGTTTGTGAAGTTTATCTGGAAGACCTTAAGAAATGGGTAATGATGGACCCAACCAATGATCTGGTCTATTACCAGAACACAACGCCATTGTCCCTCATCGAGCTTCGAGAAGCCATGATTAACCACGCCGAGTTAAGTTTGAATGAGAATGCCAACAGAGACGGAAAAGAACTGGATATTATGTCTCTTTTGGCTTTCATGAGCAATAAAATGTTTTACTTTGTTAAGACTATCGACTCCTGTGAGGACAAGACAATTACGAATGACAATGCAATCTGCCTGACTTCGAAAGAGCTGATGAATGAGGAGTGTGAATGGAAGATAACCACGAACAATGTTGCTGCTTATTATCAGAAATTGTTCTAACTATTTTCCATAGCTATGGAAGCAAGGATTCCTTTCTTTGAATCAGAAATAATGTCAATTTGTTTAGAGGATAAATTCTAACAGATACATAAGCTTGTTAAAGGCAAGAGATTTCCGATACGAAAAATAGGTAAGGGTTATCTCATCCCAATGGAAGGCTTTGACCTCTGGCTGTGGGAAAGGGAATAGGAGAACTTGCAGAGCTTGTATAGATATAATATAGGTGAGGGTATAAAAAGGAGTCCCATTAAGGACTCCTTTTTTGTGCGATAAAGGAAAAATGAGCAGAAAAAGTCAGGAAGAAAATGCAGGCGGACGATATAATAGAGCCAGAAAGGAGGAGAGACAAAGATGAATGGGGTTTTTGCTCTGCAAAGGGCAATGGATTTTATCGAAGAACATTTAACAGAGCCAATTGACTATGGAGATGTAGCCGGACAAATCTACTGTTCGACCTACCATTTCCAAAGAATGTTTCGTGCGGTAACCGGGTACACATTGGGGGAGTATATTCGGTTCAGACGCCTTTCTATGGCGGGCAGGGAATTGCAAAATACACAGATTGGAATTTTGCAGCTTGCATTAAAGTATGGCTATGATTCTCCGGAAAGTTTCAGTCGTGCCTTCCGGAAGTTTCATGGAGTAAATCCTTCTGCGGTGCGAAAAAACAAAGTTGTATTAAATGACTTTGGCAGATTCCAGATATATTGTAACGAAAAGGACGGGGAGCAGATGAATTACCAGATGATACAAGCAGAAGAGATGCACTTTATTGGGTATAAAACACACTTTTCAGGGATTCCATCAGAACGCAGTCAGCAGGAAGAAGATTTTTTTGTCCACACCAGATTGCAGCAGTTTGCATTAAATGGTCTTGTAAAGGACTGTGAAACGCTCTATACGCTGGTCACCAATGTGGATGATAAAGGGTATGATTTTTATATCGCGCAAAGATATGCGCAGGAAGGATGTTGGCTGACTCAGGAGAGATACCAGAACCTTGCAAAGCTAAATCCACCGCTCGGAGATATGTTTGAAGAGATCGTCATTCCACCACGCTTATACGCAGTATTTCAGACACAGAGAAGTGTTTATCCAACAGAGCAGAAAGAAGAGTTGAGAAAAAGCATTTTGTTGGAATGGCTTCCGGGTTCGGAGTTTGAGTTGGAAGAGGGAATTGAGATTACAAAAATGCAGTGGAAGATGAGAGAAAAAAGGAACCAGAGATATCTGGAGTTGTGGATGCCGGTAAAACGAAGATAATAAAAAAATCTCCAGACTTTTTGTCTGGAGATTTTTTTATGTTTTGAAAAATGCAATCAAACCGGGTTCTGTTGGATGATCTACAACCAAAACATCCTTTTGCGGGATAAGGAGAAAGGAAATAGCAAGATCCCCGATTGCGGCAGCAATATTCATTGCGCCAAACAGAGCGAGACTGAAGTTTGGAATTAACAGAGAAAGCAGATAAGTGCCTATACCTAAAATCAAACAGGGCATCAGGGTACCAAGCAGATAGGGGAATTTTTTTAGAGGCTGTGCACAGTGGCAGTAAGGAGTAAGTGTTTTTAACTGAAATCCAAAATGAATGCTGTGAAACCGATCCGGACAAAAACAGGACCAGGTAAGGCCATGGATCAGTTCATGAATAAAAATGCTGGCAAGGAAGCATACAAAAAACATTGGTGTGATCGCAATAATCTCGGGATGCTTTTCAAGAAGGGCGTTCCATCGAAGCAGAAACAGAAAGATTGTCACAGCCAAAAGAGGGACAATCAGCAGGAATGCGATGATATTAAGCTTTTTGGCAGGGAGAATCAGTGGCTTTTGTTCAAATCCATTGGTTTCCATCTCTTTGCAGGTGCGTTCGAACAGTTCCTGACGAGATAATTTTTGCGCCGTTTTCACTTAAAAAACACCTCCCCATAAGATGGAATTATGATACACCCAAAGGTATAGTCTGTCAATTAAGATTTTATAAAAATTTATTTTAATTTCCTATCGACAATTGAGTGCGGTTATGCTATATAATATTAAGAACAATTCAAATTGAAAAAAGGTTTATGAGAGGAGAATGGATATGCAGGAAATGGAAACCAAGGAAAACCAAATTATACATGGTGTAATTTGGAAACAGCTGCTGATCTTCTTTTTCCCCATCCTGCTCGGTACGTTTTTCCAGCAGATTTACAACACGGCAGACACCGTAGTTGTAGGACGTTTTGTGGGAACAGAGGCTTTGGCAGCAGTTGGTGGTTCAACCAGCCAGATCATTAACCTGATCGTTGGTTTCTTTACAGGTCTGGCTTCCGGTGCAACGGTTGTCATCTCGCAGCACTATGGTGCAAAACAGGAAGATGGTGTGCAGAAAGCCCTGCATACTGCATATGCTTTTTCTGTTGTAGGCGGCATTATTATTTCCATCATGGGAATTCTGATAACACGTCCGCTGCTCAAACTGATGAATACCCCGGATAATATCATCGATTTATCCGCAACCTATCTGTGCATTTATTTTGCAGGCCTTGTTTTTGTTTTTATTTATAACGTGGGTGCAGGTATCCTGCGTGCAGTCGGTGATTCCCGCAGACCATTATACTTTTTGATTTTATGCTGCTTTATCAATATCGTTCTGGATATTATACTGATTGTATTTTTGAAGATGGGAGTAGCTGGCGCTGCTATCGCAACGACCTTCTCTCAGGGAATCAGTGCAGTGATGGTTACGGTGACTCTGTGCCGTACGACCGATATCTTCCGCCTGAGGGTGAAAAAGATCCGTTTCCATGCGCAGCCAATGGGAATGATCGTGAAAATCGGCTTGCCTGCTGGTTTGCAGTCGGTTATGTACAGCCTTTCCAACGTAATCATTCAAAGCTCTTTAAATACCTTTGGTACCGAAACAGTTGCAGCGTGGACAGCATTCAGTAAGATCGATGCAATTTACTGGATGATCAGCGGTGCGTTTGGTATCGCAATCACCACTTTTGTGGGTCAGAACTATGGTGCAGGAAAATTTGGACGAATGAAAAAGAGCGTTCGTGTCTGTCTGGCAATGGATATAGGTGCCTCGATTCTGATTAGCGCTGTGTTGTTCTTCCTTGGCGGATATGTATTCCAGCTCTTCACCGGAGATGCACAGGTAATCGAGATAGGCGTTAATATTCTTCGTCGAATGGCACCAGCTTATTTCTGCTTTACCTTTATTGAGATTTTTGCAGGTTCCCTGCGTGGTATTGGCGACGTTGTGCTGCCAATGCTGATGACCTGTGGTGGAATTTGTGTATTCCGAGTTATTTGGATTGTCTTTGTTCTTCCACTCAACCGCACCTTAAACATGATTGTTTACAGCTACCCGATTTCCTGGGCACTGACAGCAGTTTTGTTTATTATCTACTACTGGAAACGTGTACAGCAGCTTCCAGATACCGACGAATAGGAGCAGAATATGAAAACATATTTAGTGCTTTTGGGAACAGGAACCCCAAATGCCTGTCCCAATGCAAGCGGACCATCTTCCGCAGTCGTGGTGGGGGACAGAGCTTATCTGGTGGACTTTGGTCCGGGTGTGGTTCGGCAGGCATCCAAAGCGTATTATAAAGGAATAGATGCACTGCGTCCTGACCGCCTGACAACAGCGTTTTGTACCCATCTGCACACCGACCATACAGCTGGATATGCAGATTTGATCTTTACACCATGGGTGTTGGAAAGAGAAACCCCGTTGACCGTCTTTGGTCCAAAGGGAATTCGAAATATGACCGAGCACATTCAGGCGGCGTATGCGGTGGATATTGACTTTCGCCTGCATGGATTTGAACGTGCCAATGAGGTCGGTTATCAGGTAAAGGTCCACGAGATTGGAGAAGGGGTTATCTATCAGGATGACCGTGTAAGTGTAGAAGCATTTTTGGTCAGCCACGGAACACTGGAAAGCTACGCGTACAAATTTACCACCATGGATGGAAAGGTAATTGTAATCAGTGGAGATACTGCTCCGTTGGATGTTGTAGCGCAGAAGGCCAAGGGATGCGATATCCTCCTGCATGAGGTGGAGTACAGCGCAGGAATTGCCTGTCGAGAACCGAAGTGGCAGAAGTACCACCGTGAGGTACATACTCTGAGTACAGATCTTGCAAAGGTAGCGCAACAGGCACAGCCAAAACTTCTGGTAACCTATCACCGGATTTACCATATGAATATTCAGGACAATACACAAAACCTGGAACATGAAATGGCATGGTGCTGCGAGGCGATTTTACAGGAAATCAAAGATGCCGGATATGACGGTAAGGTCGTCAATGGACAGGATTTGGACATTTTTGAAGTGTAGAAATGTAAAAAAGGGGAACCGAGAATTTCTCGGTTCCCTTTTTAGTTTTTTAAAGTTTAATAGACCTGATGCATGATGGTGTTCTGGAGATAATCAAAAAACATCTGATATTCTGCCGAAGATAAGGTACGAGGGTAGCTCATCACAACCAGTTTATGAGGAGCTGTCTGCGGACGGTAAGGCGGATGGTAATGAGAGACATCATTGCTTACAAGTCCAAGCCTTTGATAAAATTTTTCCCGGCGGATGGAGATATCATCCTGAGGGGGATCGATCTCCAAAACGGTGAGCGGATGTGTTTTCAGAAATTCCCCAAGAATTCTGGAACCGGTTCCCTGACCGCGCAGAGAAGGAGAAACTGCAAAATGCTCGATGTAGGTAAGAGAGCCGATTTCCCAGGAAAAAAGAATTCCGCAGAAGGTATTATCTTCCAAAACAGCGTCACAGTGGTACTGTGGGTGGCTTAAAATATTTTGCTGGCTTTTGGACAATCGCTGTTCATGAATTGGAAAGCTTTGAGCATACAGGTCAAATGCATCTGCAAAAAATGGATGAGTATGTGCAGTAATACGGGAAAAGCGAATCAAAAATAATGCTCCTTTCCAATGATTAGTCAATCATCAGGCGTTTTTCTAGTTCAAAGTCGGGGGTAACATAAGCGGTCTGATAGTTTACATAAATTACCATGCCAGGTTTTGCGCCTCGCGGTTTCTTTACATTTTTAATCAGGGTGTAGTCTACCGGTACCTGTGCAGAATCTGCCGCTTTGGAGTTTGCCGCAGCAATAATGGCGGCCTGATTCAAGGTGGAGTCTGGAACTTCCTGTCCATCACTTACCACGATGGTATGAGAGCCCGGAATGTTTTTGGTATGGAACCAGACATCTCTGCCGCGTGCATCCTTGAGGGTGAGCTGGTCGTTCTGAACGTTGTTTCTGCCCACGAGAATCAGGAAACCATCGTCCGAGCGATAACGCTTTGGAGCAAGTTTCGCTTCCTTGCCTTTTTTAGGAGCAGGGCCTTTTTTGCGCAGATATCCCTGTTCTGCAAGTTCTGCTCGAATGGCGGAGAGTTCGTCATTGGTCTGGGCACGGGTAAGGGCATCGAAAACAGAATCGATATAAATTGCTTCCTGCTGTCCTTCTTCGATCAGTTCCCGCAATTTTTTCTCTGCAGTATCTGCTTTGCGGTATTCTCCATAGTATTTCTGTGCGTTCTGAGCAGGGGTCTTGCGCGGATCAAGCGGAATGGTGACTTCAGCCTGGTTTTCATCATAGAAATTAATTAAAGTTGCGGTGCGGTCACCCTTCTGAATGGAATAAAGATTTGCATTGATCAAATCTCCATAAATCTTCCAGGTTTCACGGTCAGAACAGTCAGCAAGTTCTTTCTGCTGCAAACTTAGTTTTCGGGCAATACGGTCAGCAGTGTTGGCAAGAACTTTGAGAAGGTCGGCGCTGCGATGGCGCATGCGCTGGATGTTGTCACGCTGGGTGTAGAAGTCATCAAGCAGCTGACTGTAAGTATCATAAGTTCGGGTGAACATCGAACCGCCGTACTGATGGATATCCATAAAGGAAAAATCCATTGGTTTTTTGCGGGAATCAATCACGCTGGTTGGTGTTCCAGTATAGTTCTTCGCATAATCGATGACTTTGGTCAGGAAGAAGCGCAGCCGGTCAAAATGATTTTCTGTCATTTCGGAAATGACGCGGTCATCGCCTAAAAAGACGTAATTTGCAATTTCCCGACAGACGATAGGAGAAACACCCTGCACAGCCGATAAAAGGGCTTTGGAGAGAGGAGTGTCCTTTCCGGTGCGCAGTCGCTGCTCAATTTGTTCTGGGGTAACATCGATTAAATCCAGTTTATCCTGAGCAGGCGGAAGGGTATAACGTACGCCCGGAAGGATAGGGCGAACCGAAGACATGGTATCATCGATTCGTTTGATTGAATCGATGACCCGTCCGGTTTCATCGATGAGGATGATATTGGAATGTCTTCCCATAATTTCAATTGCGACGGTGAGCTGGATGAGGTCTCCCATTTCGTTTCTGGTTTCAAATATCAGATGAAGGATACGGTCCAGTCCGATTTGGCGGATCTCAATCAGTTTTGCGCTGCCGAGATATTTTCTCATCAGCATGCAGAACATGGGAGGACTTTTTGGGTTTTCAAAAGAAGCGGAAGTCAGATGAATACGAGGGCTGTCCGCACCAGCAGAAAGATAAAGCTTAACGGTACGGGAACCATCTTCGGTTGGCTGTGGCAGACGCAGCACAAAAATCATCTCTTCGCGGGAGAATTGGTGGATTTTATCAATACGCGCTCCAATCAGGCAGGATTCCAATTCGTGTCTGATTTGACGCAGAAGGGTACCATCCAGTGCCATGAAAATCGTCCTTTCTATCTATATCTCATATTGGTAGTAATTCAGTTGGGGGATATCTCATTATACCACAAAATGAGTAAAACTGCGAGAGCTTGGTCTGCATGGTAGTCTGACAAAATAGACAAAAGAAATAAAATGCAATTTTTATTTTCAAAACATGCAAATTGTGACAGATAAAAGACAATCTGATTGTAAACAGTTTACTATTTTGTCGCGCATTGACAAAGAAAGAAGGGAGGTGTATAATAAAAAACGGCACAAGATAAAAACAAAAACTGCAAGTTTTATGATGCGATTTTTGCAAAAAAACAATTTTTGATATCTCCTACAATCAACATAATCCTTCCAAATATCACATCGTAACGCGTTGCGATGTGAAGCAAAACATCCCCTGCATTAGCAGGGGATGTTTTGCTTTTTGTGCTGTTATTTGGTAAGGGTTCCGTTCGGGGTTTGCATTAGGATTAAAATTTGTTCTTCAGCACCGGTCTGTGTATTAATATAGGAAAGAATTCGATCTCCGGTAGGAGATGTGCAGAGAAATTCATAAACGCAGACCTCATTTTGTCCAGAGGTTGGGATCAGGGCGAGTCGGGTGTTATCAACGGTGAGAATATCACTTAAGGATTGCTGTGCCTGTTCGACGGTGATGGATGGGGATTGCAGTGTGCGGTCGTGGTGGTTAACCAGATAGCCGCGTGCATCCAGCCCCACGATAGAACCGTCCTGAAGGGAAACCTCCACCTTGATCAGGTCAGTGTAGCAAATTGTCTGAGTATTGGGTTCATAGTAGGCAAAATTCAGGGTCATGACACCGTCACGGGTCTCGTAATAGGTATCCTTCATGGAAGAATAGCCGTATTTCTCAAGGAACTGCTGTGCTTTGGCTACTGCATCCTCATAAGAAAGTTTTTCAGTGATAGAATCCGGTTTATCGGTGATGAGGTAGCAAAGATAGCCGCCGTTTTTGGTGATAGCAACTGAATTGCTGGTTCCGTCATGGAAAACATAAGAAGGGAGAGTGGAGTTTTCTTCCCGCATTTCGGTCAGATCTTTGCCGGCAACCTGATTAGCAAGCTGCTTTGCCTGGTCGACCGGGACTTCTGCTTTGCCTTCGGTCATGAGAGGAGTCTTGTCCAAGATGTGGTCGGAAAATGGGCCATCATAAATTAAGGTTGGATAACCCATAAAGCTGTCTTCAATCTGCTGCATGTGAGAGGTGGTTCCAGGATTTTCCGGATCATCCACAGTGGTTTTAGGTGTGGAGAGCTGTTCAAGCGTCAGGGTTCCGTTTTGCAGTCCGGTGGCGATCTCATCCAGTTGTCCGCTTAAACGGTCGGCATATTCGCGCAGGGAAGCAAACTGGCTGCGTTCCTCTTCGCTGAGCTCCTGACCGGAGGCGGATTTTTTGGAAAGGTACATGGCATAGTCGCCCGCCTGAGAGAGAAAGCGGTTGGTATTCTCCAGTGTTTTGTCCGATACCGGAAGGGTGGAGAGGGCGGATTTTGCTTCCGAAGATTCCTTCCACATTTTGGAGGAGATCATCGACAGCTGCGATGAGGTACCGACATACATGCCCTTGACCAAATCGGACGAGAGATTTGCCAGATTGTCTGAAGCAAGGTCGGCGGCGCGCAGGTAGGTGTTCTGCAAAGCAGTGCGATAGGTATTGATCCTCATGTGATTATAGCTTGCCCAGATGGCAAGCCCGGTGGAAAGGACAAGAAGAAAACCAACCACCAGCTTGAGCGCGAGAGAGGAAACGGGAGTATCTTTTTCGTTCATAGGGGTTCCTGCCTTTCTGAAAATGGGATTTTCAGTGATAGTATTTCCCGTTTCCTTCCTGTTTAAACATGAAAAGCTCCCTTGTCTCAAGGGAGCTTTTGTTTACAAAGTTCGACTGATATGATATAATTTTGACGCTAGAAGGGAAGTGACGGTTTTAGAAAACAGCAAAAATTGGTACCGTGTCCGTCACTATGAGAATCGAATGAAATTCGATTCTCCGAGGGATACAACGCAAAGCCTATTTTCCATCAAATTGAAAGTATCCCTTTCTTTGGTATTTTAATGTACATAAAGAAATAACCACCCCTATGTAAGGGGCGGCGTTTCCTCAATACTATTAAGGGATTTGGGAACGACCGCCGTCTCGCACACGGAAGCCGTCCTTCTGGTTTCTATTATACGCTAAAAGCTCGCTTGGTGTCAAGCGAGCTTTTTTTGTGGGCCTGTGCCGATTTGGGGCGGGGTGTTGTTTTATGTATCAAAATTATCGAAACGTATATGAAAGAGAAGGAAGAATGTTCCTATAAAAGATAGAAAAAGATTGAATTTTTCATAATAATCTACAATCAGCGAAATAGAGCGTTGACAAACAACTTTATGGCATTTATAATAAAAACATGCTCGTAATAACGGCTAAATTTAGGCATATTGAACATATTGCAAAGCAAATGAACGATATGCGACAGAAAGAGAGGGGTTTGTCTATGATTAACAATGGATTTGAGGAGAGAAGCGAGGACAGAAGAATCCGCAAGACAAAAAAGGCACTGCGTGCAGCGCTGGTGAGGCTGCTGAGCAAGGAGAGCATTGCCGAAATTACCATCAAGGAACTGACCGATGAGGCAGACGTGCACAGAGGTACCTTTTACCATCATTACCGCGATGCTTTTGATCTGAAAGAGCAGGTGGAAGAGGAAATCGGGCAGGAGCTGGACGAGGTGCTGAGCAGTGTACCGGAAAGTGACGGCGCATTTGAACTGCTTTTGCGTGTACTGAGATTTTTGGAGGAGAACCGCGACGTTGCCAAGATGCTGGCAAGCGAATCGGGATGCCCAAAACTGATGGAACAGCTTTGCGAAAAGATTAGTGCAAGATGTATGGGCAACGGGCTGTTTGGAGAGCAGCTGCGGTATGGAAGCCGGTTTTGTGCAGCGGGCATTCAGGGCATGATTGTTTCGTGGGTAGAAGATGGAATGCGCATGCCGCCAAAAGAGATGGCAAAGGTGATGGAAACCATGATGATGGGCAGCCAGCAGCAAGTTGAAGGTAAGCAACCAGTGACAGTATAGTAGGAAAAAGGGAATCGAAAAATAGGGAGGGCAGAGCAACCGATGGACACAGCGGGGACTCTGTATTTATTTTACCCTAAAATGTATAATTATAATTTTTAAGTGTATAGTAAGATACAAAATATGGATGAAAAAGACGGATAAGAGACATAGTAAATACAAAATGCTCAATAAATTTAAGGACGATAGCGAAAAATATGCGAAAAACCATTTTGTTTCCAATCAGAATTTCTTGTAATCATTATGTAACTTTTAAAGCTAAAAAAGGATGTTGAAACGGTTGAAAACCATAAGTTTTTAACCAAAATGTAAAAATTATCGAGAAGTGCGACAAAAAAGAAACGAAGTGTTGACTAAACTGTATTGCTAGTTTAACCGATTTGAGATACAATAGTGTCAGACGATGAGGGGTTGTGGAGAAGGTCAAACAACTGCAAAGCAGTCATTTGCCCTGGAAGTTTTCCTTGTATATTTATAGAATAAATATACTTCGAAAAAGCTTCCGAAAATGGGACTCCGATTTGTCAAAATAAAAAAGTTGATAAAACATCAACAAAAATTTTTTAGGAGGAAGAAAGACTATGAAAAAAGTACTTTCCGTAGCTATGGCTTCTGCTATGGTACTTGGCATGGGCGCTAACGCTTTTGCTATTTCCTACAGCACAGGCTCCAATGAAAAGGCTGATTGGCCAGACAACTTCCAGTTTGATGGTTCCCTGTTTGTAACAGACAAAGACGGCAAACTGATTGAAGAATCCACAACAGAACTCAACGATAACGAAGCAGTAAACTTCGAACCAGGCGATGTTATCTGGATGCCTCTGTACGCTGATGATCAGGTAAAATATGATTACATTTACAACGAAGGCGACGATGAACTGGATGCTGTAACAGGCGTTAAAGTTGACGTTGTTAATGTACAGCTCAGCGAGAAAACTTACTGGAAGAATGGTGACAAATGGTATGTATCTGATACCAACGATGATGCTACAGCAAATCTCGCAGGTTGGCTGCCAGCAGAAGAAGGTACAACAGATATCCATTTTGCTAAAGTTGGTGTTAAAGACATCCCAACTGAAGTAAAATATGATGGCGAAGATAGAAAAGTTGCTAAAAATAGTGAAAGATACTATGTTGGCACAACTCGTTACACCAATGTTGATGAGTTCAAAAAGGCAGCTGCTATGAATGGCGCTAACGCTTACGTAACAGTTAACCTGGAAGGTGTAGATGGTACTGACGATTCTGCAAGCAAACCAATTAACTCTGGTAAAGTTGTAGAATATGGTCACTACACTGGCAACATCGACAAGAACTGGTCCATCAACCTGATCGAAAAATCTACTGGCGTTGCTGAACTGATCGGAAAAGCTGAACTGTACAAAGCTACTGTTACAGACGTTGCTTCCTACGCTAGATACGGTGCAGACATCGAAACAAACGCTGTATACCTCAAGATTACTCTCGAGGATGAGTGGAAGACCACAACTTCTGAAACTCTGAAATACTACGTATACGTAGCTAACAACAACAACAAAGCACAGCAGACCAACGAAGTTTGGGTTTCCGGTAAATACGAAAACACTGACGTTCGTGAAGTTTCCTTCGATTGGACAAACGACGCTTC
>UMBF01056281.1_pt1 | contig 13625 bp, 15 predicted proteins | sample 1963901 | NCBI WGS metagenome assembly UMBF01 (sample SAMEA4835935, study PRJEB28245) | human gut metagenome | biome: gut microbiome; material: fecal sample | place: Denmark | collected 2008 | reverse complement strand
GTCTTTCCCTATATTCTGGTGGGAGTCGGACTGGGGGCGATCATCCACAACTGGATCCCGGAAAGCTGGGTCGAGACGGTGCTGGGGGGTGACAATCCCTTTGGCGTGGTGCTGGCAACGGTAGTAGGAATTCCCATGTATGCGGATATTTTTGGAACGATCCCTGTGGCAGAGGCCCTGCTTGCAAAGGGGGCGCTGCTTGGGACGGTGCTGGCATTTATGATGGCAGTCACCACATTGTCCCTGCCGTCTCTGGTGATGCTGCGCAAAGCGGTCAAACCGCGGCTGCTGGCGCTATTTGTTGCAATCTGTGCGATTGGGATTATCACAGTGGGGTATCTCTTTAATGTACTCCCTATTTTTTAAATTCAGGAGGGATTGAAACTATGTGGCTGTTTGGAAAAAAGAAAGAAACGTGCAAGACTTGCGGGTGTGGGAATCCCTGCGGGGACAAACCTGCGGAACAGACCGGAACGGGAGCATCCGTGCGTATTCAGGTGCTGGGTTCCGGCTGTGCGAAATGCAATGCGCTGGAAGAAGCCGTTCGTGAGGCGCTGGCAGAGTTGAAGATTGATGCCGAAATCCAGCATGTGACGGACTTCACACAGATTGCCGCCTATGGTGTGATGACTACGCCGGCACTAGCGGTGGAGGGAAAAGTGGTTTCCTGCGGAAAGGTTTTGAAAAAGGAAGAGGTGGAGCAGCTGCTTCAGGATGCCCGGAGGTAAAAAAGGAATGCAGGAAAACCCAAAGTGGCCTTCATCTGTGTTCACAATTCCTTCCGCAGCCAAATTGCAGAGGCGTTGGGAAAACATCTGGCCGAAGAGGTATTTGAGAGCCATTCTGCCGGAACGGAAATTGGACCGGAGACAATCCCGATGACGCTGATGCAACTGCGTCCCAGCTGGGCATCCGGGAACAGCCCCATCTGATGGCACTGTCCCGGAAGATGATGACTGCTATTCGCCTGAATCTCAGCTTTTCCATGGGATTGCATTTCCTGGCCATCGTGCTGACCATTACCGACGTGCTCGATCCGGTCAGCGGTGTGCTGGGCCACAATGCAGGGGCGGCGCTGATGATCCTCAACTCCACTTTGCTGCTGCGGTGGAAAAAAGACGGAGCGTTCTTAAATGAAAAAATACCCCGCGGCTTAGCCGCGGGGTATTTTTATGGCACCTCTTAAAGATCGAGATCCTCTGCCGGGTATACCTGGGCGGAGGAGGCGGCACTGCTGCCGGGAAGCAGGAATCCGATGGCACCCAGTACCAGCGAGGGAACCAGCCATCCGAAGCCCAGAGAGGACAACGGCAGATAGTCCAAAAAGCTCAGAGGCACGCCGAAGGTGTTGTTGAGTACGCTCAAAACGCTGAACAGCAGTGCCCCCAGCGTGGCCAGCCGATAGACCCAGTCGCTGCGGATGCGGTTGCTGAAAAATGCCAGCAGAATCAGTACCAGCGTGGGAGGATAGACGATATCCAGGATGGGGGAGGCGATGGAAATGATCTGGTCCAGGCCAAAGTTGGACACCACGGCGCTGAACACGCAGAAGACAACCACCAGGGCCTGATAGGAGATCTTCCCGCCGGAGAGGGAGGAGAAGAAGTCGGCGGCGGAACTGACCAGTGCCACCGCGGTGGTGATGCATGCCAGCGCCACCACAATGGCAAAGAGAATAATGCCGCCCTGGCCCATCAGGTTGCGGACAATGGCGATCACCAGGAATGTCCGGTTGACGGTCAGATCAAAAAAGCGCGCGGTGGTAGCGCCCAGATAGGTCAGACCCATGTACACGACCAGCAGGGCAAGACCTGCCACGACGCCGGCTCCGGCTACCACCCGAGCCTGGTCTCCAGGCTCCGTGTGCCCTTTATCCCGGGCACTTTTCAAAATGATGATGCCGAATACCATGGCGGCCAGGACATCCATGGTCTGATATCCGGCTTCAATGCCGGTCTGCGGGACATTGTCCACCAGTGTGGTGGTGGAGATGGGACCAATGGGGTTCACAATCCCCATAACGATCAGAATCAGCAGGCCGATCAGCAGGCCGGGAGTGAGGATTTTTCCCACAATGTCTACCACGGCGGACTGCCGGATACAAAGCAGCAGGATCAACGCGAAAAACAGCGCGGAGAACAGCACGGGACTCACGCCCGCAATCAGCGGGCAGACAGACATTTCATAGGTGCTGGCTGCGGTTCGCGGGATGGCCAGCATGGGGCCGATACAAAGCACGATGGCACACATCAGCAGTGTGGAGGGAATCCGCCCGATCCGGCGTGTAACGCCCTCAGAGCCGCCGCAGTGGAGAATGGCAAACAGGGCCGCCAGCGCAAGGCCGATATCAGCGATATAGTAGCAGATAAAACCCAGCACCCATTGGGCACCGGACTCCAGACCGAGATAGGGGGGAAAGATCACGTTGCCGGCGCCGAAAAACATGGAAAACAGGGCAAATCCGATGACAAATATATCGCTTTTTCGCGTGTGCTTCATGAAACGCCTCCTTGTAGTGTGCCAGCTGAAGACCGCCTTGGAAAGAAAGACGGATAGACAGCTGCGCTGCTTTTCATACATGGTTTGAATTATGCAAAATGATTGTAAATCATTTAAAAACAAAAGTCAATATTGTACAAAATGGATAATCGCATGAAAAATAGGTGCGTTGTCTGCAGAAAAAAGAAAACAGGTGGGAACTTTTTGCGGAAATGCTGCGTCTGAACCGACAACAATCACGAGTGAAATTGTCCGTATTTCAAGGAAAAATAAGGAGAGATAAGAGATGAACTGGAAAAAGCGCGGTCTTGTCCTGATGTTGGCCCTGTCCCTGGTACTGTGCCTGGCGGCCTGCGGAAACGAGACATCCGACGATGCCAAAGAACCCGAAGAAAATGTTCAGGAGGAGACCCAGCAGGGCGGTGAGCAGTCCACCGCCCACGGCGGCGAGGCGGACGAGATCCTGATGGAGACGGAAGATGGGCAGCAGACAGATCCCCAGGATGTGGAGAATCTGCCTGCCCAGGAAGGAGAACTGGGAACGCTGGGGACCCGCCCCGCTGACCAGACGGAAAAGCCCGCCGCCAGTACGGTGCAAAAGCCTACCGGCAGCACAGCGCAAAAGCCCTCCAAGCCTTCGGCCTCCAAGCCTACGGCACCTGAGAACCAGAAGCCGGTGCAGAAGCCGGCGGAGGAGAGCAGCAAGGACGTGGATCTGACGGCCTTCTATGAGTCTTTGCCCGGCAGTGTGGAAAACTGGCCGTCCATGATGGCGATGAGCCAGGAATCTGTGGACGCGTTTTACCCCGGCCTTTCCGACATTTCCACTAAGCAGTGCAGCGTTTACATGGCCATGATCTCCGCCAACGTGGGCGAAATCGCGCTGGTGCAGGTGGAAAACGCCGGTGATGTGCAGAAGGTAAAAGACATTTTCCAGGCCCGGATCGATTATCAGGTGGGCGATGAAACCAACCCCGGCGGCGCCTGGTATCCTGCGACGATCGAGGGATGGAAGAACGATTCCCGGATCGTCTCCAACGGTAATTATGTGATGCTGATCGCCGTGGAAGGGGCGGACAGCGTTGTGGATAGCTTCAACGCGCTGTTTGCCTGATGTGGAATCAAAGAAATCAAAAAGAGGCCGGCGGACTGCCGGCCTCTTTCTTTTTTTGGTTTCTGCACCAGGAACTCCCGGAAAAAGGGCGGTGCCCGGAAAATCAGATCTTGACGAGTTCGTACTCCCGGGTGCCCAGCCCAAGCTTCTCTGCATGCTCCAGGCATACCTGCCACTCGGTATCGGGGTGGACGGCGTGGAAAACATCCTGGTCGCTGCAGTTGCAGCCCTCGTCATAGACGGCGGAGTTGCGGAACGGCGTCTGGGCCAGCACCGCATCGGCACAGGCCTGATCCAGCGCCACGGGGTCGAAGGAGGCAAACATGCCCACGTTGGGGACGATGGGCGCATCGTTTTCGGCGTGGCAGTCGCAGTTGGGGGAGACGTCCAGCACCAAAGATACATGGAAGCAGGGACGCCCGTCCACCACGGCCTTGGTATACTCGGCAATCTTCTTGTTGAGGATGGCAGGTGCCTCATCGTCCCGGGAAGCGATGGCGTCCTTGGGGCAGATGGCCAGGCACCGGGCGCAGCCCACACACTTGTCGGTGTTGATGGTGGCCTTACCGTCGGGACCAAACTCCGGTGCGTCGTGGGCGCAGATCTTGGCGCAGGCGTGGCAGCCAATGCACTTCTTCTGATTGACGAAGGGCTTTCCGGAGTTGTGCTGCTCCATCTTGCCGGCCCGGGAGCCGCAGCCCATGCCGATGTTTTTCAGCGTACCGCCCATACCCGCCTGCTCATGGCCCTTGAAGTGGGTCAGGGAAACAAAAACATCCGCGTCCATCACAGCCCGGCCGATTTTGGCCTTCTTCACATATTCGCCGCCTTCCACAGGGACCTCCACCTCATCGTTGCCCTTCAGTCCGTCGGCAATGATGACGTGGCAGCCGGTGGAATAGGGGGTGAAGCCGTTGACATAGGCGGATTCCAGGTGATCCAGAGCGTTTTTCCGACCGCCCACATACAGCGTGTTGCAGTCCGTCAGGAAGGGCTTGCCGCCCTGGCTCTTCACCAGATCTACCACCACCTTGGCCCAGTTGGGACGCAGATAGGCCAGGTTCCCCGGCTCACCAAAGTGCATCTTGATGGCGACGAACTTACCATCCATGTCGATGTCGCCGAAACCGGCGGTCATCATCAGACGGGCCAGCTTCTGGGGAAGATTCTCCCGCCAGCTGGGACAGCGGAAATCCGCGAAATACACCTTTGCTTTTTCTGCCATGTTCCAAACTCCTTTTCCCTCGTTTTTCCCGAATGTTGTTGCTGCGTGCAAACGGGGGAGACGGCCATCTCCCCCGCTTTTTCCTGTTTCAGTCCAGATCCACGCTGATGTTGTCGGTCCCGTGAGCGTCGAACTCGGAGAGATAGGCGTCGATGCGCTCCATCAGCTCACTGTAATTCTCGCGGGTCAGCGGCTCTCCGTCCATATCCCGCAGGGCCAGTTCCTCCGCCAGAATCTCATAAAACACCACGTCCTCGTAGTGCTCGATGGCCTCGTGGATACCGCCGTCGGCGAAGGCCCGGGAGGGGATCAGCTCTCCCTGATACAGCTCCACCAGCTTGCTCATGCGATGGTGCAGGCAGTGGGAGAAAATCAGGCTTTCCACCTGGTCGTATTCCCGGATGCGGTCATCCTCACGGGTGGAATTGATCACCCAGTTTCCTATGTACACCAGATCCAGCAGATACCGGAACTGCTGCTCGGTCAATTCGATCTTCATGGGCAAACACCTCCCAGCTTGCATGCTTATGAGGAGATTATAGCAGAGCACAGCATAAAATTCCACCTAAAAAAATGAACAAAAACACTAAAATCTGTCTTGCGGGAGTCTTACACCCATAGTATAATATATCATTCGGATGCCAGGGGTGACAGCGCGAAAAAAACGGCCCCTGGCCCCGCCTTCGGGGCGGGGAAAGGAGCGTTGCTGTTTTTATGGATATGCGGCCGATCGGGGTGTTCGACTCCGGCTTGGGCGGTTTGACGGCAGTCCACTCTCTCTGGCAGATTCTGCCGGAGGAAACTCTCATTTATTTCGGGGATACTGCCCGGGTGCCGTACGGCGGCCGGTCCCGGGAGACCATTTTGCAATACGCCCGGCAGGATGTGCGCTTTTTGCGGTCCTTTGACCTCAAGGCCATCCTCATCGCCTGCGGTACCGTCACCACCACATCGCTTCCCACGCTGCAGGCGGAAAACAACCTGCCCATCGTCGGCGTGGTGGAGCCTGCCTGCCGGCGGGCACTGGCGGTGACCAAAAATAAGCGGATCGGCATGATCGCCACCCAGGCCTCTGTCCGCTCCGGCGCCTACGAGGCCACTCTGCGGCAGATGGACCCGGAGGTGGAGGTGCTCTGCAAGGCCTGCCCGCTGCTGGTGCCTCTGGTGGAGAACGGCCGCATCCGGCGGGGAGACGTGGTCATCGAGACGGTGGTGCGGGAGTATCTGGAACCGCTGCGGGCCACCGGTATCGATACGCTGATTCTGGGCTGTACCCATTACCCGCTGCTGACGGATATCATCGCCGATGTCATGGGGCCGGGGGTCACGCTGGTCTCCTCCGGTGAGGAGTCTGCCTTTGAACTCAAGCGGATGCTCAAGGCCAGCGGATTGCGGGCGGACGAGAATCACCGGGGCGAGACGGAGTTTTACGTCAGCGACCGGGCGGAGGATTTTGAGCGCACGGCCTCTTTGTTCCTGCAGGAGGATCTGCGCCACACGGCACGGAGGATCGACATTGACCAGTATTGAAACAGCCCGGGAAAAACTGCCGGTGCTGCTCTCCATCCGGGGCGAGCAGTATTTTGACGACGTGGACCCGGATGCCACGGAGCTGATGACCGAGGGAACGCTGGAAGTGACGGAGAATGGCCTGCGGCTGGTCTATCAGGAAAGCGCCCTGACCGGAATGGAGGGGACCACCACCGTTTTTGAGGTCAGCGGTCCCCGGGTGACGCTGACCAGGCAGGGCGGTGTGAATTCCCAGATGATTTTTGAGGAGGGACGCCAGCATACGTCCCTGTACGAGACCCCGTTCGGCGAGCTGACGGTGGATATCCAGACCAGCCTTCTGCGGCACAACCTCAGCGAGCGGGGTGGTGTGATGGAGATCAAATACTCCATTGCTGTGGAGCACACCGTCACGGGGAAAAACTGCTTTAAAATCCGGGTGAAGCGGAAATAATTCACCCGAAAATCCGGAACAGACAGCCGGAGCGTGCCGGCTTTGGAGGGGTCCGAAGCCGTCGGAGAATCACAACCACAAAAGAGAGGAATGGACGATATGATCAACATGGTGCAAAACGCGAAAGAGCAGGCGGCGGCGCTGGCCATGACTGCCTATCAGGCGGCGGTGGCGGATGGGACGCTGCCCCAGGCGGAGGTCAAGACCGCCCCGGTGGAGATCCCCAAGGACACTGCCAACGGCGATTTTACCACCACTTTTGCCTTGGCGGCCTCCAAGGCGCTGCGCAAGTCCCCCCGGGATATTGCCAAGGCGCTGCTGGATCACATGGAGCTGAAGGGTTCCTATTTTACCTCCGCTGAGATTGCGGGGCCCGGGTTCCTCAACTTCCGCCTCAACGACACCTGGTACGCCGGCGTAATGGACGCGGTGGAGACTGAGGGAGCGGACTACGGCACCTGCGACACCCACAAGGGACAGAAGATCATGGTGGAGTTTGTTTCCGCCAATCCCACCGGTCCCATGCACATGGGCAACGCCCGGGGCGGCGTGCTGGGCGACACTCTGGCCAGTGTCCTTACCGCCTGCGGTGCGGATGTGACCCGGGAGTTCTATGTCAACGATGCCGGCCATCAGATCGACAAGTTTGCCCACTCCATTGAGGCCCGCTACCTTCAGATCATCAAGGGGGAGGACGCGGTTCCCTTCCCGGAGGACGGCTATCAGGGAGGAGATATCCGGGACCTGGCCCAGGCCTATTATGACCAGCACGGCGAGGAGCTTTTAAACGTCCCCGAGGCGGAACGGCAGGCGAAGCTGGCTCAGTTCGGCCTCTCCGTGAACCTGCCCAAGATGAAGAGCGACCTGGCCCGCTACAAGATCCACTATGACAACTGGTTTTACGAGTCCACCCTCCATGAGAGCGGATATGTTGCCGAGACGGTGAATCTGCTGACGGAGAAGGGCTGGACCTACGAAAAGGACGGTGCACTGTGGCTCAAGACCGCCGACATCCTCCGGGAGCACTTCCGCAAGGCCGGCAAGAAGGAAGCGGACATCGAGAAGCTGGACCTCAAGGATGACGTGCTGCGCCGGGCCAATGGGTTCTATACCTACTTTGCCGCCGATATTGCCTACCACCGCAACAAGTTTGCCGTCCGGGGCTTCGACAAGGTCATCAACGTCTGGGGCGCCGACCACCACGGCCATGTGGCCCGCCTGAAGGGAGCACTGGACGCGCTGGGCCTCAATGGTTCCGAGCGGTTGGACATCGTGCTGATGCAGCTGGTGAAGCTCCTGCGGGACGGCGAGGTGGTGCGGATGTCCAAGCGCACCGGCAAGGCCATCTCCCTCTCCGACCTGCTGGACGAGGTCAGCGTGGATGCCGCCCGGTGGTACTTCAACGCCAAGCCCGACACCCAGATGGAGTTTGACCTGGGCCTTGCCGTCCGGGAGGACTCCGAGAACCCCATTTACTATGTGGAATATGCCCACGCCCGGATCTGCTCTCTGCTGCGGGCTCTGGCGGAGGAGGGTGTTTCCGTCCCTCAGGAGGCGGACGTGGACATGTCGCTGCTCTCCGGGGAGACGGAGCGGGCCCTCATCAAGCAGATCGCCCAGTTCTGTGAGGAGATCAAGCTGGCGGCCCGGGATTATGACCCCAGCCATATCAACCGCTATCTCCAGGAACTGGCGGGCTGCTTCCACCGCTTTTACACTGCCTGCCGTATCAAGGGTGAGGAACCCGCGGTGCAGGCGGCCAGGCTGAAGCTGGCGGACGAGACCCGTATCGTGCTGCGCAACGGCCTCAAGCTCATCGGAGTGGACGCTCCCGAGAAGATGTGATCCGTCTCCGGCGGTATGCCTGAACTGCTGAGAATGCCGCACCGGGGAACCGGTGCGGCGTTTCTTTTTCACCGGGGCAGGCAATGTGAATGAGAATGCCGCCTGCCGCAGCTGGTCCAACCCGGACGGCTGCCTGCGGAGTATTTTGTGAAGGAAACGGAGTGTTTGGAGGGAGTATGGGAGACATGGAAACCACAACCGCGCCCGACCGGTGGAGCAGGGCATTTCGGGCGGCTTTCCCGGCCACCATCCCGGTGATGACAGGATTCCTGTGCCTGGGCCTTGCCTACGGCGTGCTGATGCAGACCAAGGGATATGGACCGCTCTGGTCCACGCTCATGAGTGCCGTTGCCTTTGGCGGCAGCATGCAGTATGTGGCCATTACCCTGCTGACCACGGCGTTCGATCCGCTCCAGGCATTCTTGCTTTCGGTGATGGTTAATGCCCGACATATGTTTTACGGCCTGGCGCTGCTGGATAAATACAAGGGATTGGGCCGGGTACGGGGCTTTCTCATCTATGTGCTCTGTGATGAGACCTTCTCTCTGGTATCCACGGTGGAGCCGCCGGAGGGCGTGGAACGCCGAGATTTTTACCTGTGCATCTCCCTGTTGGACTATGGATACTGGGTCCTGGCCACGGCGCTGGGGGGGCTGCTGGGAAATTTCCTGACATTCGATACCACCGGCATGGATTTTGCACTGACGGCCCTCTTTGTGGTGCTGTTTCTGGAGCAGTGGAGCCGCCCGGAGAACCGGGCTTCCGGCGTGATTGGGATTGTCTGCGCTGCTGTGAGCCTCGCACTCATCGGGGCGGACAATATGGTCATTCCCGCCATGGTACTGATCCTGGTGGTGCTGCTGGCTGGGCGGAGACGGCTGGACCGGACAAAGAGAGAGGAGGAACCGGTATGAGGCTCTCACCTGCGGAGACGGTGGGCATCATTCTGGCGGTGGCTGCCGGGACCCAGCTGACCCGATGGCTGCCGTTCTGGCTGTTCCCGGAAAGCCGGAAGCCGCCGGCGGTGGTCACTTACCTGGGACGGGTGCTGCCGCCTGCCATGATGGGGCTTTTGGTGGTATACTGCCTCAAGGGAGTTGCTTGGCTGGAAGCGCCCCACGGCGCACCGGAGATGATCGCGGTGGCGGTGGTGACTGCCCTGCACTGCTGGAAGCGGAACGTGCTGCTCTCTATTGCCGGGGGGACTGTGGTGTACATGGTGCTGGTGCAGCAGGTATTTGCCTGACAGCCGCGCATAGTTTGGGAAAAAGTGCATAAACTGGAGCTGCGGACCCCTTGGCCCGCAGCTCTTTTTTTGCGGAAAGGAAGGGATCAGATGCGCAGACGGCTGTTTTGGTGGGAGGCAGGCGGCTTTGCCGCCACGGCGGTTCTGGGGACCCTGCTGCACTTTACCTATGACTGGAGTGGGAGGTGGGTCGTGGCAGCGGCGTTTTCCGCAGTCAACGAATCCACCTGGGAACATATGAAACTGCTGTTTGTGCCGCTTTTTTTGGTGACGGTGGTCCAGGTGTGCTTTTTGGGGCGGACTTATGCCAATTTTCTGGCGGTCCGTGCCAGCTCGGCTCTGGTAGGACTGGCGCTGATCCCCACGCTGTTTTACACCTATACCGGCATTCTGGGGTATCATCTGATGTGGGCGGACATCGCGGTTTTCCTGCTGGCGGATCTGGGAATGTTTGTGCTGGATTTCCGGCTGCTCTCCACCGGCAGACGGGGGGCGCTGTGGCAGCAGATCGCAGGACTGCTGGTGCTGTGGGGCCTGGCGTTTTTGTTCGTATGGTTCACCTTCCGCCCGCCGGTACTGGGGCTTTTCCTGGACCCCACCACGATGCGTTATGGGTTGCCGCAATAGCGGCTGCTGCAAAAAAAGGCAGACGTCTTTTCAGGACGCCTGCCTTTTTTAGCAGGGTGTTTCCGGGAGTTTACCGCGGGTTGCTTGACCGAAAAGACGCCGCAGAGTATAATATCACCAATCTATGCGGACAAGGAGGTCCTCTATGGAAGCGAACAAGCGCAGGAGCGTGGCGCCCTTTTATGCGGTGGCGGTACTGTGGCTGGCATACGCGCTGCTGTTTCCCCTGTATGAACCCCTCCACTATGGGCTGCTGGGCATGGCGTCCGCAGCGGTCTTTGTGGTGGTGAGCCTGCTGTGCCGGGGCGGTGCCCGGAGCGAAGCAAAGGCCTCTGCTGCGGCGGAGGAGCCGAAGAAGGAGGAAGAGCCCTCCACCGGCAATGCGGAGCTGGACAAGATGATGAAGGACGGACAGCTGGCCATCGCGGAGATGAAGCGACTGGACGACAACATCGCCGATCCCGGGATCTCCGCCGACATCGTGCGGCTGGAGCAGGTGTCTGCCAAGATCTTTGAAGAGGTTCGGCGCTCTCCTCAGAAACTGCCCCAGATTCGTCGCTTTATGGACTATTACCTGCCCACCACCCTGAAACTCCTCAACGCCTATGACCGTATGAGCGGGACCGGCGTGTCGGGGGAAAATATCGACACCACTCTTGCCAAGGTGGAGGGAATGATGCGCACCATTGTCTCTGCCTTTGAAAAGCAGCTGGATGCACTCTACGGCGCCGACGCACTGGACATTTCCACGGACATCACGGTCCTGGAGAATATGATGGCCCGGGAAGGACTGACCGGGGACCCGCTGAAGGCGGAGGATTCCCCAAAGGATGGTCCGGATATCAAGCTGGAGCTGTAAAGAGGCAGTGATGAAACAGATGAGCCAACAAGAAAGTTTCCGCTGCTGGGGCTATGCGCTGGCCGCTGGTGCCAGTGTGCTTGCGGCGCTGACCTGTTTTGCCGGGAGACACCGGAACAGCAAACCGACAATCAAACCGTAAACGGAGGATATGACCATGGCTGATGAGAAAAATTTGATGCCGGAGCTGACGCTCACAGCTGATACCGCCGCGGCAGAGGCCGTGCCGGAGCTGACCCTGACGCCCGACGCGCCTGCCGCCCCTGCTCAGGAGGCGGCCAAGCCGGAGGTGACCCCGGTGCAGATGGACGAGAACCTGCTCTCCGATGCGGAAAAGCAGGCGGTGGAGGCCTTTTCCAAGAAGATCGATCTGACGGACTCCCAGATGATCCTCCAGTATGGTGCCGCCGCGCAGAAGAACGTGGCGGGCTTTTCGGAGAACGCACTGAACTCTGTGCGCACCAAGGATCTGGGCGAGGTGGGAAAGTCCCTCTCCGAGCTGGTGGTGGAGCTTAAGGGCTTCGGCGAGGAAGAGGAGAAGAAGGGCCTCTTCGGCCTTTTCAAGAAAACCGGCAACAAGCTGGAGGCCATGAAGGCCCAGTACTCCAAGGTGGAGGCCAATGTGGACAAGATCGCCCGGGAGCTGGAGCAGCATCAGGTGACGCTCCTCAAGGACGTGGCCATGTTCGACCAGATGTATGAGCTCAATCTCAAGTATTACAAGGAACTGACCATGTATATCCTGGCGGGCAAGCGGAAACTGGCAGATGTGCAGGCCAACGAACTCCCGGCCCTGAAGGCCAAGGCGGAGCAGACCGGCGCCCAGGAGGATGCCCAGGCTTACAACGATCTCGTGCAGATGTGCGACCGGTTTGAAAAGAAGCTCCACGATCTGGAACTCACCCGGATGATCTCCGTACAGATGGGCCCCCAGACCCGGCTGCTGCAAAACAACGATACGCTGATGGTGGAGAAAATCCAGTCCTCCCTGGTGAACACCATCCCCCTGTGGAAGAGCCAGATGGTGCTGGCGCTGGGACTGGAGCACGGCCGGCAGGCCACTGCTGCCCAGAGTGCCGTCACCAATATGACCAACGAGCTCTTGAAGAAAAATGCCGACATGCTCAAGATGGGCACCATTGAGACCGCCCGGGAGGCGGAGCGCAGCGTGGTGGACATCGAGACGCTGCAGCACACCAACGAGCAGCTGATCTCCACGCTGGACGAGGTGCTGAACATCCAGAAGGAGGGAGCTGCCAAGCGCAAGGCCGCCGAGGCGGAGCTGGGCCGCATTGAGGGCGAGCTCAAGCAAAAACTCCTGGAACTGCGGGGCTGATCGGCTGGTGAGACCGCCGGACCGGACCCGGGCACGGCGGAGAAAGGAAACCTTCATCCATGAAATTTCTGCAAAAACGTCCGGTGGCGGCAGCCATCATGATTCTGGCCATTCTGGCCAGCGTGCTGATCGGCCGGGCCCGAAAACCCGCTGATACCGGGGAGCCATCCACCGCCATCGTGGGGACATATACCTATGTCTACGACAATGCCGGAGTGCTGACGGATGAGACCATGGCCCATATCGACGCCATGAACATCTCCTTGTTTGCCCAGACCGGCGCCCAAATCCTGGTGGAGACAGTGGATACCACCGGAGACAAGACCATGGAGGAATATGCCATCGACCTGGGAAACCAGTACCACGTGGGGGATGCGGAGCGAAACAACGGATTGGTGATCCTGCTGGCGCTGGATAACATCGCCCAAAATGGCCTGGTGGGCGATTACTGGGTCGTGGGTGGTGATGGACTTGCCAGCTACGGGAATGAGCTGACCAGCTTGCTGGTGGCCAATATGGAAACGGACTTTGCCGCCGGGGACTATGACGCCGGGGTAGAAAAGACCTTTGACGCGTACATCGACTGGTTCTCTGATTTTTATGACGTTACCATCCGGGAAAACTATATTCCCGCAGTGCGGGACGCCTACTCCAACGGCAGCGGATACTACACGCAGTCCTATGGCTACTTCGCGCCGACGCTGGATATGCTGATGTTGGATTTGTCGACGCTGTTGGTGGTTTTGCTGGCGGCGTGGATCATTTTGGACGGCGTGCGATGGTCCCGCTACCGGCGGCGTTATCTGCGGCCGGGAATGGGGATTCCTACGGTGATGTATTATCCGGTTTTCTGGGGGCGTCCCCGCCGTCCCCGCCCGCCCAGACCGCCCCGCCCTCCCAGAGGGCCGGGA
>UMBF01055720.1_pt1 | contig 13675 bp, 10 predicted proteins | sample 1963901 | NCBI WGS metagenome assembly UMBF01 (sample SAMEA4835935, study PRJEB28245) | human gut metagenome | biome: gut microbiome; material: fecal sample | place: Denmark | collected 2008 | reverse complement strand
GCTGCAGCCCCAACTTCTGGCTGCGCGCCATGGGCTGGTTCATGGTGGCCATGGTGGACGTGCTGGAGCGCATGGACGAGCAGCTGTACAACGAGTACCGCGGCATCATGGCCATGCTCAAGCAAACCATCGAGGACGTGCACAAGTTCCAGGACGAGGAGACCGGCATGTTCTGGCAGGTGATGGACCACCCCGGCGTGGAGGGCAACTATCTGGAGACCAGCGGCACTGCCCTGTTTGCCTACGCGGTGCTCAAGGGCGTGCGCCTGGGTTACCTGCCCAAACGGATGGCAGCCTGGGCTGAAAAGGCCTTTTACGGCACCTGCGACAAGTACCTGTCCAAGAATCCGGACGGCAGCCTGCAGCTGGGCGGCATCTGCCTGGTGGCCGGTCTGGGCGGCAAGGACCACCGCGACGGCTCTCTGGCCTACTACTTCAGCGAGCCGGTGGTGTGCAACGACGCCAAGGGCGTCGGCCCGCTGGTGCTGGCCTACACCGAAATGATTGCCCGCAAGAACTGATCCTTCTGCGCGGCATTCCCTGTTTTTTCCTGCGGCGTCTGCTTTTTGCAGACGCCGCTTTTTTGCGTCAAAAAAGGGACGGGCAGCGTCCTGCGCTACCCGTCCCCGTTTTTTTATAAAGCCTTACTGTGCCTTTGCCAGAGCCTGTGCCACAGCCTCACGGAAGCCGTCGGAGGTCATGGTAGCGCCGGAAGCGCCGTCGATCTCTGCGCTGTTGGCAGCAATGGCGTTCTGGATCAGCTTGTCCAGAGCCGGTGCGCCAATGTCAGAGGACTCGGCGTGGGAGTTGACCACGATGTCCGAGATCTTGCCGTCGGTGATGGTCACGGTCACTTCCATGTCGCCGCCGGTGCCGTTCTCCAGAGACATGCGGTTGTACTTGCCGTAGTCTGCATCAAAGATGGACCATGCAACGTTGCCGGTCTGATGCATGACATTCATGCTCTTGCCCTGCACCAAGGTGCCCTCGTTCATGAAACGGTGGCCTTATGCTGCGCCGCCTGCAGGAGTACGACCAGGCCCACAGCACCGCCCTGCTGCACACCCTGTGCGTCTACCTGCTGCAGGAGCAGAACCTCCATGCCACGGCCCGGCAGCTTTTCATCCACCGCAATACGCTGGTGTACCGGCTGCAGCGCATCCGCACCCTGCTGCAGCTGGATTTGGATGACGCCACCGTGCGCAATGTCCTGCGCACCGGCTGCATCCTGCTGGAATACTATCAGGGTGCCTTCTGATTTTTCGCACAAAACAAGCCCCGGCACAGTCTGCATTCCACACTGTGCCGGGGCTTCATTGGTTTGTTTTCGTTACAGGGTCTCTACGCGGTCAAACAGGGAGCCTGCGGTCTCCACCGCGTCCCTGCTGCCAAAGGTCACCTTCACACCGGCAGCCATGGCATCGGCCAGACCGGCGGCCTGCTCTTTGAGCAGAGCTGCGTCCACGGCACACAGGGCCTTGCGGTCGGCAGCCTTCATTGCTTCGGTGATGCCGCAGAAATACTGCCGGTCCAGCTCCCGTGCCTCGGCGCGGGGCTTGCGGGGCGTGTCCAGCTTGGCCACGGCACCCACGATCAGGTCGTTCAGGTCCTTTTCGGTGTAATCGCGGGCGGCCAGCTCCGCCGGGCCCTTGGCAAAGGTGTCGTAGCTCTCGGTCAGGTGGGGGTCCCGGTAGGTGTACAGGTACTCCACGCCGTCCGACGACAGCATGCCGGTGCCGTAGGCGCCGCCCACCTCGCGGATGTTGTGCCACAGGTATTCGTAGCTCATCACGCGGGCCAGCACCTTGCGGTCGCTGCGGCGCTCCATGGGCCACACCTGCACCGCGTAGTTCACGCCGCCGTCAATAATAAAGGCCTCGTTCACCGGCGGGGTCAGCGGCTCCGCATAGGGCTGCGCCGCGTCGCGCTCCTGCGCCGCAAACCGGCTGCCCGGCAGCAGGGTGCGCAAGGTGTCCAGCGCCTGCTCCGAGCCGTGCAGGCTCACGGTGAGCTGGGCGTGCTGCAGCACCTGGGCCCGCAGGGTTTCCAGCTTTGCGCCAAGGCCTGCCCAGTCGGCCTTTTCCAGCAGATCGCACAGGAAGTGATAATAGCTTACGCCGCTGCATCGCTCGCTGGCCGCGTTCTCCACATTGTAGTGGGCACTGGCACGGACCGCCGCATAGGCGTTGCCCTGCTGGATGAACTGCTGTTCCATGTTCAGTTTCTGCTGGCTCAGCACCCGGGCAAAGGCGGCTTCCGCCGCCGGGCCGGTGAGCTGCGTGTCATACAGCCACTCGCCGCCCAGCTCCACGGCCTTTTGCAGGCTGCGTTCCAGCAGGCTCAGGCTCATGGTCAGTTTGGCATGGCAGGGTGCGCCCTCCTGCCGGCCAGTCCAGAAGTCCAGCAGTACGCGGCTGTCGCCCAGCCAGGTGCTGCGCAGGGTGTTCAGCTGCTGGGCCGTGTGGGTCGGCGTGTCCAGCTCGTCCAGCACATCGGTGAGCAGGTCCAGATACGGCAGGTCCTCCGGGGCCACATGGCCCAGGTCATAGTAGAAATTCAGGTACAGGCTGCCCGCCGAGGGGTGGCGCAGCACCGTGGCACCGGCCACCTGCTCGGTCTGCCCGGCCGCGCTGGGGGCACCTTCGCCCAGGTCGGCCACGGTCAGCGGGTGATCCAGCACCAGTTTGGCGTCGGTGCGGGCCGGGGCCTGTGTCCCTTCCTGCTTCTTGGGCAGGGTGGGCACCTGCAGCACCTGCACCGGAGCCGGGGCAAACAGGCTGCGCAGCAGCTCGTCGAACCAGCCGTCCGCCATCTTGCTGCGCAGGGAGGCAAACAGCTTATCCGTGTGCAGCAGCAGGGCGGGGTCCCCGGTGTGCAGCCAGCCCGTGGAAGCGTTGATGGCGTCCAGCACGCCGTCCGGCAGGCTGCCCGGCCGCTCCAGCGAGGCAAACTCTGCCGAATTCAGCGAGGCCAGCAGCAGCTCCTGTGGGATGCCCCGGGCCAGTACGTCATCCACTGCCTTGCGCACCGCCGGGGCAAACTTGCGGGCGCTCTCTTCGGTGGCACCCCGCAGCACCAGCTCCAGCGTGGGCTGCAGGGTGCTGTCATCAAAGCCCATGTCGATGTCCGCGCCCAGCTTTTCGGCCAGCAGGGCCGCTTTCAGGGGCGAATTGTTGGTGCCCAGCAGCACGTCCAGCAGGATCTCCACACCCAGCTGCCGTTCCCGGTCCGCAAAGGCACCGGTGTACCAGGCCAGTGCGCACTGCACCTCGTCCGGCTCCGGATTCTCGGTGTAATAGGGCAGCTCCACGCAGGTGCCCGGCTGCTCGTCCTGCACCGTCAGGCGGGGGCGGGTGGTGGTCCTGGGCATCCGGGACAGGTAATCGCGGTCCAGCATTTCCAGCTTTTCGGCCATGTCCATCTTGCCGTACAGGGTGATGCAGCAGTTGTCCGCGCTGTAGTGGCGGCGGTACACCCGCTGATATTTCTCATAGGTCAGCGCCGGGATGCTCTCCGGGTCGCCGCCGGACACAAAGCCATAGGCCGTGTCCGGGAACATGGCACGCTCCAGCGCATTCTGCAGCTGAGCGTCCGGGGTGGCAAGGGCCCCCTGCATCTCGTTGTACACCACGCCGCTCACAGTGCCGTCGGCATCCCGGTGCCAGCCCTCCTGCTCGAACACAGCCCTGTCCACCATGGCCAGCGGGCAGAACACCGCGTTCAGGTAGACATCCATCAGGTTTCTGAAATCCGTCTCGTTGGGAGTGGCAAAGGGGTACACGGTCTTATCCGGGAAGGTCATGGCATTGAGGAAGGATGCCATGCTGCTCTTGAGCAGCTGCAGAAACGGCGAGGTGACCGGGTATTTTTCGCTTCCGGCCAGCACCGAATGCTCCAGAATATGAAAAACGCCGGTGTCATCGGAGGGGAAGGTGCCGAACCCGATGCCAAAGGCCTTGTTGTTGTCCTCATTTTCCACCAGCAGGATGGTGGCCCCGCTCACGTCGTGGGTGAGCACGGTCAGGGTACCGTGCTGCTCGGGGCAGTCCTCTGTGCGGACGAGGGTATAACCGGGAACCTGCTTCATCGCTTTATTCTCCTTTGTGTTTTTGGTCTGGCCCTATTGTATCATTCACCGTTCCAAAACACAATTGCCGGTTTGTAAACAATAACCCAAAAAGGCTCCCCTGTGCATGCACAGAGGAGCCTTTTGAAAAAACGTGTGTTACACCTGCTTGGCGTGTTCCGTCCGGCACGACACCCGGAACAGCACAAAGCCGATGACGAACAGCACCGCGATGCTGCCCACGCCCACGTTGGCACTGCCGGTGAGCTGGCTGCCCACACTGACGATCATGGTGCCCAGGAAGGATGCCCCCTTGCCGCAGATGTCGAACAGGCCGAAGTATTCGCCGGATTTTTCCGCCGGGATGATCTTAGCAAAGTGGCTGCGGCTCAGTGCCTGCACACCGCCCTGGAACATCCCCACCAGCACGGCCAGCACCCAGAACTGCCACTGCTGGGTGAGGAAGAAAGCAAACACCGCAATGCCGGTATAGGCCGCGATGCACACCGGGATCAACTGGCTGGAGGGGTATTTTGCGCTCAGCCGGCCGAAGATCAGCGCCGAGGGAAAGGCCACGATCTGGGTGACCAGCAGCGCCAGCAGCAGGCCGGTGGTGTCCAGACCCAGGGCCGTGCCGTAGGCCGTGGCCATATCAATGATGGTGTACACGCCGTCGATGTAGCAGAAGAACGCCAGCAGGAACCAGAACACCTGCTTGTCCTCATAGAGGTGCTTCAGGGTGTGGCCGATGCGCACAAAACTCTGCCGGATGGCGTGCTGCTCCACCTCCACATAGTTGACCTGCCGGTAGCGCCGGAGCAGCGGCAGGGTGGTGACCAGCCACCACGCCGCCGTGATGAACAGTGCAATGGTCAGGGCGGTCATCTGGCTCATGCCGATGGCCCCGCTGCCCAGCACCAGCGCCAGACACACCACAAAGGGCACACAGCTGCCGATGTAGCCCCAGGCATAGCCGCGGGAGGACACCATGTCCATCCGCTCCGGGGTGGTCACATCGCCCAGCATGGAGTCATAAAACACCAGACTGCCCGAAAAGCCGATCTTGGCCACGATGAAGATGACCAGGAACGGCAGCCAGGTGCGGGCCGCGCCCATGGCACAGCAGCCCAGCACACCCACGAACAGGCAGAGCATGAAGATGGGCTTTTTGAAATTCTTGGTATCGGCCAGCGTGCCCAGAATGGGCCCCAGCACGGCGGTGACCACCGTGACCACCGAGCTTGCATAGCCCCAGTAGGCCAGATAGTTCACCTTGCTCACTCCGCCGGCCTCCGCCAGCGCATTGAAGAAGATGGGCACCAGGGTTGCGATCATCAGCACAAAAGCCGAGTTGCCCACATCGTACAGGATCCACGCACGCTCCAGCGGCGTGACCTTAAATTTTTTCTTTTGCATTCTTGTTCCTCTCGCACCGCCGTGCGGTGCACTCTCTTTTCCCAGTTGTCTGAACGGCAGGAAGTTTCTCTGACCTCCTGCTGGCCACCCCTCAGAATTCCCCGAAGGTGTGGTCATAGGCCTTGTCCAGCGGGGTGTCCGTGTCCAGCGTTTCCACATAGGCTTCGATCAGCCGCACCGCCAGCGGAATGGCCTGCTGGTACAGGGCATCCAGTTTCTCATTGCTCTCGGTGCACTGCGGGTTGGGCTGCGGGTTGGCCACAAGGCCGTGGAGCACGTCGTACTTGCCCACTGCCTTCATGCCGGTGAGCACCACCCAGCGCTTGACCGCGCCGGAGGGCTGCAGCAGCCGGTGCATCGCGATCATCCCCTTGAGGGCGTCCAGCACCTGCAGGCCGGTCAGGCCCTCGTAGAAGGGCGCGATGACCCGGACATTTTCCGCCGTGGGCCGGATATGGCTGGCCGTGAAGAAGCTCTTCGGGTCATGGCCGTCCCGGCGCAGCAGCATGTCGTCGAACTCGGTCTCGATTTCGCAGTGGCTCACCCCGCTCTGGCGGGTGTAGGCCTCCACATAGGGGTGACAGGTGCTGTCCAGCGCAAAATGACACACGAACCCCAGCGCATAGGCCAGCGCGGCGTCCCGGTCCTTTGCCTGTCGCACCACGCCCCGGGCGCGCTCAAAGAACACCCGGCCCGGCTGCTCGTGCATGGCATTGCCCAGGGCACTCACGGGGTTGGACTTGGCTGCATGATAGTAGAACAGCAGATCCGGCCCGTGCAGGCCCACGTCGAACAGGGCCCGGTTTTTCCCAATCTGATCCTGCAGGGCTGCGGGCAGCTGCTGCAGAACATCCGCGCCGAAGCGGCGGTGCGCATAAGTTGACGGCATAAGATCCCCTCCTGTTTCTGTCGGGCGCAGTGCGCTCATAGTTTCAGTATAGCAGAAAGTTTCCCGACCTTCTACCCTTTTGTGTCTGATTTCTGTAAAAATTTTGAATGATTCTTACTGTATTCTGCCGGGTCGTTTCTGAAAATATGGGCTCTGCACGCAAAGCGCAAAAAAGCACAGCCGTTCTCAGAACAGCTGTGCTTTTCCGGTATCAATTCTTATATGTTCTCGTAGCCCTGGGGCATCTCGTTCTTGCGGTTGCGGTCCATCAGGGTGCGCAGCGCGTCGCTGGCGCTCATACCCTCCTTGACGATGGCGTTCACCGTCTGCACGATGGGCATTTCCACGTTGTACTTGGCGGCAAGCTCCATGGCGGCGGGCAGGGCGTTGATGCCCTCCACCACCATGCCCACTTCCTTTACGGCCTGCTCCGGGCTCTCGCCCTTGCCGATGAGGATGCCGGCGCGGTTGTTGCGGCTGTGCATGCTGGTGGCCGTCACGATCAGGTCCCCGATGCCGGCCAGGCCCGCAAAGGTGTGGATGTTGCAGCCCATGGCCACGCCCAGGCGGGCGATCTCGGCAATGCCGCGGGTGATCAGGGCCGCGCGGGCGTTGTCGCCGTAGCCAAGGCCGGTGGAGATGCCCACGCCCAGGGCGATCACGTTCTTCAGGGCACCACTCAGCTCCACGCCCTTGATGTCGGGGTTGGTGTACACGCGCATGCAGGTGTTGCTGAACACATCCTGCACAAAGCGGGCCGCCTCGTCATCCGGGCAGGCCGACACAATGGTGGTGGGCAGGTCCAGCGCCACTTCCTCAGCGTGCGTGGGGCCGCTCAGGGCCACCAGCCTGCAGTTTTTGGGGCCGCCGTCCCTGTTCAGCTCGTCGGCGATCACCTCGGTCATGGTATATAAGGTATCCGGCTCCATGCCCTTGGCCACATCCACAAGGATCTGACCGTCCGGGATATAGGGCCGTGCCTTGGCGGTGGTGCCCCGCACGAACACCGACGGCACTGCAAACAGCAGCACATCCTTGCCGGTGCACACTTCCTCGATGCTCTTGGTGAACTGCAGCTCGGCCGGGATCTTCATGCCCGGCAGGTTGGGGTGCACCCGTGTAGTGGAGAGGTTGTCCACCTCCGCCTCAATGGCCGACCACACCTGCACTTCGTTGCCGCTGACGGTCAGCATCCGCGCCAGCGCCATGCCCCAGGTACCTGCACCCAGAACGCCAATCTTCCGTTTCGTCACGTTTGTGTCCTCCGTTTGCACCGGCAGCCGGGCCGCCGGTGAATTTGCGCGGCACCGGCAAACCCGGTGTGCACGTTGTTATGTCCATTGTACACGAAAGCGCCTGCCGCGTCAACCGGCTTGCCGCATTGCACAAAGTTCCCGCAGCGGCTGGGACGTTTTTGTTCACAATACGCGATTTTTGCAAACCATTTGCACCGCCGGACGTTTCATGTTATAGTATTCTGGTAGGTTTTGTAGGAATTTCCACAAACCCCTTGACTTTGAGTATACTCGAAGTTGTATAATACATTCACCGTTGTTTTCTGAGAGTATTTGAGGTACTGTGATCGTTCATGTTTGAAGCACTTTTATCCAACCGCACGGTCAGCGTGCTGGTGGAGGCCCTGCCCCGCATCCTGACGGCCGGCCTTACCATGACCATCCCGCTGACGCTGGTGTCCTTCTTTTTTGCCATGATCATCGCGGTGGTGGTGGCACTGGTGCAGTACGCCAACGTGCCGGTGCTGCGGCAGATCGCCCGGTTCTACATCTGGGTCATCCGCGGCACACCGCTGCTGGTGCAGCTGTTCATCATCTTTTACGGCCTGCCCAGCCTGGGCATCATGCTGGACGCCTTTCCCGCCGCCGTCATCGCCTTTGCCTTCAATGAGGGTGCCTACTGCGCCGAGACCATGCGCGGCGCGCTGGAAAGCGTGCCCCAGGGCCAGCTGGAAGCCGGTTACTGCGTAGGCATGAGCTGGGTGCAGATCATGCGCCGCATCGTGCTGCCGCAGGCTTTGCGCACCGCCGTGCCCGCCCTGTCCAACTCCCTCATCGGCATGATCAAGGACACCTCGCTGGCGTCCAACATCACGGTGGCCGAGCTGTTCATGGCCGGTCAGCGCGTGGCGGCCCGCACCTACATCTTCCTGCCCATCTACTGTGAGGTGGCGGTGGTGTACCTGCTGTTCTGCACGGTCATCACCAAACTGCAGGCTGTGCTGGAGCACCGGCTCAACGCCCGGGGCTTCCAGTAAGAAAGGAGTGTGGAACCCATGGCAATGATGGAGATCCGGAACGTCCACAAGACCTTCCGCACCTACGCAAAAGCCGGTCTGCGCCCCGGTGCACACAAGGTGGTCAGCGAGCTGCCGGTGCTGCAGGGCGTGGACCTGACCGTGGAAAAAGGCGATGTGGTGGCCATTCTGGGCCCTTCCGGCTCCGGCAAGACCACCCTGCTGCGCTGCCTGAACTTTCTGGAGACCGCCGACGCAGGCCAGCTGGTGCTGGACGGCGAGACCTTTGACCTGGCCCATGCAGGCCGGGCCGACATCGCCCGGCTGCGCAAAAAGACGGCCTTTGTGTTCCAGAACTACAACCTGTTCCGGAACAAGACCGCCCTGCAGAACGTGACCGAGGGACTCATCGTGGCCCGCAGGATGCCCCGGGAGCAGGCCGACGCCATCGGCCGCCGCATGCTGGAAAAGGTGGGTCTGGCCGACCGGGCCGACTACTACCCCCGCCAGCTCTCCGGCGGTCAGCAGCAGCGCGTAGCCATTGCCCGTGCACTGGCCACCGACCCGGAGATCATCTATTTCGACGAGCCCACCAGTGCGCTGGACCCGGAGCTGACCGGCGAGGTGCTGAGCGTGATGCGCCAACTGGCCGAAGAGGGCATGACCATGCTGGTGGTGACCCACGAGATGGGCTTTGCCCGCAACGTTTCCTCCAAGACGGTGTTCATGGAGAACGGCGTGGTGGTGGAGCAGGCTCCCTCCCGCGAATTCTTTGCCGACCCGAAGGAGGAGCGCACCCGGGCCTTTTTGCAAAAGATCGCCCACACGGAGTGATATACGGTCATCGGGGAGCTTCCTCCTCGGACACGAATACGGGTTGCGGCTCCCAGCGCATGCGGCGGCCCTTGAGCGAGCCTTGCATTCTGCTGGCCGCTGTCCCAACAGCAACTCCCTGTTTCCGCCGCTGGCGGCGGTCGTTGCCGTTGCAGGCCATTCCATCGCCCGCCCTATTGCCCTACGGGCAACAGGGTCCCACCCCAGCGGACGGTTCTCGGAGAAACTCCCCGATGGCCGCCTAGACAAACATTTTAACTGAAAGGATATTTCTATGAAACGCAGAACCTTTATTTCTCTGATGAGTGTGATGGCTGCCGCCGGTGTGCTGACCCTGGCAGGCTGCTCTTCCAATTCCGGCAGCAGCGCTGCCGCTTCCGGTGCGGCTTCTTCGGCTGCTTCCACCGGCGCTGCCGACCAGCTGGCCGCCATTCAGGCCAACGGCAAGCTGGTGGTGGCACTGGAAGGTGCCTGGCAGCCCTGGAGCTACCACGACGAGAGCGACACCCTGGTGGGCTACGACGTGGAAGTCTCCCGCGCCATCGCCGAGAAGCTGGGCGTGGAGCCGGAGTATGTGGAAAGCGACTGGGACAGCCTGTTCGCCGGTCTGGACGCAGGCCGCTTTGACATCGTGTGCAACGGCGTCGAGGTGACCGACGAGCGCGCCAAGACCTACGACTTCACCACCCCTTACGGCTACATCCACACCGCACTGGCCGTGCGCAAGGACAACGAGGACATCAAGAGCTTTGAGGACCTGAAGGGCAAGACCACTGCCAACAGCCTGGCTTCCACCTACATGGAGCTGGCCGAGAGCTATGGTGCCACCGTGCAGGGCATCGACACGCTGGAAGAGACCATCCAGCTGCTGACCGCCGGCCGCATCGACGCCACCCTGAACGCCGATGTGTCCTTCTACGACTACCTGAATGTGCATCCGGACGCCGACTTCAAGCTGGTGGCCCAGACCGAGGACGCTTCTCATGTGGCCATCCCGGTGCGCAAGGGCGACGACAGCGCTTCCCTGCTGGAAGCCATCAACACTGCCATTGAGGAGCTGCGCGCCGACGGCACCCTGAAAGCTCTGGGCGAAAAATACTTTGGGCAGGATATTTCTTCGGAGAACTAAGAAGCTCAGCCCTCTCCGTCTGCTCCCTTCGTTCCCATCCAGCTCCCCCGAAAGGGGGAGCTTTTTTGTTATCTGTCATATTTTTCTACGCTCCTCTATTGACTCATGTAATATTATATGATATATAATATTATAGAAACACGCCCACCAGAAAGGAGGCTGTTCCCACATGAGTTTTCCCATCAGTGCCGCATTGCTGGATGCCATTGTGCTGTCTGTGGTGGCTCAGGAGCCAGAGGGCACCTATGGCTACCGCATTACCCAGCAGGTCACTCATCCCCTGGAGCTCAGCGAATCCACCCTGTACCCGGTGCTGCGGCGGCTCCAGAAGGACCAGCTGTTGACAGTGTACGACGCCCCGGTCAACGGCCGCAACCGCCGCTATTACCAGATCACCCCGGCCGGGCGGCAGCAGCTTGCCGCCTATGCCCAGGAGTGGAGCCGCTACCGTTCTTCCATTGACACATTTTTCAGAGAGGTGGAATGATCTATGACCCGTACTGCATTTCTTGCTGCCCTGGAACAGCTTTTAGCCCCTTTGCCGGAGGCCGAGCGCAAGGACGCTTTGAGCTACTACGAGGATTATCTGGACGCCGCCGGGCCGGAAAAGGAGGCCCAGGCCATCGCAGAGCTGGGCACTCCGGAGGAGGTAGCCCACAAGATCCTGGAGGAGCAGGCCCCGGCTGACTCCTCTGCCGCCCCGGCGTCCCCTGCCCACAAGCCCCGGTCCACCTGGCGCATGATGCTGGGCGGTGGGCTGGCGGTGCTGGCTATCTGCATCTTTCTATTCCAGTATTCCAAGGCTGCCCCGGTGCAGCCGGTGGAATCCACTTCTCCTGCCTCGGAACTTCCTGCTCCCTCTGCAGAAGTGTCAGCTGAGAGCACCCAACCGCAGGCCGTGGATCCCGTTTCCGCCGCAGACGGCTTGACTTTCTCCCTCTCTGCTGACATGGTCCACGAGAAGCTATCCCTGAAGTTGGATTATGGTACTGTTCTCTTTGTTGTTGACCCAAACGCTTCCGACATCACCCTGCAGTTTGATGGCTTCAGGACCCGGTACCTCACCCATTCCAGCGAAAAAGCCGGGACCACAGAGTTTTCCTACCATATTCCCAAATACAACACTCTCCCTGATTCCGACAGCGCTTTGCTCACCATTACCGTTCCGGAAAATATCCTGCATGAGGTGGACATTGATCTTGCCATGGGGAACGTTGACCTTGGCACCCTCTCTCTGGATGAACTGGATCTGGAACTTGCCATGGGGGATGTTTCTGCCGACAGCCTGACTGTGAAGGATGCAGATTTTGATCTTGCCATGGGCGGCTGTCGCATTGACTATCTGACTGCACCGGAATTCGATGCCGAACTTGCCATGGGAGACTGCACGATCGGTATGCTGTCCGGTGCTCAGGATGTCAACATCTCGGTCACCCTTGGCAAGGCCGCCTTGACCCTGGAGGGCAGCGCCTCGGACTATACCCTCGTCACCAATGGGCTTATGGGCACCTCCACCCAGGATGGCAAGGCCAATCCCTCTCGTAAAATCTCCCTCAGTACCACCACCGGCGATTTCTCCATCTCCTATGCCAATTGACCCCTGAACCCAGAACGCCCCCGGCATCCGTTTTTATTGGGATGCCGGGGGCGTTTTTATGCTTCTGTGTGGAAATAGTCGTAAATGGTCTGGGCCAGCTGCTTGCCCACGCCGGGGGTGTTTTCCAGCTGGTCCGGGGTAGCCTCCTTCACGGCCCCCACGCTCTTGAACTGCGTCAGCAGGGCCTTGGCCGTCTTGGGCCCGATGCCCGGCACCTCGGTGAGGGTGGAGGAGTAGCTTTTCTGCTTCATCTGCTGCTTGCGGTAGGCGTTGGCGAACCGGTGGGTCTCGTCCTGGATGGCAGTGATGAAGGTAAAGGTGCCCCGGTTCATGTTGATGGCGATCTCCCGGCCCTCGCTGTCCACCATGGCCCGAGTACGGTGGTGGTCATCCTTTACCATGCCAAACAAAGGCACATCTTCCAAGGCCGTCCCGGCCAGCGCCTGCCGTGCGGCACTGACCTGGCCCCTGCCGCCGTCCATCAGCAAAAGGTCCGGCTTTTGGCCAAACCAGTTGCCGCCGGGCTGATTGTTCTGGGCCTGCGCGGCGTATTTTTCGTACTCTGCCGCCCGGCGGGAGACAGTCTCTGCCAGCGAAGCGTAGTCGTCCGTGCCCGCCACGGTTTTCATTTTGAACTTGCGGTAGCCCGCCTTGAAGGGCTTGCCGTCCTTGAAGGTGACCATGCCGCAGACGCTGGTGCCATCGCCCCAGTTAGAGATATCGTAGCTTTCAATGGCCCGGGGCGGCTTGGGCAGGCCCAGCACCTGCGCCAGTTCGTCCAGCAGTTTTTCCTCCCGGGCGTAGCGGCCACTCTCCCGCGCCAGACGTTCCACCGCGTTGGTGTGCGCCATCTCCACCAGACGGGCCTTGTCGCCCCGCTGGGGCACATACAGCTGCACCTCGCTGCCGCGCTTCTGGTTCAGGGCCTGCTGCAAGGCCTCCACATCCGGCGGCAGCGCATCCACCGCGATGATCTTGGGAATTTGCTCATCATCCAGATAGTACCGGGGCAGAAACTCCTCCCGCACCGCGTCGATGTCGGAGGTGTCATGGAACAGGAACTCCCGCTTGTCGGTGAGCCGCCCTTCGCGGAAGCGCAGCACCGCCGCGCATACGCTGCCGGGCGTACCGGCCAGCGCCACCACGTCCATTTCCACCTCCGGGTCCACGACCACCTTCTGCCCGGCGCTCACCTTGGTGATGGCGTTGATCTGGTCCCGGATGAGGGCCGCCGTCTCGAACTCCAGCCGGTCGGAGGCCTCCCGCATCCGTTCGTTCAGGGTCTTGAGGATGTCCTTTTTGCCGTAACGGATCAGGTGCACTGCGCTTTTCACGGCCTGATTGTAGTTCTCGCAGCTGATCTTGCCGCTGCACACCGCCATGCACTTGCCAATGTGGGCGTTCAGGCAGGGGCGGCCCTTTCCGATATCCTGCGGGAAGCGCTTGGAGCAGCGCGGCAGCAAAAAGGCATCCATGGCCGTTTCTGCCATCTG
>UMBF01029864.1_pt1 | contig 13702 bp, 10 predicted proteins | sample 1963901 | NCBI WGS metagenome assembly UMBF01 (sample SAMEA4835935, study PRJEB28245) | human gut metagenome | biome: gut microbiome; material: fecal sample | place: Denmark | collected 2008 | reverse complement strand
GTATCGGCACTTAGAATTATGCGGTATTGCCTTATATTTTTAACTTTCCTGTTCATCCGCAAACTGTAAACCAAAAGCGCAAAACATCCCCCGCAAGTCAGCGATTGCTGCACCTGCGGGGGATGTTTCAACTTTATTTTTGCAGAACGTTGAAAGTTCTGCGCTTTTTATTTTTTAGTAGAACCAGCCGTTTTCGGTTTCTTCGGCTCGTTTGCGTTCCTGTTCTGCTTTTTTGGTCAGGCGCTTTTTGCGGTGTTTGTGGCCCAGAATGGACAGGATAACCAGCAGCACCGCTGCCACGGCGCCGCCGATCAGAATTGGCAGCGGAATGCCGGGCTTTTCTACTGCGGCAAGGGTGGTTTCGTCCGTCATGGCGGTAAACACCAGATAGCTGCCGTCCTCGGTGGTATCCACCTTGCGCCAGCTGCCATCAGCATCGCGCAGGTATACCACAGTATTGTCCGAAGGTGCCAGATAATGCAGCACATGGCTGTCGGAGTGGTCCTCCGGCAGGGTGATTTCCCAGCATTCCAGCAGCGTTCCCACCGCGCCGGGGCTTTCGCTGGACGGGGTCAGCGTTACTTCCGCCGTGCCAAAAGCGCCCTCTGCCAACAGGATGGGCAGGCCGTTGCGGGTATCGCCGCTCTGCACCACGGAATCCAGCGGGGTGTATACTGCTTCAATCGTCTGGTCAAACACAACATGGTCATGGTCAAAGTCCGACCATTCTGCCGTATAGCCGCCCTTGACAGGCAGCTCCGGCGCATTGGCCATATCAAAGGCCGCACCGTACTCCACCGTAACAGCTTCCACCGTAACCTGGTTGGCGACAAAATTCAGGGTAACATTGCGGAATTCATCCGGCATGCCCTCCTGTGCCGTCAGGTCACAGAATTCCTGGAACGAAAGCGGTTCCGCCTGACCTGCATAACTTACGCCGTCAATGCCGCCCAGCGTTTCGCTGACAAAATAGTTGCCGCTCTGCTCGGACTCGGAATCCTGAAGCGCGCTGTTCAGGTTGGTGATGGAATTGCTGCTTTCCAGCCCACCGGCAATCGCGCCGACATACTCATCGCCATCCGCCAGCACAAAGCTGCGGCTGCCGGTAATGGTAAAGCCGCTGCCCGCAATGCCGCCGACATAGTTATCACCACTCAGGCGGCACTTGGCTGCGCTGCGGCGGATGATGGACTTGCTCTGCCCGGCAATACCTCCAACATAATCCGCATCGTCCGATTCCAGATTGCCAAAGTTATAGCTTTGCAGCACCGAGCCCATATCCATGCCGCCAACAATGCCACCGCCGCCTTTTTTCTTGACATTGACAGCCCCCTTATTGATGCAGTCCCGCACCACGATGCGGGTCTTGTAGGTCACATTCAGTGAGCTGCTGCCGCTGGTTTTGGTATCATCTTCGGGGTCCAGGTCGTTTTCACGGGCCATGGCGCCGGTAATGCCGCCTGCATTGATATCGGCGTTTACCTCGCCAAGGTTCATGCAGTTGAACACTTTACCTTCGGTATCGCCATCGGTATCGCTGTCCGAAACATCTTCAAACAGGTTGTTGTCGTCCTCGCTCTGGTCTGCAGCACCAGCCAGCGTATCGCCAATTTTGTTCAGCTGGCTGCTGATGGCCTGCACATCCTGAATCAAAGCCTGGGTGTGGCTGCCGGTGTTGGTGTTCAGGCTGCTGACACCGTCAATGATGGAAGCCAGGCTGCCGTTCAGGCTGCTGCGGGCTGCGGTGATGGAATCGCGGTCGCTCAGCGTAATACTGGGCACCGTCAGGTCAATGTTGCTGTCGATCTGGCCTTCGCCGCCATGGTCGATGGTCACATCGCCGCCAGCGTCACCGCCGCCTTCCCCGCCAAAATCGAGATCCACATCAAAAGTGGGTTCATTGCGGCGGGGGCGGCCATGTGCTTCGCCCTCGCGGTCGTCCTCGCTCTGCTCTGCGGGCTGGTCGTCAGGCTGGTCCGGCTCCGGGGCAGGTGCCGCAGTCGGATCCGGGTCAGGGGCCGCGGTGGGGGCTTCCGTCACGGCCGGCGTTTCGGTGGGTTCCGGGGTTTCCTCCGGTTCTTCGGTCGGCTCCGGGGTGGGCACCAGCTCAATGGTGCCGTTGATGTTGCCATTGCCGGACCCGTTGGCGCTGCCGTTGCCGCTGCCATTGATCGTACCCTGCCCGGTCAGTTTGGTCAGGTCGGTAATGTTGATGGTCTGGGTGCCGATATCAAACCCGTTGACCGTCTTATCGATCAGGGTATCCACGGCTTCGCGCGCGCTGTCCACCCGGCCGGTCAGGTCATTCAGCTGGCTGGTCAGCTCACTGGAAGAAGCCGAGGCATCGTTGGTGGCCTTGTTCATCAGGGCAGAAAGGGTATTCAGTTCGCCCTGCAATTCCTGCAAGGTATCCTGGTTATATTGCAGCACGCTGGAGGGTTCCATCTGGCCCACAATGCCACCGCCCTCCTTGCGGGCGTTGACGGTGCCATAGTTCACGCAGCCTTCCACATAGCCGGTCTGGCTGCCGGCAATACCGCCGACATTATAGCCAATGTGGCTGTAGCCAATGGTTCCGCGGTTGATGCAGGCGCGCAGCACACCGGCATTGTTGCCCGCAATGCCGCCTGCATCGGTCACATCGTTGGCTTTTTCGGTTTTCAGCACATTGTCCAGGGTCAGGTCATTCAGCTTGACTTCGTTCTGGCTCACGGTGGTATTCACGCTGGCCACGTTGGTGCAGTTGGCAGCTACGCCGTCATTCTGGCCCACAACGCCGCCTACAAAGTGGCTGCCGTACACTGTGCCGCTTACCGTGCAGCCGTTGATGCTGCCCTTGACCGTATTGACACCGGCAATGCCGCCAATCTGGCTGGTGCCGGATACCACGCCGTCAAACGCGCAATTTTCAATCGTACCGGCGTTACTGCCCGCAATGCCGCCCACGCTGGCGCGGGTGCCGCCCGGCTTGATACGGCCCTTTACCGTCATATCGCGCACCAGGGCCCCCTGCTGCACATAGCGGAATAGGCCCTGCACGCTGCCGTCCTGACTGAGGGAAAGGCCGGTAATGGCGTGGTTCTGGCCTTCCCATGTGCCGCCAAAGCTGGGGATACCGTTAAAGTCAACACTGGAAAGGTCAATATCGGCTTCCAGCACAACGGTGCGGTTCTGGCTCCAACTGTCCAGGCGGCAGTCCTTGGCCAGCTGGATCAGGTCATCCGCACTGGAAAGGTAGACCGTATCTTTTGGGGCCGTATCCTGCACGATTTCGGTCTGGGCGGTGTCGGTTTCCTCGGCAAACACCTGGGCGGGCAGCATGGCCCCCAGCATACACAGGCAGATACACACAGAGAGGAGTTTTTCCAGCGTGCGTTTTGCTGTATTGCGTTCCATCAGACTTCCTCCCCTTCCGTATAATTTTCTGCCCATTCAGCCGCCGCTTGTTCCTTGCTTTCCGGCAGATAAAAATCAGGCTTTGTTGGTTCTATCGTTGTGCCGCTGGTAACAGAGGCATTCAACGTACCGTTCAACGTACCCTTGATCTCGGCATCGATCACACCGTTCACATAGCCGCGCACCCGGCCGCTGACGCGCATGTTGCCGCTGGCCGTGCGGTTGACGCGGGACAGATCCACAGGAACTTTTACATCAAAGCTGGTGCGCTCCACAATGGTATCGCCGATGAGCAGGATCTGGGGCAGAACCGCCATAACCAGCACAATGGAAATGACTGTGCCGCGGCCCAGGCAGGTGCCGATGGCAGCGATGACCGGATTGGTGGTCATAACGCCGATCAGCGCACCGGCCACCGCCAGAATGGTGCCGGATGTAAAGATGGTAGGGAACGCTTCGTTCAATGCGGCGATAATTGCCTCTTTGGGCCGCATTTCTTTTTTCAGGTCAGTGTAATGGCTGGAAATAACGATAGCATAGTCAATGTTTGCACCCATCTGGATGGAGTTGACAATCAGGTAACCCAGGAAGTACAGCGACTCATGTTGGATGGTCGGCACCGAGAAGTTGATCCAGATACTGCCCTGAATGACAACGATGAGCAGCACCGGCAGACCGGCCGATTTGAAGGTGAACAGCAGGATAATGACAACAAACAAAGCGGACAGCACACTGATCAGCATATTATCCTCGCCAAAGGAGCTGGACAGATCTTTGACGTTGGTGGAGTTGCCGACAATGTAGGTATCGCTGCTGTAATACTTAGCAATCAAGGCGTGCATCGTATCCAGGAAGTCCATGGTCTCGTCACTTTCTTCCGGCAGGTTCAGGTAGACAACCAGGCGGCTGTATTTATCGCTTTGCAGCTGCAGCTGTGCCTTGTTCAGCTGTTCAAACAGGTCATCCAGCGTTTCCTGAATGTCGCCGTCCAGCGTAATGTTGCCGTCTTTCATCTCCCGCTGCAGGAACATGAACATATCAAACAGCGGTACTTTATAATCGCCAAGGCCGCTGATCAACTTGCCGTATTCGTTCTGGTCCACGGCATAGGCGGCGTACAGGGCTTCGGCCACCTCGTAATCCAGCCCGGCCAGTTCCGACATCTGGCGCGGGGTCAGGGCATCGGCCAGTTTGTAGCCATCCATAGCGTCAATGTTGGCCAGGCCCTGGGTGGATTTTACTTCCGCGCAGGAATCCAGATCCTTGAGCAGCTGGCGTTCGGAATCATAATCCCCTGTCGGCACGATCACCGCCACCATGTTGTTGACACCAAAAGTGTTCTTGATTTTCTGGTGGGCAATCTGGCTTTCACTCTGCTTGGCGGTGACCAGGTCTGTATAGCTGTAGCAGTAGGGGCACTTGTTGGCCAGCACTGCGGTGACTACAACCACAACGGCAAAAATCGGCGGGACAATAAACCGGGTGACGACATCAAACTTGCCCAGGAAGGTGATCTTGGGGATCAGGTTTTTATGGCGGGTTGCATCGATCTTTTTGCTGAACACCATCAGCAGGCCGGGCATCAAGGTAAACACCGACAGCAAGCTGAACAGAATAGCCTTGATCAGCACGGTTGCCATATCGCGGCCAATGCCAAAGTGCATGAACGCCAAAGCCCCCAAGCCGGAAATGGTGGTCAGAGAGGAAGAGCTGATTTCGGGGATTGCCTTGGACAATGCCGCGATACAGGCCTCCCGCGTATCCTTGGTTTCGTGCTCATCCGAGAAGCGGTGGCACAGGATGATGGCGTAGTCAATGGCCAGTGCCAGCTGCAGAATAACGGTAACGGAGTTGGAGATAAAGGAAATGGTGCCACACAGGAAGTTGGTGCCCATATTCAGCAAAGCCGCCGCACCAAAGGTCATAATCAGAACCGGAACCTCGGCATAGGAACGGGACGTAAGGGTAAGCACCAGCACGATGACGATGGCCGCCAGTACCAGAATGACGCTCATCTCGCTTTGCAGGTCTGCGGAGGTATCCACGCCGACTTCGGTATCAATATAGGTATCGTACCCGGCCAGCATATCCCGGATGGTATGCAGCGCATGGACGCTGATATCGTCCGTTGTGGTACCGTCAAACGTTACGCTGAACAGCGCCGAAGCGGATTTGTAGTGGTCCGTGGTATCATCAAAATCCACGCTGGTAACGCCATCAACGCTTTCCAGGTCACTGCAGATATTCTCGGCGGTTTCATATGTAACATTGGAAACCATCACGCGGGCTGTGCCGTATGTAACAAAGTTATCATTCATCACGGTCAGACCCTGGCGGGTTTCGGTATCCTCCGGCAGGTAGGTAGTAATATCATTTTCCACCTTGACCCAGCCGGTTGCTACAATACTGAAAATTAACGCAAATGCATAAAGTAGAAAGAACAGGTTGCGCTTATCCACAATAAAGGTAGCGATTTTTTCCATACCGCTGCCTTTTGGCTTTTGCTCCTCCATATACACACTCCTTACCTGATTAACCACAGTACCAAAAGCACAAAACCAACAGCACCGTGCATGTTTTGCCGGTGCACGGTGTGTGGCTGTGCCTTTCCCGTACTTAACACCCAATAATTTTATCGGCACTTTCCTGCCCTATTTTTATATGGAACCGGGCGCAGAGAGCACTTTATTTATATCATTATTATTATAAGGATTTTTGTGTCAGAAAGAAATGGATATATCTTGAACATTTGTAAAATCACACTGTCAAATTCTCGTTTTTGTACAAAAATGAAACCGTGATTTGTGTATTTCGCGCAAAGGGGATCCAGGTGGCTGACATACAAAAACCGCCCCGCGGTTTACACCACGGGGCGGTCTGGAAAAGATTCAAGTAAGAAGAATTACTTCAGCTCAACCTTAGCGCCGACTTCTTCCAGCTTCTTCTTCATTTCCTCAGCGTCAGCCTTGGAAGCCTGCTCCTTCAGCTTAGCGTTGGCAGTCTCAACGAGCTTCTTAGCTTCCATCAGAGAAGCGCCGGTCAGCTCCTTAACAGCCTTGATGACCTGCATCTTGTTAGCGCCGACATCAGCCAGGATGACATCGAACTCGGTCTTCTCTTCCTCAGCAGGAGCAGCAGCGCCAGCAGCAGCCGGAGCGGCAGCAGCAACAGCAGAAACGCCGAACTCTTCGCAAATGGTATCAACGAGCTCTTTCAGCTCGAGAACGGTCATAGTCTTGACAGACTCGACAATGGCAGTGATCTTTTCAGAAGCCATGGTAGTTACCTCCATAATTTTTATAATTGTTTGTGTGCGGCGGTTTTGTTGAGGTTTACGCCGCTTTCCTCATGCTGCAAGATAAATCAGGCAGCGGGGGTTTCTTCCTGCTTGTCGACGATCCCCTGGATCGCAACAGCCAGACCGCCGATGATCCCGTTGAGGGAGCCAGCCAGCATAGAGAGCAGGCCTTCGCGGTTGGGCATGGTGGACAGGCTCTTGACGCCAGCGGCATCCAGCACCTGGCCGTCGCAGAAGCCACCCTTAACAGTGAAGCGCTTGGACTTGTCTGCGTCAGCAACCTTGCACAGGATGCGGGCAGCAGCAGCCGGGTCCTCAGCAGACAGAGCAATTGCGGTGTCACCCTTGAAGTACTCAGCAATAGCTTCGTACTGGGTGCCAGCAACAGCACGGCGCAGCATGGTGTTTTTGACAACCATGTACTCAACGCCAGCTTCACGCAGTTCCTTACGCATCTTGGTATCATCAGCAACGCTGATGCCGTTGTAAGCAACGACAACGCCAGCCAGAGAACCAGCGATCTTGGTGTTCAGTTCTGCAACATAAGCCTTCTTGGCTTCCAGAATCTTTGCACTGGGCATTTGTTTTCACCTCATTCCGCTTGTAAGATATACAGGCAAGCGGCTCTATCAAAAGAAAAAGCCACTTTCCCGTTGCCGGGAAAATGGCTTTGAAGCAAATTCAAAACGCACGTTTCTCGGCAGGTGGGTCAAACCCGTTAGGCCCCAAAGGGCGCCTGCTGTCTTAAAAACAGCTTAATCATAATAGCACGGGAATGTGCGTTTGTCAAGCATTTTTTAAGAGAAAATTCTCTTATACACCATACTTGTTGGTGGCAACGCGAACGCCGGGGCCCATGGTGGTGGCGATGGTTGCGCTCTTGAAGTACTGGCCCTTGGCAGCAGCCGGCTTAGCCTTAGCAATGGCTTCCAGGACGGTGTCCAGGTTGGCCATCAGCTTTTCAGCGCCAAAAGAAGCCTTGCCAACGGGAACATGGATGATGTTCTGCTTGTCCAGGCGGTACTCGATCTTACCGGCTTTGGCATCGGTAACAGCCTTGCCAACATCGGGGGTAACGGTGCCAGCCTTCGGGTTCGGCATCAGACCACGAGGTCCGAGGATCTTACCCAAGCGGCCAACGCGGCCCATCATATCCGGGGTGGTAACCAGAACGTCGAAGTCCAGGTAGCCGCCCTGGATCTTGGCGATCAGATCATCATCGCCAACTTCCTGAGCACCGGCAGCCTCAGCAGCCTTAGCAGCGTCGCCCTTGCAGATAGCAACAACGCGAACGTTTTTGCCAGTGCCGTTGGGCAGAACAACAGCGCCGCGGACCTGCTGATCAGCATGGCGGCTGTCAACGCCAAGGCGGACATGCAGCTCAACAGTCTCGTCGAACTTGGCCTTAGCGGTCTTGCAGCACAGCTCCAGGGCTTCCTGGGGCTCGTAGGTCTTGGTACGGTCGATCAGCTTAGCGCTGTCGACATAATGTTTACCGTGATTCATTACTTTATTCCTCCATTGTGGTAGTTATCGGATTTATCCTCCCACGCAAAAGAGCTTGATCAGCCCTCGACGGTGACGCCCATGCTGCGGCAGGTGCCCTTGATCATGCTGACGGCAGCTTCCAGAGAAGCAGCGTTCAGGTCAGGCATTTTGGTCTTGGCGATCTCTTCGGCCTGAGCCAGAGTGATGGAGCCAACCTTGTTCTTGTTGGGCACGCCAGAGGCGGTGTCGATGCCAGCGGCCTTCTTGATCAGAACCGGAGCCGGCGGGGTCTTGGTGATGAAGCTGAAGGAACGGTCAGCGTAAACAGTGATGACAACGGGGATGATCATGCCGATCTGGCCCTTGGTACGTTCGTTGAACTCCTTGGTGAACGCCATGATGTTAACGCCCTTCTGGCCCAGAGCAGGACCAACAGGGGGAGCCGGAGTTGCCTTGCCGGCGGGAATTTGCAGCTTAATGTAGCCAGTGATTTTCTGTGCCATGATAAATTGCACCTCCAAAATTTGTGGTGAGTTGCGGCCCGCGGTGCAGGCCTCCCACGAGCATGCGACCCTCGCACGCTCTATAAAAACTGCTCATGCGCAGTTTCTACCGGAATTACTTGCCTGTTGCCAGGCGATTTGCGCTAAGTTCCGCTTACAGAAGTTTGACTTCGTGCAGACCAAGTTCTGCCGGGATTTCGCGGCCAAACATGTTGATCTTGATGCGGACCTTGCGTTCGTCGAGATTAATCTCTTCCACCGTACCGATGGAACCTTCCATTGTGCCGGAAGTGATCTCGACATTGTCGCCCACGGCATAATCGACTTCGGGCGCGGCAACGCCGTTATCAACGCCGAGCTTGGCGACTTCCTCCTCCGAGAGGGGTTCCGGCTTGGAAGCCGGGCCGACAAAACCGGTGCAGCCGCGGGTGTTGCGGACAATGTACCAGGTATTATCGTTCATGACCATTTTGACAAAGACATAGCCGGGGTAGATCTTGCGCTGAACTTCTTTTTCGCCGATCTTATTGCCGGTTTTATCAAACTGATCCTCCATCACGGTCTCGGTGGGGACCTTGACATCGCAGATAAGATCCTGAATGCGGCGGTTTTCCACCATGGTCATCAGATCCGTTGCGACTTTGTTTTCATAGCCGGAATAGGTATGCACAACATACCAATATGCTTGTTCAGCCATAGTTGCCTCCGCTCAAAAGCCGGTTCACGCGCCGATCAGCAGGTGAATGATACCGCCAAACGCCATGTCCAGCAGCACCAGCACAACAGCCGCGATTACCACAACCACAATAACGGTAATGGTGTTGTTGCGGGTGTCTTCCTTGCTGGGCCACACAACCTTTTTCAGCTCACTTTTGGTATCACGGAAATACTTGGTGATACGGCCAAAAAAGTTCTTGACCTTGGCAGTGAAGGGGACCTTCTTTTTGCCGTCGTTTGCCTTAGCCTTTTTGTCGGCTTTAGCTTCTTCCGGCTTGGCGGCGGTCTGGTTTACCGCTTTGTTATCAGCCATCTTAAAAGCTCCTTCAAACTTACTTTGTTTCGCGGTGAACAGTATGCTTCTTGCAGAAACGGCAATACTTCTTCATCTCAAGACGATCCGGGTTGTTCTTCTTGTTCTTTTCCTTGTTGTAGTTACGCTGCTTGCACTCGGTGCAGGCCAGGGTGATCTTGACAGTCATTCGTTCGGCACCTCCAATTAACGGTTTATACGGGTGCAGCACCGAAGTTAAAGCTTGATGCTTTGCGCTGCGCCCAAAGGCCTCCCTCGTTGTGCAAAGGGTTGCCGCCCTTTGCGCCCGCGGGCCCTGTGCCTAAAAATGGGCACAAAAAAATAGACCCGCAAAAGAGGTATTACTATAATAGCATACCAACCCCCGTGCGTCAAGGGGGCAGGCAGAAAAAAATCACGTTATCTGCCCAAAAGTTTATCGCCTATTCCAACGGCGGCATATTCCAGCGGGATATCGATCTCATCCTGCATGGCGAACGAGTAGATGGTCAGTTTTGTTACCGGCACCGGCAAACGTAGGGCAAACGCACGGCGGTACAGCCGCAGCTGCGCGGCATAGCTCTCAATATAATAGGTGGCATTGCGGCTTTTATCGGTTTTATAGTCCAGAATTTCGGCGTGGTCGTCAAACACCAGCACCACATCGGCAATGCCCTGCACCAGCACCGGGGCCTTGGCCGCTCTCCCCTGCCCCGCCGCTTCGGGGACGACTTCTCCGGCCGGCAGCGCGGTAATGAACGGTTCTTCCCGCAGGACCTGGCGGGCAGCGGCAATGCGCTGCCATACCCCGCTGGCAAAAAACGGGCGTACCTGTTCCAGATCCAGCACTTTGGCCAGCTCCGGGTCCAGCAGGTGCAGGTCCAGCTGGCGCTGCACTTCGGCTTCCAGCTCTGGCGGCTGCGGGCCAAAGGGGACTCTCTGCAAAAACGCATGGATGGCCGTGCCACGTTCCGCCCCGGTCATGCCGGACTTTTGCAAAAAGGCCGGGCGGCGCAGGGTCAGTTCCTGTTTGGTGTGGGTCACGGCGCTGACACTGACTTTAACCGGGATGGTTTCCAGCGCTTTGTTGGGGCTTTGCCATGTAAACGCTTCCAGCAGGCGTTCGGTCAGGGCATCGTCCGGCAGGGCCGGGGCTTCCGGCTCCGCTGCCTGCACCGCGGGGGGCGGGTCCAGCAGGCGGATGTTCAGCGGCGCTTCCGTTGGGATATGATGGGGCAGCAGTTCGCTGTATTTCCACAGTTCCTCGCTGGCCGGGTGCAGCATAGCTGCCGTCAGCAGCCAGAGCGCCCAGTTCTGTGCCCCCAGCATGGCTTCGGCATCCGTTGCCTCGGCGCTGGCAAACATGGCCGGATTTTTCAATTCACTTTCCGGTCTTTTCAGCGGTACCGTAATGATCAGCGCATCCTGCGCACGGGTCAGCGCCACATATAAAATGCGCATTTCCTCGCTGAGTGTTTCACGTTTGATCGTCTGCGCCACGGCGGTATAAGGCAGCGTTTTGTAGCGGCTGGCACTGCTGCCCGCGCGCAGCATCAGGCCAATGCCCAGCTCCTTATGATACAGCACCGGATAGATGGCATCGCTCTGGTTGAACTTGTGGGAGGTGTTGGCCACAAACACCACCGGGAATTCCAGCCCTTTGGAGCGGTGGACCGTCATAATGCTCACGCAGCCGGGGCGGCTTTGGCCAATGGAAGGCGCCTGCACCCCGCTGCCCGCCTTGGCGGCATCCATTGCGCGCACCAGGGCCGAAAGACCGCGCGCCCCGGCGTTCGCTGCCCACGCGGCAAATGCCAGCAGGTCATCCCGGCAGCGGGCACCGTCCGGCATGGCGCCGACCGCCGCCAGGTAACCCGTGCGGGCAAACAGCTCTTCGATCAGCTGCCCCACCGTCAGGGTACGGGCCAGCTCGTGGTAAACCTCCATATCCTGCAAAAACGGTGCAAAGCGCGGGTCGCTGCCGTGCAGCACCGCCGCATACAGGCTGCCGCCGCGCACAGCCGCGCGCAGCTGCACCAGATCATCCGGCGTGTAAGGGTACAGCGGGCTGAGCAGCACAGAGGAAAGCTCCACATCCTGTGCCGGGTTATCCAGCACACGCAGCAGTGCGGCAAAGGGGCGCACATGAGGGGCGTCCAGCAGGTCAGCCGCCACATCGGCATAAACCGGGATATCCAGCGCGGTCAGGGCAGCTTCATACAGCGCAAAGTCCGAACGGCCGCGCAGCAGAATACAGAAATCGTCATACTGGCAGGGGCGGGTTTTGCCGGGTTCGGCGTCCCGCACGGGGTAACCATCCGCCATCATCTGGGCAATGCGTGCAGCAATGGTGCGGGCATCTGCCGCGGTATCGGCTTCGCGGATCACATCCAGCTCGCACAAGCCGGGGTAGGTTTCGTCTTTTCTGCCCACCACAAGGCGCTGGCCATCGCCGTAATCAATGCCGCCGAGCCGCCGGGAGAAAAACGTTTCAAAAAAGTAGTTGATCCCCCGGATTACATCCGGCGCACTGCGGAAGTTGGCATCCAGCGCAATGGTGGCCGGTTCCGGGTAAGGTACCGGGGCATCGGCCGGGTAGGGCTGCCACGCCGTCTGCTTGCCCACAAAGACGGAGGGGTCCGCCTGGCGGAAACGGTAAATGCTCTGCTTGATATCCCCCACAAAAAACAGGTTAGAAGCATCCGGCGCGGCAAGGGCAAAGTAGATGGCATCCTGCAGCGCGTTGGTATCCTGGTATTCGTCCACCAGCACAGCAGAGTACCGCGCGCTGACGGTGCGGCACAGGCTGGTGCGCTCGTACTCCGGTGTCAGCAGCAGTTCCAGCGTCATGTGCTCCAGGTCTGCATAGTCCAGCACTTTTTCTGCCAGTTTAGCTTCCAGCAGTGTGCGGCGGTACTGCTCCACTGCGCGGACCAGCGCAGCCACAAGCGGGGCGGCGCGGCGGCGGTCTGCCTGATAGTCAGCTGCCGGGCAGAGCAAAAAGTCCGTTCTCAGGGTCGCTATCTGTTTTTTGGCGCGGTCCCGCAGCATATTGGCCGACATTGCCGCTATGTTGGATGCGATCCCACCGGGCACCCGCCCGGCTCTGCGCCAGTTATCTGCGTTATCCAGTGCTTCCGGAACGGTGTCCCACGCGCCGTGATCGAGCCGATCCAGCACCAGCAGCATGCGGTCTTCGTCATCCATCAGTACGGCTGTCAGGGCTTTATCCGCCGCCGGGTCCTTCGCTGCAATTTTTTGCGCCGTGCGCAAAAGGCGCAATACGCCCTTGATCCGCGCAGAGGTTTCCCGCAGAACGGCCTGCCCCCACTGGGTCTTTTCCGGTGGGGCATCGCTCTGCCACATTTCAACAAAGCACTGCAGCGCCTGCGCCGGGTGTGGCAGTGCCTGGGTAAAGTGATACAGTTCCTGCACCGCCCGGCCTGTGGTATTATCCGTCCGGCCGCGGTCATACAGGTCCGCAAAGGCACAGAAGTCAGGATCGGTATATGCCTGTTCCAGCACGGTGGAAAGGGTTTCCTGCTGCAGGCGCACCAGGGTAGCGTCATCCGCAATGGTAAAATCCGGCGGAACATCCAGAGCCGAAAAGTTCTGCTGCACAAAATGCAGGCAGAACGCATCCACTGTACCGATGGATGCCCGCTGCAGCCGCATCTGCTGGCGGCGCAGGCGCACATCCTGTGGATGCTGGCGAATCTCTGCTGCCAGGCGCTTGGTAATATCCGCCCGCAGCTTGGCCGCTGCCGCATTGGTAAATGTCATGATCAACAGAGAATCTGCATCCACCGGGTGGTCCGGGTCGGTGATCAGCCCCGCCACACGTTCCACCAGCACCCGCGTTTTGCCGGAGCCGGCCGCAGCCGAAACCAACAGGCTGCCGCCGCGGGCCTGAATGGCCGCGGCCTGCGCCGGGGTAAATTGAATTTTCGCTTCCGCCATTGTTGTCTCCTTATCCGGCGTTTTTGCATTTTAAGGTGTATCTGAAAG
>UMBF01009975.1_pt1 | contig 13702 bp, 13 predicted proteins | sample 1963901 | NCBI WGS metagenome assembly UMBF01 (sample SAMEA4835935, study PRJEB28245) | human gut metagenome | biome: gut microbiome; material: fecal sample | place: Denmark | collected 2008 | reverse complement strand
ACACTGCGGGTATGAACCGCATGCTCTAGCCAACTGAGCTATGCCGCCATGTAGATCACCCGTAGCGGGCAAAAACTAATATACCAGAAGGAACCCCCGTTTGTCAAGAATTTATTTAAAAAAAATGAAAGTTTTTTAAAAACGAGGAAATGACAAAACACCCATGGCGGGTTTGCAGGCCATTTTCAATTGTAGTCTGCACACTGGACGGACACGGAAATCATGGAAACGGCAAATCAAGCCATTTTTTTCCATCGCCAGTACCGCCAATACGCATTCCTGGGAGGCGTTCTGCCAGAGAGAGGGGAACTGATGCGTCCAGTGCAAATCCCTGGTGGGAGCCGTACACCGGTGTCCGCAGCGCGGAAAATGGGACCACGGATAATAATCGGGGAATGATGATATCACTCCGCCAGCAATAATGAGGGAGTTACTGAATGACGAATAGGCATAAAGAAAGGCTCCCGTGGAAAATTCCACGGGAGCCTTGTTCAATCGAACGCGTTTTGCCGGTTCGGCTTAGTACATGCCGCCCCTCATGACCCGCTAAAACAGGGGGTTCCACGCTGCTCTGCGTAACTGTACATATCCCTGTATTTGCAAGCGGTTCGGGAGTTTCCTTGGAAATCCTGTATTTTCAAAATCCACCTAAATCTACGCAAGTCTGCATAGCTTTCGGCGCAAATGGTGTAGAAATTGGTGTATAACCGGCAACTTGGTATATTCCGCATTTTCCGGACAAAGTCAAAGGTTTGCGGCTGCCTGGTCGAAGGCACGCTTTACGACGTTGTAGTCCGTATGGGTGTAAACATCCAGCGTCACGCTGGCGTTGGAATGCCCCATGAGATACTGAAGACTTTTGATGTCGATGCCGGCCTGCTGCATATTGGTACAGAAGGTGTGACGCAGCACATGAGGGGTCACCTTTGGGAAATCTCCGCCAAGCGCCCACGGATGCTTTCGCTGAAGGCCCCGCATGAAGTTCTCCAGATGCATCGCTACTTTGGGTTTCCCGGCCTTATCGAGGAATATAAACCCTGTGCAGCCATCTACCAGCATTTCCACCTTGGGCGAAGCGCGATTCTTCAGGACGCGTTTCAGAGCCATATACACCGTGTCTGTCATGGGAATGGTGCGAACACCGCTCTTGGTCTTGGGACTGCTGATAAAATAGGGCTGGTTTGCCGTTCTGGAGAGCTGCCGCCGCACATGAATGCAGCGACGGTCAAAGTCAAGATCGCTCTTGGTCAGCCCATACAGCTCGCTGACACGGAGGCCTGTCCCCAACAGGATCACCACATCGTCATAGTAGCTGCCGCCGCCGTATTCCATGAAGAACTGAAGGTACTGTTCCTGTTGTTCCCGGCTCAAAGCTGTCCTTACATAAGCGTCACGGGGAACCACATCGGACAGCTTGAACTTAAACGGGTTCTTTCGCAGGATGTCATCGTCAACAGCCATTTCGAAGGCTGGGCGGACAACGCACTGCATCACGCCGATGGTGTTTTGCTTATACCCGCGGTCATGCAGGGACACAAACCAGCTTTTTGCGTCGGATAACTTCACATGGCGGATCTGCTTCTGCCCAAACGGCTCTTCCCGGATACGATTGATCACGGAATCATAGGCCCGGAAGGAATTCTCTTTCAGACTCCGCTTCAGATTCATATACCGGGTGACAAGTTCGATCACCGTCATCTCCCCGGCGGCATAGTCGATCCCGTCCACCGTATCACGCTGAATATCGGCTTCCTTTTGCCGCAATTCCTCAAGGGTCTTGGCATAGACATACCGCCGCTTCTTGTGAATATCGGTGTAACGGAACATATAATGGCCGTCATTCCGCTGGCTTTCGCCAGTCTTCAAAATACGGCCCTTCTGGTCTCGGCGCTTTTCAGACAAACTCAACGCTCCTTCCTTGAAAAGCGCTCAATAGGCTATGACCCTATTGTACCATGCGGCATGAGAAAGTTCCACTTATATTGAGTAAGCAGACTCCAGATACCGTTCAAACGCTTTCCTTTTGATCAGCCGCTTGCTCCCATTCCAGAGCACAAACGGGCAATTTTCATCATTGGTCATATCCCGCAGCTTGTTAATGCCGATACCGAAGTAGGCTGCGGCTTCCTCCAGACTGAGGTTGGCTTTCTCCCACACAGGAACTCGCTCATTTGCCATCTGAATCACCACCTTCCAATGACGCAAATGACGGTAATGACAGTATTTCTCCCCCAGGGGCAGAACCGTCATTTGCGTCATCATCGTCATGCTGCGGTATCCTCAAAAAGCGAAGTTCACGCCGCTCAGAACTGCGGACATTCCGGAATAAGATTCCATATTCCCTTGATAGTTGCTCCGTCAGTGTGTTCAGTCTCCTCGTCAGAGTGTTAGGCATCAGTTCTGTATCCGGGGCAATTTGCTGGACACAACACAAGAGCTCCGTTGCAGTTCCGCGCCAGCCATCTTTTCCAATGATCTGATCAATGACTGGCAGGAGAGGATCGGGAGGTTCAGGCAATGGCGTATGCTCCATTCTTATCAGATCCCAAACGCATCGGCTCTTATCAAAACGCAGCACATATCGCTGGTTTGGCACATCCCTGCCTGTCTGCTCCAAAAGCACATTATTTTTGCCCTGATGCAGAAGAAAAGCGCCATCCGCAGCGCCCAACAGGCCGTTGGTTCCAGAAATTTGATTGAACAGATTATCATCGTCCTCGTTTTTCCGCGTGTGGTGAACGACAATCAGAGCAATATCGTATGCATCTGCAAATGTCTTCAGCGGCAAAATGGTTTCATAATCATGGCTGTAGCTGTATGACGATCCATCGCTCTCCCGGACCCGCTGAAGCGTGTCAATCACGATCAACCTCGTGTCAGGGTGTGCAAGAATAAAATCCTGAAACCGCTGTATCAAGGCGTCTCCTTGCTGATTGATCTGAAACAGCAGATGGAATTCGGAGCCGGACCAGTCTGTTCCGAACATTCTGGCCAAGCGGCTCTGCAGCCGCTCCTGGGTATCTTCCAGAGCCAGATACAATACGGTGGATTTCCGCGTAGCTAGCCCCAGGAAAGGTATTCCTTCTGCTACGCTCCAGCAGAGCTGGGTCATCAGAAATGATTTCCCTATTTTCGGCGTGCCCGCCAGAATATAGGTTCCGGCAGGCAGCATTCCTTCAACAATCACGGGCTTGGGCAAAAACTGCTTGTCCATCAGTTCACCTGCGGTAATCGGTTCTCGTTCAAACATCGTTGTGATCTCCATTCATCTCAAAATCTAAAAGCCAGCGGTCAGGTATGACGAGTAAACCCGGACCGATCTTGCAGAACTTTTTCAAGATGTCGATCTGACACGCAAAGAATGTGCCTCTGTCTAGGCAGCGCGCTTCCCGTTTCCCTTTGCCCGGGTCATAATGCTCAGACAGCGATTCCAAACTGGACAGATACCCCGGCAGTATGGACGGCTGACACACGCCGTTTTGAAGCAAATACTGCTGGAAAGCAACCAGGTGTGTTTCGTCCAAATAAAGTTTCAACAAACGCAGGCCCGTATCGTCCATAGTAAAATAGCGGAAGCTGCTGTACTTCGTGAAGTGAATCAGGCGACTACGGGGATTGACTGCGTGGGTGATCAGAGACTCTACCAAGTCCCAGCTCTCTCCCAACAGGAGGCTGCTGCCGAGAGTTCGACCACGCCCCAGCGGGGAGGACTCCACATGATCGAGGAACATCCGCTCCGCCTCCTCAGACCAGCGCAGATTGCTGTCGCCGAGGTAGTAGAGAGGGGAGTAGGTATACCTGGACACAAGAATGCCGGACAGGCGGGCTCCCTTGTTATCCCAGCCGTATTCCCTGGCAAGCTCATAGGCGCTGTAATAGGTGAGCTGGTTGCCCAGCGCGGCATCCTTCTGTCGCCCGGGCTGCCAGACTGCTTCCAGCTTTATAGCCGCCAGCAGACAGGCCACTCCCCGGTGGAGCCGCAGTGTTTTCTTCCAGTTCCCATGCCCATTCTCCGGAGCCAGCACATGGGCTCGGACACGCTGCGCCCGACCCGGGCTTACCCTTTGAAGCTGACCCAATCCAGCCTCCGTCAGACTCAGGGAACGGACGATTCTACGCCGGTATCCCTTCATGCGCCGTTCCTTCAGATACCCCTCCTGCACCAACTTTGTAACCAGGCGGCGATTATAGTCGTAGTACCCCGGCAGCTTCCGCACCAGCGACACCGGCACCTCTCCACACAGGCCGACAAACTCCATCAGCTTCACTGCCATACATCCATTCTTCAACTGCATCTCAATATCCTCCATACGCATTCTCACAGTAGCGCACCCAACAGGCTTACAACAGCAAACACGAAACACCATACACAAGGCTGCCGGCGCCTCATACCAGCAACCCTCAATTGCCCTGCGCCTTTCCATCAGGCTGCCTGACTGCACTACTTGCCTATTATCAAAATTCTTACTAACACAACCCCACCCCCGACCGTTTTGCGTCGGGAAACCATTGCGCCCCAATGGGTTGGCGGTTTCACAAAACGCCGAAAATCTGCAAGGGGTTTTCGACAAAAATAGGTATGTATTTTTTGGCCTATTCCTGCATAGTTTCGGTGGTGCCGTTCCAGCATTCCGGGTGACTTTTCAACCATTTTGGGAACTGTTCCGGCGGCAGGATCCAGATACGGGTTCCATCCTGCTCTCCCCGGTGACTGCACTGAAACGCAGAGCAAAGAGCAGCTGTATCGTTTGTGAGGAAGGCTGCCTCCAGTACATCCTGACAGTGCTTCAGCTCCAGATTGTCATGGTCGATAAAACGGCGGCTGCGGCCGATGTCATAGATGTGCTCGTATACCAACACGCAGGCACGGAACTTCGGCTGGTCATGTTCCGGGAAGGTCCGCCGAATGGCATCCCGCAGCAGTCCGGCAAGAAACCGGGAGCGGTCAGCGTCATCCCGCCGGGGCATCATCCCCGGAAGGGAGGCTGCCAGCCAGCCCTCTGGGGGAATCTCTACAACTGCGGCTTGGCAGTTGTCAGAAAACGAAACTCCCGGAACGGTCTGCACAGGCTTCAGAACAGCGGCGGCATACTGCCGGAGCTGGATGGCGGCATTTTCTGCCGACTGGACGGCATCCAAAAGAAGCTGCTCCCTATAGGTATCAGAATACTTCATCGTCTATCTTCCTTTCAGGTATCGGATAGGGCTTACAGGCATGTCCTGCATATCCCTTCATAATAAATGGAGAAAAAACGGGATCGTTTATACTCGTCTCAGACAAAATATTTTCTTCTTCGGGCGATTGGCAATGATTTCCCTTCTCCTCCGTTGGTTAGCGGATTTTTACAGGCATATCCTTCACACCCCTTCATAGTAAACGGAGAAAAAGAGGGGTAAAATGAAACCCCCTTCAGCAAAAAAATTTCACTTTGAGCGATAACCGGTAATCCTCTCGTAATAAATGTAGAAAACAGGCCCCTTTTGACCACCCATGGAAGCAGAAAAAATAAAAAAATACGTTCAACGTAGACTTTTGTAAACACAACAATTGCTGTATTTGCATTAAGTCTACATTGAACGTATTTCTCTTAAATAATGACGCATAAGGTGTAGTTATGCACAACCGTCATATTTCAGAAAAATGTGATATATAATATTTGCGTGACATTTCGTACTGGCTTTAACAGATTTATCAGCAGTCGAGGTGGAGTTTGCCCATCCTGTTAATGCTCCGGAGATAAGCTTCGAATGTATGGATACCGGTCTACTCTCTGAAGTGACTGCACTAGAACGCAGGGCAAAAATAACCATATCGTTGGTGATGGAGAATGTCTTTACCATATTCCTACAGTGCTCTAGTTTCGGATTATCGTGGCAGATAAATCTGATACCGGAGATGTGCTCATGCAGTAGAGCATAGGTGTGGAATTTTTGTATTCTACCGTTGCTACGCTACTTTATGATTTTAGCCTTGACAAGTGGGCAATACATAAGTATAGTAAAAACACGAAATGTTGGCACAAGCCAACCTAAAAGCGCTGAAGCGCTTTATTATCCGCACCGCTTGGTTTCGTATGTAATTGTGTACCTGAAGGCACACGACTCCTCTCAAAGAGGAGCTGTGTGCCTTTTTTATTTTCAAACATCTGAAATATAAAATCGTACTCGTTGTATGCGGAGCAAAACGGCAACACAAATTTTAGGAGGAAATGAATTATGGCATGTTTTTTGGTTTCTGCCGCTGAAGCGGTGGTCGTGACTGCGGCTGCGAAGGCTACGGAGAAGAAGGCTGACACCACCGGCAATTCTTATCAGGCGGAGCAGCGGATCAGCTTTTCCAAGAAGCTGAAGTGGCTGTCCAATATGCTGTGGGGCGGCTCTGTTCTGCTGGCTTTTGAGCATGTTTGGCACGGTGAGATCGTACCCTTCTTCCCGTTCCTGACGGCTATGAACGACCCTGCTGATACGGCGGAGATGCTGGCGGAGATGGGCTCTATCGGTGTACTGATGGCCGTGATTATTACGGCAGTCTGGGGTTGCATGGTGCTGGTGACCAACGCCATGGAGAAGAAAACTCTGGGTTCCGGTTCCGCCGCTGTGCAGTAAGGAGGCCGCACCATGACGCTGCTGACTGCTGTCTTTGCCGCCGTGATCTGCACGGTGATCTGGTACAAGAGCGCTTCCGCCCGTGAGCTGAAGGTGGGGACCCTCTGCTGGATGTTCTGGGGTGCCTCCTGCATGTGGCTGGGTGACGCCATTTTTGAGTACATGGAACTGGGCGCGGAGTATTTTGCTCCCGCAGGCGCCGATATGCTCAACGACTTCTTCCTGGGTCTCTCCGTTGTGGCTCTGGCCATGGTGATCTGGCTGGTGATCCTGCTGATCAAGGACCCCAAGGGCGTTGTAAAAGCACAGCTTTTCAAGAAAGTCTGATCGGGCAATTTCAAAGAGCGGTCCTGCCCTTCCCGGCAGGACCGCTTTTCCGGTATGTGTTCGGAAAAGGGAGGAATCGTACATGGATTTGAAAGCGTTTTTCAAGCTCCATCCCAAAGCCGCGCTGGCTTTCTCCGGCGGTGTGGATTCAGCCTATCTGCTGTATGCGGCCAAACAGTGCGGCGCAGAGGTGCGGGCCTATTACGTCAAGTCCGCTTTTCAGCCTCAGTTTGAGCTGGAGGACGCCAGGCGTCTGGCGAAAGATGTCCATGCCGACCTGAAGATACTGGAGGTGGATGTGCTTTCCGACAGCCAGGTCACGGCGAATCCTCCCGACCGCTGCTATCACTGTAAAAAAGTGATTTTCTCCGCCATCGCCCAAGCCGCACGGGAGGATGGATTTACCACCATTCTGGATGGGACGAATGCCTCCGATGACGCCGGGGACCGTCCGGGAATGCGGGCGCTGCAAGAGCTGTCGGTACTTTCCCCGCTGCGGGTGTGCGGGCTGACTAAGCCGGAGATCCGCCGCCTGTCCAAAGAGGCGGGACTATTTACCTGGGACAAGCCCGCCTATGCCTGCCTCGCCACCCGAATCCCCACCGGAACAGCCATCACGGCGGACCATCTGGAACGGACGGAAGCGGCGGAAAATTATCTCTTTTCCCTGGGCTTTACGGACTTCCGCGTCCGGCTGCAGGGAGACGCGGCAAAGCTCCAGGTCCCGGCGGCGCAGCTGACCAAGGTGCTGGAAAAACGGGATATGATGCTGTCGGAGTTGAAAAAGTGGTACGGCACGGTATTGCTGGATTTGGAGGTACGGGATGCATAACGAGATCAAGCAGATTTTGGAAGCTGTGAAAAGCGGCGAGCTGCCTGTGGATGAGGCACTTTTGAAGATCAAGACCCAGCCCTTTGAGGACATCGGCTACGCGAAGGTAGACCTGCACCGCAAAGTCCGTCAGGGCGCGGCGGAGGTCATCTACGGTGCCGGAAAGACGGCAGAGCAGATCATCGGTATCGCTGATACCCTGCGCACCGCCGGGCAGGAAACCATTCTCATCACACGGCTCTCCCCGGAGAAAGCGGAGACGATCCGGGAGACTCACCCGCTGTCCTATCACGCCGAGGCGAAGATTGGCGTCATCGGAGTGCCGCCTGCGCCGGACGGCATCGGAACCGTTCTAATCGCCACCGGGGGCACCAGCGATATTCCCGTGGCGGAGGAGGCCGCGCTGACAGCGGAGGTCCTGGGGAACCGGGTGACCCGCCTGTACGATGTGGGCGTGGCGGGGCTGCACCGTCTGCTGGCTCACCTGGACGACATCTGTGGCGCCAGCGTCATCGTCGCCATTGCGGGGATGGAGGGCGCCCTGGCCAGCGTCATCGGCGGGCTGGCAGATTGCCCGGTCATCGCCGTCCCTACCAGCGTGGGCTACGGCGCCTCTTTCCAGGGACTGTCCGCCCTTCTGTCGATGCTCAATTCCTGCGCCAGCGGCGTTTCGGTGGTCAACATCGACAATGGCTTCGGCGCCGGGTATCTGGCCAGTATGATCAACCATATGGAGGCGAAAGCATGAAAACATTGTATTTGGAGTGCGGCATGGGTGCCGCCGGAGATATGCTGACGGCGGCTCTGCTGGAGCTGCTGCCGGACCCTGACAGCTTTGTGGAGGAGCTGAACGCGCTGGGAATTCCCGGCGTCCAATACAGCCGGGAGCCGTCGATGAAATGTGGCATCACTGGGACACATGTCTCTGTGCAGGTGGATGGTGTGGAGGAAGACGAACACCAGCATCACCACGAACATGAGCACGAACATTCCCACGACCACGAACATGAGCATGGGCACACCCACGAGCATGGAGAAGATACCCACCACCACAGCGGGCTCCACGACATTGAGCACATTGTGGCGGACCTTCATCTGCCCGAAAAGGTGGAGCGGGATGTGTTGGCTGTTTACAATCTGATTGCGGAGGCAGAGAGCCACGCTCACAACGCTCCCGTGACGGAGATCCACTTCCATGAGGTGGGGACGATGGACGCCGTCGCGGATGTTACCGCCGTCTGCCTGCTGATGGACCGGCTGGCTCCGGAAAAGGTGGTGGTCTCTCCCATCCATGTGGGCAGCGGCCACGTTCACTGCGCCCACGGCATCCTGCCGGTTCCGGCACCCGCCACGGCCTACATCCTGCGGGATGTCCCGGTCTATGGCGGCGGAGTCAAGAGTGAGCTTTGCACGCCCACTGGCGCTGCCCTCCTGAGGCACTTTGCCACGGACTTCGGCGAGATGCCCGTGATGAAGGTCCGTGCCGTTGGCTATGGCATGGGCAAAAAGGACTTTACGGCGGCCAACTGCGTCCGGGCTATGCTGGGAGACGCGGAGGAACAGCCGGACGTGGTCTGCAAGCTCTCCTGCAATGTGGACGACATGACGGCGGAGGCTGTTGGATTTGCTATGGAGCGGCTCTTTGAGGCTGGTGCTTTGGAAGTCTATACTGTTTCAGTCGGCATGAAAAAATCCCGCCCCGGCACGATGATCTGCGCACTGTGCCGGGAACAGAACCGGGAGGCCCTGGCGACCGCCATGCTTCGCCATACCACCACCATCGGCGTGCGGGAAACCGCCTGCCGCCGTTATGTCATGGAGAGAAGCGTTCAGACCATCGAGACGCCCTATGGGACGGTACATCGGAAGAATTCACAAGGTTACGGCATTACCCGCTCCAAGTATGAGTACGAAGATCTGGCCTGCATCGCCAGGGAGCGGAACATCAGCCTCGCCGAGGCAAAGGCATTGGTCGAGGGTTGCTGATGGGATACACGGAAAAGGCAAGTTTGGAGAGCCAGATAGGAAGTGCACCTTGTACTGTGGAGGACACGGAGGAGATGTTCTGGCTGCGAGAGGCTGACGACTATCAAAGCAAGGTGGCCCTGGGTAACGCTCTGGCCGCGCAGTACCGCTTCCGTGATGCCATCGAAGCCTACCGGAAAGCTCTCTTGGTCCGTTCGGATGACTGGACGGCCTATAACCGTCTGGCGGGCGCATGTCTGACCATCCGGCGGTTTGAAGAGGCGATGGACGGTTACAGCCGCTGCCTCGCTTTGGGGGCCGGAGAGAAGGCGGTGGCGTTTCCAATGGGCGTCTGGCACTACCTCAGCGGAGACTGCATTTCCGCCACAGACTGGTTTGCAAAGTGCCTGCCCTGCGCAGATGAATTGGCCATCGCGGTGATCTACTGGCATACCTTGTGCTGTTACCGCACCGGCCGGGAACTGGCTCTGCTGTCTATGTATCACAGAGACATGGATGTGGGGCACCACACGGCGTACCGGCTGGCGGTGTCTGTGTTCATCGGAGAAACAACATGGGAGGAAGCGGCTGAACGAGCGGAGAAGGATGCCAGTGATCTGAACGCTGTCATCGCCCTGTACGGCCTCTGCGGATACCTCAATCATATCGGTCAGACAGAGCAGAGCGCTATACTGCTGAAAAAGCTACTGAAACGAGATTCCTGCTGGCCTTGTATTTCCTATCTTGCCGCATGGAACGATGAACATACCCGTTCTGCAGAGAACTTTTGATGATTGACGCCTCGCAAACTACTGATTTGTGTCAGAAGAAACTAACGTATAAATAAACGCCGGCAGAGAGCGCCTGCTCTCTGCCGGAATATTTTTGCGATCGCTCACAAAAGACCCCCGCCCACAAATGCGAGCGGAGGCCTTTTTGCCTATTAAGCGCTGAATTGGTGTAAATTTGGTGTAAATCAGCCACACCACTTACAGAAAATCCAGCAATTTCAATGGTTAGCGGCTGCCTCTTAGTACATGCCGCCCATGTCGGGAGCACCAGCGGGAGCCGGCGCGGGGGGCTCGGGCTTGTCGGCCACCAGGGACTCGGTGGTCAGAACCATAGCGGAGACAGAAGCGGCGTTCTCCAAAGCGGAGCGGGTCACCTTGGCGGGGTCGATGATGCCGTTGGCGACCATGTCGCAGTACTCTTCCTTATAGGCATCGAAGCCGTAGCCGTTCTTGCCGGAGTTGCGGACCTTCTCCAGGATCACGGAGCCGTCCAGGCCGGCGTTGGCAGCGATCTGACGGATAGGAGCCTCCAGGGCCTTGGCGATGATCTGGACACCGGTCTTCTCGTCGCCCTCAACGGTGTTCAGCAGAGCCTCCACAGCGGGGATGACGTTGACAAAGATGGTGCCGCCGCCGGCCACAACGCCCTCTTCCACAGCGGCGCGGGTGGCGTTCAGGGCATCCTCGATGCGCAGCTTCTTCTCCTTCATCTCGGTCTCGGTAGCAGCACCGACCTTGATGACAGCCACGCCGCCGGCCAGCTTGGCCAGACGCTCCTGCAGCTTCTCCTTGTCGTACTCACTGGTGGTGTTGGCGATCTGAGAACGGATCTGGGCAACACGGTCCTTGATGGCGGCGGAGTCACCGGCGCCGTCAACGATGGTGGTGTTCTCCTTGGTGACCTTCACCTGACGGGCACGGCCCAGCATGTCGATGGTGGCGTTCTTCAGCTCCAGGCCAACCTCTTCGCTGATGACGGTGCCGCCGGTCAGGGTGGCGATATCCTGCAGCATCTCCTTGCGGCGATCACCGAAGCCGGGGGCCTTCACGGCCACCACGCTCAGGGTGCCGCGCAGACGGTTGACGATCAGGGTGGACAGGGCCTCGCCCTCCACGTCCTCGGCAATGATCAGCAGCTTCTTGCCGGCCTGCACCAGCTGCTGCAGAATGTCCAGAATGTCGTTGATGACGGAGATCTTCTTGTCGGTGATCAGGATATAGGGATCGTCCAGATCGGCCTCCATCTTCTCGGTATCGGTCACCATGTAGGGGGTGATATAGCCGCGGTCGAACTGCATGCCTTCCACGACCTCGCTGTAAGTCTCAGCGGTCTTGGACTCCTCGATGGTGATGACACCGTCAGCGCTGACCTTTTCCATAGCCTCGGCAATCAGTTTGCCGATGGTCTCGTCACCGCTGGACACAGCGCCGACACGGGCGATGTCCTTGGAGCCGTCCACGGTCTTGGCCTGCTTCTTGACCTCGGCCACAGCGGCATCCACAGCCTTGGCCATGCCCTTGCGCATCACGATGGGGTTGGCACCGGCAGCCAGGTTCTTCAGACCCTCGTGGACCATGGCCTGAGCCAGCAGGGTAGCGGTGGTGGTGCCGTCGCCGGCCACATCGTTGGTCTTGGTGGAGACTTCCTTCACCAGCTGAGCGCCCATGTTCTCAAAGGGATCATCAAGTTCGATCTCCTTGGCGATGGTCACGCCGTCGTTGGTGATGAGGGGAGCGCCGTACTTCTTGTCCAGAACCACGTTCCGGCCCTTGGGGCCCAGAGTGACCTTGACAGTATCGGCCAGGGTGTTGACGCCGGTTTCCAGAGCCTTACGGGCTTCTTCGCCGCGCTTAATGAGCTTAGACATAATAATCGAACCTCCAATTCAGAAGATGAGTTTACGTTGCAGAGTGGCCCCGAAAGGGGCCCGGGGAAAACCTGAGGGGTTTACTCCACGATGGCCAGGATGTCGCTCTGGCGAACCACCAGATACTCCACATCCTCCAAGGTCACCTTGGTGCCGGCATACTGGCTGGTGATGACCTTGTCGCCGGGCTTGACGGTCATAACAACGTCCTTGCCGTCTACGTTGCCGCCGGGGCCAACAGAGATGACTTCCGCCACAGAGGGCTTTTCCTTAGCACTGCCGGTGAGGATGATGCCGCCTTTGACGGTCTCCTCCGGCTCAGCGGTCTTCAAAATGACGCGATCAGCAAGCGGGGTGAGTTTCATTGAGAATTCCTCCTTATGAAAAACATAAAATTGAAAAAACAAATTCAGCGTTAGCACTCATATCTCTCGAGTGCTAACGCTGATATATTAGCGCAATGATTTCCATTTGTAAAGGGGTTCAGGAAGAAAATCTGTGAAGAATTTGTAAATCGTGAAGAAAGGTCAAACCGGATTGGCTCTGCCGGCGTGCCTGCGGGGAGACCCAGGGACAGGGACGGCGGTGGCGTTGGGGCTGCACCCCTTGGGGCCGAAGAAGTTCAGCCGCTTTTCGGAAAGACGCATAGTCACTTTCCGAGAGGAGAAGCACTCCCCGTCCAGGCAGGTAATGAAGGGCGTGTCCGCCTGAATCCGAACCTCCCGGGGCGTTTCCACCCGGATGAGTCCGGCGGGGAGGCGGCGGTACTGCCCAGCGGAATAGGCACCGAAGAGCCGGGCGAAGGTGACGCGGCCCACGGCCCGGACCAGCACGGTGTGGAGCACGCCATCGTCCATCCGGGCCTCCGGCACCGGACAGGACCCGCCGCCGTAGTAGCGGCCGTTGCACATGGAGACCAGCGCAAAGTCCCCTTCTTCCTCCGCACCGTCCAGGCTGACCCGCCAGTGCTGCCCGATGCCCCGGAACAGGAAATTCACCGCCACAGAAGCAAGGTAGCTGCCCCGGCCCTGGAGCAGCGGCAGATGGGAGAAGCGGCGGACGCTGTCAGCTACCCGGGCGTCGATGCCGTTGCAGGCGATGGTGAGACACAGCCGGCCATTGCAGTCGATAAGATCCAGAGGAAAGGCAGGGCCGTCCCAGAGATTTTCCGCGTCCTGGAACCGGGCGGCGTCGGCGCCGAAATTGCGCAGCAGGTCGTTGCCGGTGCCGGCGGGGATGCAGGTCATGGACGCGTTGGAAAACCCGGCGATGCCGCAGGCCGCCTCGTGGACCGTGCCGTCTCCGCCGCAGAC